>Ga0075520_1000301_pt1 | contig 20821 bp, 9 predicted proteins | sample NGEPerB_FD_75100 | JGI IMG/M metagenome (GOLD analysis project Ga0075520, IMG submission 75100) | Arctic peat soil microbial communities from the Barrow Environmental Observatory site, Barrow, Alaska, USA - NGEE PermafrostAB12-B | ecosystem: Environmental > Terrestrial > Soil > Wetlands > Peat ... | reverse complement strand
CGTCGGGCAAGGCGGATGCGGGAAGAGACATCCGAGCAATTACCGCCGGAACTCGGTCGGTTGCGGTGGTTGGCCACAAAGGTCGACGGCGCCGAGGCAGGGCTCCTGGCCGAGCGGGTGGGACGCCGAAGCCTGCTGACCGCAGTGGTGTCGGTGGCGGGTGGGGATAGGTTCGTCTTTTCCGGGCCCGACGAGCAGGCAGCCCAGATCCTCCAGTGGGGCGAGGTGCTGAAGGCGATGGCCGCAGACGGCCCGGGGCTTCGCCGACTCCAGTGGGTCGAGCGGGCCACCCCACAGCCATCCACCGTGCAAGAGGACTGGTCGAGGGCTGCGATGCGCGATGTCTCCCCCGAGGAGTGGGCTGACTACCAGTCCCTCCAGTCCGCGATCGGCACCGCCGCCATCCACCACGACGTCTACCTGGGCGCCCAGATCGAAACCGAGGCGACAGACCCTGACGCGCTGTCCGAGGCCACCGTCGAGCTGGCCCAGTTGGCGGAGAAACAGACCAATGCGCAACGCGCCATTGAACAGTACCGAGCGGTGCTGCGTCAAGATCCAGAAAACGAACCAGCCCGCGATGCGTTGAAACGACTCCTAAAGGCGACGCAAGGTTTTTCGACTCTGGTTGAGCTACTGCGACAGCAATTGGAGCACACCCCGGCGGAGGAATACCAAAAGCGGTTAGCCATCCTTCGCGAGGTCGCCTCCGTTTACCGACAGTATCTTAGGAATGACACCGCGCTGGTTACGGTACTGCACCAAATTGTTTTACTAGACGAAAAGCTCGACGAACACGATGTGGACGAACTGCGCGAGCTTGTGGCGTTGTATGATAAGCTCGGACGTCACCGCGAGCTTCTGACGTATCAGCTAAAGCTGGCCGAGGTTTCACCGGATATTGAAGAAAAGACCGGACTATTTCGCGCCGCCGCACGCCGCTGGCTAGAGCAGTTCTCTAACTTTCAGAATGCCACTGAGGCATACGAAGCGTTATTGAAAGTGGCGCCTGGCGATCAAGAAGCCATCGATCGCCTCAATGAACTGTATCGTAAACGTCGTGCATGGGCGCAGCTCTTCGAGCTGTTGTCTCGACAGGTAGAACACCTGAGTGGGGCTCAACAAGTCAGCGTTCTTTGGGAGCTTGCACAATTGGCAGCGGAGCGGCTGCACCGGCCCGAAGATGCGTCCAAGCTCTACCGACAGTTGTTGGAATTAGACGATACCCGCATTGATGTGATCGACGCCCTTGAAAAACACGCCGAGCGCAACAAAGACTGGCAAACGCTGGCCTTCGTTCTCGAGCGACGTGCCGAATTGGTTTCCGATTCGACGCAGCAGTCAGCGATTTTGCAGAAGCTGGGGGCCGTTTACCTGGAGCATCTGCAGAATATTGCTGCAACCGTACGAACTTGGCGTCGAGTACTGAAGTTGCAGCCCGGTCACCCGCGCGCACTTCGCGTATTGCGCGATACGTATCTTCAAAATAATGATTTCGACGGACTCACTGAACTCTATGGTTCGCAGAATGATTGGGACGGTTTGGTCGAAGTGCTCGGTAATACCGCCGATCGGACTACCGATAGTACTCTTCGTATCGATCTTTCCTATCGGGCGGCAGCAATATTCGAACGCCAACTTCAGCAACCGCAGCGGGCATTTCGATCGTACGAGCGTGCCCTAGCGACCGATCCAACCGACGTGCGCGCAGCCAAAGCCCTGATTCCACTTTACGAAGCGGATGAAAAATGGTCCCGATTGCCTGCACTGTATGAGTTGCTGTTGGCTCGCGCAGAATCGGACGACGAACAACTTGAATTGTTAACTAAGTTGGTCGATGTCACCGGCAAACGGTTGCTCGACAGAAAAGCCGCATTTGGCCACGCCCGTCGAGCTTATGAGCTGTTTCCCCAAAATGAAACCGTTTGCCAATTGTTCGAGCAGGCGGCGCGTTCCGCGCAATTGTGGGATGGTTTCTTGGATGGGCTCGAGCAACGAATTGCGCAGCTCGTCCAACTAGCCCGTGCGGCGGGTCCCGAATCGACGTCGGTACTGGAAGTCGAGGACAATCGAGGCAACAAAAAGCGCGGCAAGCGCAAGGGGAAGCGTAGCGAGTTGGAGTCTTCTGCCACCCGCGATGTGGAAAAGGGGGCCGAGTGCGTAAACGAGCATCGCGCAATTGTGCTCATTCAGGCCCGCGTGCTTTCGGAAGAATTGGGTCGAATTGCCGAAGCCGTCGACAAGTACAAGGAAGCCCTACAGCGAAATCCCAGCGACGAGCAAGTTGATGCCACCCTGGCAAAGCTTCTCACAAATAGCGGCCGGCGCGACGATCTTCGTTGGCTATACGAGCACCGAGTTACGGTCGCCGGATCCACAGAAGAACGTGTAAAGATCCTGACGACGTGGGCCGACTTGGAGCACACAAGTTTTGGCGACAAGGCTCAAACGGTTGAACTTTATCGACGCATACTTACGCTCGACGAGGGCAACGATGTTGCTTTGGCGGCCTTGGCCGAACTACTCTTGGCGGCCGATCAGATCGAGGAAGCCGCGACTATTATTGAACGCCGCAGAAAGAACATTGAGGGTGCCGACAGAGTCGAGCTTGAAGTGCGATTGGCCGAGCTGTACTCGACCCGCCTGTCTAGGCCGCACGATGCCCTAGTCGCCGCGGTCGCTGCCCTGGAAAGGGCGCCTGAAGACGGTCGAGCATTGAACGTAGTCGAACATCTCTTGGACGTTGAAGGTGTGCGTCGCGATGCGGCCACGGTCTTGGCGTCTCGATTTGCAACAGGCGGAGAAGCTCGACGTGAGGCACAGGCATTGTCCGTTTTGCTCGAGTCGGCAGATTCGAAAGATCAAAAACTTACCTTGGTGCGTAGGCTTATGGCAGTCTACGATCAGAAACTCGCGAGTACGGGAACGGCACTTACCGTGGCCTTGCGGGCCCTCGGGGAATATCCCGATGAATTGGACCTTTGGGACAGCGCCGAGGAACTTGCGGTGCGCTCGGGTCGCCCCACCGATTTGGTCGAAACACTTCGCACCGTCTTAAACGCAGAACTGCCGAAGGCCCTTGAATTGAGCCTCTGTGAACGGGCGGCTCGCGTGAACGAAGAACGTTTGGGTGATCCAATTGGCGCGACACCTTATCTAGAGCGCATACTGAAGCTTGACGCGGAGAATGACCGCGCATTCGGGCGCCTCAAGGACATACTCACGGCGGCTGAACGTTGGGGCGAACTGGAGGACATGTACGATCGGGCCATATCTCTTTCATCGAATTCGGCTCGGCGCATTGAAATGCTGATAGAGGTGGCACTAATCAGCGAAGAGATATTGGAGGACGGCAACAAGTCTATCGAGCACTATGAAAAGATTCTGGAGATTGATCCTGTCCATGTTGCATCGTTGGAGTCGCTGGACCGCTTGTACTCGCGACACGATCGCTTTGAGAAATTGGCCTCGCTACTCGCGCGAAGGCTAGAGCTGGCTGCAGGGGACGAGTTAGCCGCAATTAAGCGAAGACTTGCGCAACTACAGTTAGAGCGTCTGCACCGCCCCGATCAAGCGATTGGGTTGGTGCAAGATCTACTCGCTGAGAACTACAATGACCGGGATGCGCGAGCATTGGCTGAGCGCATCTTAGAGATTGGGAGTTTGCGAGCTGACGCGGCAAAATCCTTGGAACACGTGTACGAAGCACGCGACGAAATTCGGGACTTGGTGCGCGTCTTATCGATACAATTGGAATGTCTGGGAGATGGCTCCGGAGATTCGTCGATTGAACAACGACGAAATGTCGTTCGACGGATTGCCCACCTGAGAGATACACGACTTCACGATGATCAAGGGGCGTTTGAAGCGTACGCGAGTTTAGTTCCCCTAGAGCCTTCAAATGGTGATGTGCGGCAGCGGCTACTCGAAATCGGCCGGCGTCTCGGAAACTTGACGCAGGCGGCCGAAGCGATGAGCAATGCAGCACGCGCTGCCGAATCAGCGTTGGTGCGAGCCGAGATTTTGATGCAGGTCGCCTCAGTTCAAGAGCACGGCTTGAACAACGTTGCTGCCGCCGAGATCTGCTATCGAGAAGTAGTTGCACTTGATCCAAGCGATTCTGTCATTGCCTTGCCGGCAGCACAGCAATTGGAGCGGATTTATGTGGCAAGTAATCAGCCGCAGCAACTAGCTGAAGTACTCCGAATCGAGGAGAAACTTGAGGACTCAGATGACCGACGTCGGCGCTTACGGTTACGTTTAGGCGAGCTTTGTCGCGATGTTCTTGGCGATATCCCGGGGGCTATTGCATCGTATCGGGCTTGCGTAGCCGACAAACCGGACGACGACGTCGCATTGGAAGCACTGGACGGCCTATATGAAAGAACCGAGGCCTGGCCTGAATTGGCGGCTGTGCTCGAGCAACGGCAAGCGTTAGCTTCAAGCGAAAGTTCGCGTCGTTCATTGGGTGTTCGAAGAGCGCAATTAGTGTCGGAGCGTTTGAACGATTTGGACATGGCCGTGGCCGTCTGGCGAAGGCTCATGGAGGAGCTTGGGCCTGATCAACAAAGCCTGTCAGCGTTGGAAGCACTCCAGGAACGGCAAACGGCGTGGCCCGAACTCGCTGAAACACTCGAGACGCATTTGGAAGTGGTACGTGACGGGCTGGAACGACTGGAGTTGCTGGCGCATCTAGGTGACGTTCGACGCCTTTATTTGGCAAACTCGACGGCCGCTCTGGACGCGTATCGTCGCGCGTTAGCCATTGACTCGAAGCATGAACGGACCCGCGCAGCCCTTGAGTCAATGTTAGGGCATGCGGACCTGCCCGCCCGAAAGGAAGCTGCAGAGGTATTGCACCCAATTTTTGAGGCCGAGCACGATTCGATAAGACTGTCGCACGTGCTGGACATCCAAATCGAAACCACAGACGATCCGGTGGATCGACTAGCCTGGCTTGAAAAGGCTGCCAATGTGGCGGAACTAGAGCTTAAAGATGCGGAGCGGGCGTTTGGTTACGTGGTGCGCGGCACGCGAGAGGCAGTTGGACATTCGGATCTAGTCGGTTGGCTAAAACACCTGCGCAACTTGGCAACCGCAGCGGGTCAAGTAGCTGCTCAAGTGGCGCTACTGCGAGAAATCGTCGGCGACATCTTCGACGGCGAGTCGCAGTTGGCGGTGACGTTGGAAATTGCCGCGTTGGCGCAGGATGCGCTCAGCGATCGGGATCTCGCGCGGAAATATTACGAGAAGGCCCTTGAGCAACATCCCGATAATCGCCCGGCCCTCATTGCGCTCGAAAATATTCACGAACAAGCGGGGGACATTCGTAGCCTGCTCGACGTCACAGCTCGACGCGTCGAATCCGCCGTGAATGATAAAGAACGTAAAGAACTGCTGTTTCGTCAAGCGAAATTGCTCTCGGAGAATTTGGGAGAGCAGGCACAGGCTATTGAAGTGTATGAAAGAATTGTTGAATCGGAACCTGACCCAGTTGCGGTTCAGGCGCTGGAACAACTGTACCGCGGCACACAGCGCTGGGATTCGCTGGTTGCCTTATTGCAAAAGCGGGCGGAGTTGCCCGGCGCTGACGTTGCGGCAATTCACGTGGCTACGGCGTTAGTCTGGGCGGAGAACGTAGGCGATATGGCCCGCGCCTTGGACGAGCTCGAACTTGCACTGCGGGGAAAGCGGCCCGATGTTGCTGCTGTGGCTGCGCTAGAGAAGATACTTACCGGCGCCAAGGACATTGAAAGTCGGGCTCGAGCAGCGACGCTTCTTGAACCGGTATACCTGATGCACAGCGATTTTCGTCGCGTTATCGGTACGCTCAAAGCGAGGTTGGAAGCAACTTCGGACCCCATCGAACGCAAGGAATTGTTGGCGCGGCTAGCTAAGATTTACGAAGAGCAAACCGAAGAATATTCGGAAGCGCTCGAAACGACAGCTCTGTTATTTCAAGAAGATCCGGCGGACGAAACCACGCAGGGCGAGCTCGAGCGGCTGGCAAAGGTATCCGCCTCGCAAGCCCGATTAGCTGAAATATATGCTGACGTGCTCGGTCGGATTACTTCCGACGACGTGGTTTCCGCAAGATTAGCCCGACGAGCAGCGGACATTTATTTGGCCGAAGATGCTCCATCGCAAGCACTTGCCTTCTACAGCCGCGCGCTCGCTTTCGATCCAGAGAACAGCGCACTTTTCATGGAGGTGGATGCTCTGCTTCAACGCCTGTCGAAACACACTGAACGTGTAGCGCTGTATCGGAAGTCCCTTGAGTACCAGTACGATGCGGGAGCGCGAGTTGAGGCGCTTCACGTGATCGCCGATCTGCAGAAGGGGCCACTGTCCGACGTGCCTTCCGCTATCGATACGCTGCGCGAGGCGTTTGAAGTCGACGATAGTCACCCGCAGACGCTCGACGCTCTGGCAGCACTATATCGGCAGCAGGCGCGCTTTGAAGACCTCGCGCAATTGCTTTTGCGACGCGCTGAAGGTGCCGTTTATCCAAGTGACAGTGCAGGTCACAGACTTGCTCTAGCCCGTCTGTATACGGCTGAACTCGTCGAACCGGAGCGCGCCCTCGAACAATTAGAGGAGATCGTCCGTTATGAGCCCAGGCAACCGAATGCAATAGATATGCTGGAAGCATTGCGTTCAAACGTACACTTGCGAGGTCGGGTCGTGGATGTGCTACGGCCCCTGTATGAATCGGCAGACGAATGGCAGAAGCTAATCCGGCTCAACGAGGACCGATTTGAGCTGGCGGATAATGTTGCCGACAAGGTTTCGGTATTGCGCGAAACAGCTACTCTTTACGAATTGAGGGGCCGCGACCCGGAACGAGCGCGGCAAGCTTTCGCCTTTGCCCTGGAAGCTGATCCAGAAGATTCTGGCGTTCGCACCGAATTCGAACGCCTTACACGAAGCACCAAACAGTGGGAAGAACTCCGAACGACTTACGAGAAGTTACTACAGTCTCGACCGGAACTGCGTTGCAAGCGTGATCTAATAGCGCTCCTGGCCCAAACGTGCGACCAGCGGCTTGACGACCCTCGCCGGGCGCTGGCGTTGTACTGGATGCTCTATGAATTGGAGCCCGGTGATCTTGCAACGATTGAACAACTTGAGCGGCTGGCCACGTTGCTCAGCGATTGGGCGACGTTGGTTAAGGCACTCATTGAAAAGACGGAACTGCTCTTATCCGACGAAGAGCGAGCAAGTTGCTGGCGCCAAATTGGCGAAGCAAGGCGCGACATGCTGGAGGATCAAGACGGCGCGATTGTCGCCTTTGAACGCGCGCTGGAACTCGATCCGGCCAGTGCCTTCACTGTTGATTCGCTCATTGATCTTCTCGAAACCACCGGAGGCTTCGAGCGAATGGTCGAGTTGCTCGTGCGCCGCATGGAACTTTGCGAGGATGCAGCGACAGACGAGAAATTCGAACTCTTGGTTAGAGCAGGCGACGTTACCACACAATCGATTAAGGACCCAACGCGCGCGACCGACCTTTTCGTAAGGGCTTTGGTGCTTCGACCGACGGATCTGTCTCTGCTGTCAAGGTTGGAGGGTCTTTATTCACAACAAGGCCAGTGGTCAGATTTACTGGAAAACTTAAGAGCTCAATGCGAATTGTCTTCGGACCTCCCCACACGCGGGCGACTGCGCCATCGGATGGGTTCTTTGCTGGCCAATGAGCTCAACAGTTACGAAGAGGCCCTGGAAACGTATCGTCAGGTCTTCGACGACCTTCGCAGCGACGAAGCCACTATACAAGCGCTCTTTACGATTGCGTCTGGGCACGAGGAATTGCGCCAGGCGGTTGCTGGCATCTTGCTGCCGGTCTTGGAATCGGCTTTAGTTTATGACAAGGTCGTTGATGTTCTTGAGCTTCGCCTAACCAGCGAGCACGACGCAATTCAGCGTTGTCAAACACTTAGAACGATTGCAGAGGTTCAAGAAACCAAGCTGGCAAATCCCCGTGGCGCCTTGGACTCGCTGCTGCGAGCTGTAACAGAACGACCCGAGGAGTCATCGGTTCACTCCGAGGTCGAACGTTTGGCAGCCGAAGTGCACGACTGGCGCAAAGTTCGCGATGTACTGAGTGAACGGGCGCAGGCTACGTTTGATCCGGATTTGGCTTGCGACCTTTACAGTCGTCTCGGCAAGATTGCGGAGAGCAAGCTTGACGATCCAGTCCTTGCCGAGCAGGCATATAGTGCCGCCGTTGCGCAGGCCGGGGAGCGTCCGGAACTTCTTGAGGCCTTGGACCGCCTTTACGTGCGCCTCGGCAATTGGCGGTCACTTTCTGATATTCTCGAACGTCGGGCGACGGCAGAGTCCGCGGCAGCATTGCAGGCTGAGTATTATAATCGATTGGCGCGCATCCAACTTCAGCAATTCAATGAGCCGGTTCGTGCACTTGCGTCAATTCGCCAAGTGCTGGATCGGGCACCGGAGGATGCGACCGCGATTGCGCTACTCGAAGGATTGACGGAGCAACGCGATCTGTTCGAGGAAACCGCCGAAATCTTGGAATCTGTCTATCGCGCATCACAACAACCGGAGCGACTTGTCTCACTTCTCAGTAAGCGAGTAGATTTGGCGGCGGACTCCGCATCAAGGCTCGAATATCGCCGTACTTTGGCACAAGTGCTCGAGGACGATTGCAAGGACGCGGCTCGCGCGCAAGATGTGCTCGTCGATGCAATGACTGAGAATACGGGCGATGCTGGTCTGCTCGACAGTGTGGAACGGCTTGCCGATATTACCAAAGACTATGCAAAGCCCGCGGCGGCGCTCGAGGAGGCACTGCAAATACGGCCACCCGCAGCAACTGATAGGGCACGTGATGTGTGGGTCCGTCTGGCGTCCTGGCAGCGCGATCGTATCAAAGATGTTGCGGCCGCGGAACGTTCGCTACTGCACGCTCTTGAGTGGGATTCCAATAATGACGACATCTTACTTCAGCTGGAAGGGCTCCGGCGCGTTCCAGGACGAGAGCGTGAATTGATCGACACTTTGCGGCAACGCGCGAGGATGACATTGTCGGAAGAAACGCGCTCCGAACTGTTCCAGCAAGCCCGGAAAGTGACGGCGGCAATTGGAGAAAACGCAATTGCTGAAACGATAATTAGAGAGCTGCTCGGGTTTGATGACGCAAACTTGTGGGCAATCACGGAACTTACCGGCTTGCGTCGCGATGCTCAGGATTGGGCGGAGACCTTCAAGCTGCTACTGCGGCGAGCCGAGCTCGAATCAAATGGCCAAGTGCTGCATGATATTCGGCATGAAGCGGCCCTTGTGGCAAAGGATCGATTAGGGGACAAGGCTGGTGCCATAAACCTATATTCTCAGTTATTTGACGATGACCCGAACGATGAATTCGCCGGCAATTCGCTGAAGAGCTTGCTCCTGGAAACTGAAGCCTACGAGCCGTTGATTCAAATCTTGTCGCGCTTGGTTGACGTAGCTAAAGGGCCAGCTGAGCGCGCCCAGCTTAGACTGCAATTGTCGAAAGTGTACGACGATAATCTAGAAAAGCCGCAAGCGGCGATCTCAGAACTAAGTGCTATTCTCGAGGAGGTTCCGAATCACGCGCCAGCCGTCGTTGCTCTCAGCAGGATTTACGAAAAACTTGGGGCTAACGAGGATATGGCGGATCTACTCGAGCGTCAAATCCGTCAGGCGGAAAGTGATAACAATGTCGACGCCAAAGTGGAGCTTCAGATTCGCTTGGCTGAAGTGTGTGAGACGCGTCTGGGTAATGTCGAGCGTGCCTTGGCGACGTTCCGCTCGGTGCTCGACGTTCAGCCACAACATCGTGCCGCCCTAGAATCGCTGATTCGATTACAAGAGAGTCAGGGTGAAGTCGAGAAAGCCGCAGCACTTTTGGATTCTCTAGTGGCCATCGCGCCGGAGGCGGAACGATCCGCACTTGGCATTCGATTGGCGGATATGCGAGAGCGCATCGGTGATGAGATGGGTGCACTCGGAGCACTGCAACGCGTGATTGCTGCGGATCCTCGAAATAAGGAGATTCGCATGCGGGCGCGCAGTCTGTCGGAAAAGATGGGTGATTGGGATGGTGTTACGACACTTTTGTCCGATGAGGCCGAGTTAGTCGAATCTGTCGCAGACAAGGTTGGACTTCTCCGTGAGGCTGCCAGAATCCGCGCTGAAAAATCGCAAGACTGGCCCAGAGCGGCGGCGTTGCTCGAAAGAGCCAGTGCTGTGGCGCCCAACGATCGAGAACTGTTGTTGGGACTGTGCGATGCCTACACGGCATCAGGTCGGGCACGCGAAGCGGCGACAGCCCTGGAGCGCATCGTTGAGTCCTACGGGGGTCGCCGCACGAAGGAACTGGGTGAGATTCATCGACGCTTGGCACAAGCCTATCTGAGCCAAAGTGAACCCGATCGGGCCAAGGAGGAATTGGAGAAAGCCTTCCGAATCGAGCCTGGAAATGTGCGCGTTATCGCGTTATTGGCCGACGTTTGCCTGCAGATTAATGACGCGAAACGGGCCCAGCAGCTGTACAGTTCGCTCATAATTCAAATTCCGAAGCTTGGCCCGGACAGCCCGATTTCTAAGGCCGAAATCTATGCTCACCGGGGCGAGGCCAGCCGCATTCTCGGGGAGAAACAGAAAGCCATCTCGGATTTTGAACGCGCCTTGCAAGCCGATCCGACCCTAGAGGGGGTCAAAGTCAAGTTAGCCGAATTGAAAACATGACATGACCGTGGCCAATCCGCGGGCGGTTCACTGAGTTCCGTGGCAATAGTGTTCCGTGATTCACGCTGGCACAAGTGGCACCGTAGTGTTCATTGATGGTCGTCGAGTTCCCGATACGGAAGCTAAGGTGAGCGTTTTCGATCGCGGCCTTCTGTACGGTGATTCAGTCTTCGAGACTATCGCGACTCACGGAGGCCGCCCATTTATGTTGGTCGAGCACATTAGGCGTCTGCGACACAGTGCGGAACTTGTATATATCGAGTTATCCGTTGACGATTCGACGCTTTGCCGCGAAATCGAGGCGGCGATCGCGGCCTCTGGCAATTCGGAATGTTATTTGCGACTTACCGTAACGCGGGGCATTGGCGAGCTAGGGCTTGACCCGGGCCTAGCCGGAATGCCCTGCCGAATTCTCATTGTTACGCCTCTGATTCGACCCTCGGAGGAGGCCTATGCAAAAGGTGTGACGGCCATCAGCTACCGCACGCAAAGAACGGCCGAATCGACGGAAGCCACGGGCGCCAAGGTTGGTAATTACTTAGTCGCTGTGCTCGCTATGCGCAAAGCTTGGCCAGTTCATGCAAACGAAGCTTTGATTGTCAATAGTGAAGGTAAAGTGGTTGAAGGCGCAACGTCCAACCTATTTGCTCGCTTTGGTCAGGAGCTAATTACACCCGCAGAATCAGCGGGTATTCTCCCGGGGATCACCCGACAGCTTGTGCTTGAGGTCGCCGGACGGCATGGGGTTCCGATTGTCTACCACTGTCCGACTTTGCGTGAACTTGGCACCGCCGACGAACTATTTATTACCTCAAGTGTGCGCGAGATGCTCGCCGTTGTTAGTCTCGATGGATGCCAAGTGGGCGGCGGAACACCTGGGCCAATGTTTCGGAAGCTATGGCTAAGCTATCGTGAATTGGTCGAAGAAAAGCTAGCGAGCGCCCCGCGCTTTTTCAGTGCCGTCCCGACATAAATGAGGGAAAGCGAGAGGACGTTCGACGTTCAGCCTTCTTCGGCGGCAAATTCTTGCGTCGGTCCAGCTTCGGCAGCGACTTCGGAGTTCAGTTCGGTCGAGGCAGCTTCGGGTTGCGACGCTGCCGGCGGATTATTGCTGCGTCGCACCGGAATATTGAGACGGCCTTGACCCTGGGCAAGAAGCACTGCAAGCGCTTTGTCGAAGAAGGCGCGCAGGAACCCCACTTCGTTAGGCGGATCCGTGATTAGACCTGCGGCAGCGATGCGCTTCATGGCGGCCACGACTTCCAGCGTTTTGGTCTCGCCCTCGCGCGACAACACGCTAAGCGCGCTATCCTTCATCGTAATAATTAACTGGTCGCGCACCTGTGGCGAAAACAGACGGTCCGTTGCCGACTTGATTTCACTTTCGATGATAGCCGTCAGCTCACTTTGCTCGGGCTGAACGTCCGGCTCCAAATGCTCCCCCACTTTCGCCAGCATCTCGTCGAGAGCGGCACGAGGTGGTAACCAGTTTCGAAATTCCGGTAGCTCGTGAAGGCGCCCTGAATTTGCCGCCATTTCCCGGGCGTCTTCATCGGACAACTCAAACCCTTCAGAGTCAAACGGATGCTCCGGCAGCACCTCCGGCGCTGGTTCCAGCAAGCGGGCAATCGTGGTGAGGCCAAGCGGCTGTGGAACTCCCGTCGCACTGTGACGTTGGCGTGCTGCAACGATGCGTGCCCGCGCCCAATCGAGGGGAACCTCCACAGGTCGCAAGGAAGTCCCCGGGGCGAGTCTCGCCATCGCTTCCTTAAGCTGCGTTAGGCTCTGCTCGCCGGATTCCACGCGATGAATTCCCAGTTCGTCGTGCATGTACACGAATGCCGTGCGACAACGCCTTGTAGGCGTGTGGGCAGCGAGAATCACCACCACCCCACCAGTCGCATCTGGTGGCATTACCCATGCCCGAATCGTGGGCACCGAGTGTACCTGAGCCACCGTCGCTACCCGACCCTTGGCGGGTATCGGTATGCCTCGCGACTTCAAAATGTTGAGCCCGCGCCTAGCGACTTTTCGCACCGCCCCAGTAGCTTGTTCAGCCGCGACTGCAACGGCACCCGCGTTGCTTCCGGCAACCCAAGCCTCAATCAACAGGGATGCCCTGTCGCCCACCTGGGTCAAGGCGTTGAGCGCACCATCGGGTGATACCGCAATCAAAGAGGCGTCAAACTGAGAATCAATCGAGTTTATGGCCATCCGTCCCCCGAAAACTAACACTGTCGCGGGTCAGGGCCCGGAATTTTTGGATCTGATTGCATACGCGATGGCATCAATTTCAACGGTGGCGCCTCGAGGCAGCGCGGCCACCTGAACTGTCGCGCGAGCCGGGGGACTCTGAGTAAAGTACTCGGCGTAAACCGCGTTAACGGCTGCGAAGTCGGTCATGTTAGTGAGGTAGAGGGTTGTCTTGACGACATGGTCGAACGTTAGGCCTGCAGCTTCGAGAACGGCGCCAAGATTGGTCATGACTTGGCGAGTGGCGCTTTCGACGTCGCCAACAATTACCGCTCCGGTTCGCGGATCAATCGGGATCTGGCCGCTGAGCAAGACCCAATCGCCAACAGCGACGGCCTGAGAATAGGGGCCGATCGCGGCCGGAGCCTGGCTACTAGTGATAGTTCGTCGTTGCATTGCTAACTCTGTAATTGGCGACCCTATGTTGCCCGAGTTTGGAGCCATTTCAAATGCTCAACGGGCGCCGACCCAGCATGGCTCGACCCAGCGTTATTTGGTCCGAAAACTCGAGCTCACCGCCATGGGGGATTCCGCTCGCAATTCGGGAAAATGCAATGCCCAGGGGGCCAAGCTCCCGGACCAAATGTAGAGCGGTCGCCTCACCATCAACCGACGGCGGGGTTGCAATGATCAATTCCTTTACGCCATCTCGTTGAATTCTCCCTGCCAATTCATCAACCGGTAAATCTTCAGGGTTGACCCCATCCAGGGGTGAAAGCAACCGTCCAAGCACAAAATAGCGGCATCGAATCACGTGGCTTCGCTCTAGAGCCATGAGATCCTGCACCTTGGCGACGACGCAAAGCAAGGTCGCGTCGCGCTCAGTATCCTGGCAAATGCCGCAGATGGCGCGGCCCGTATTGTCCACTTCGGCCAAATTGCGACACTGCTCACAGGGGACAATACAATCTCTGATATCGGCTAATTCCGAGGAAAGGCTCTGCGCCAGTCCCTGGTCTTCCGTTAGAAGATGCATGACGAATCGATACGCTGTCTTTTCTCCAACCCCAGGAAGTCGGGACAGTAGGCTCACGAGTCGAACCAGGCGCCGCGGTGTCACACCAGCAGCGTGATTCCACATGTCCGCAGACGCAACGATTAATTCCGTTCGGCTGGATCTGATGCATCCGATGGCTAGTCTCTGTAGACTTGCGCAGCTTTGAAAGGCTACTTCAAGTGGTCAGGCACGCGTACGTCTCGCACGTGGGCACCTAAAATCGTGATCGCTTCTAGGATGCGAGGGTCCTTTCTTGCCTGCTGGAGTAAAGCTCGAAGCTTTCTCGTCCTATTGGCAGTTTCGACCGCGGACAAAGTTGGACGGGCGACGGCCTTACCACATTCGTGCTCGACGCTAACTATATCGGCGATTTCACCTTGCGATTGGCGCGCCTTCCTTACCAAGTCTTTCACGTCATCATCGCCAAATTGCCGATCCAGAGTGCTGCCAGGTGGCCAACCCACGTGCACCTGGTCCTTATCGATCTTGAGAGGGACTGCGTGCTCAAGAACAGCCGCAACATCGGGGCGATCTTGGGCAATTATGTCGACTATCTCTTGCCAGTTTACCAACAAGGTTGGCTCGTCGTGGCCCGGATCAGCTTGCTGTTTCGCGAGTGAATCGACTCGATGTGGCACGGCAAGTGCGGCCCGCGCCGGTGGTTCTTCGTCGCTGTCGGCGTCACGATTTGCCGGGCGGCGAACAGCAGGAGTCGTTACTTCGCGGCTCCGACCGCGAGCGGGCGCAGCCGGGACAACTCTTTCCGAAACATTGGGTCGCGCTGTTGAAGCTCCACGCGACGTTGCTGTTCTGGGTGATGCGGCGAGCAACCTTTGCTCTAGAGCACCTAGTCGGTACAGTAGCTCATCCATGGGCAATAGCGGCGGTCGCCGAGCGAGTCGAACCAGCAGCATTTCCAAGGCAGCCCGCGGCTGACCACTGCGCACGATGTCATCGAATCCAACGGAAAATCCCTGATGTAGACGCATTAGGTCGTCGAGGCTTGCTGCGGCGGACAGGCTTATTACATCAGCTTTTTCCGTGTCGGGGAGGTCGAGCAAATCATCCGGATTTTGGCAGGCTTTTGCAACAACCAGATCGCGCAACAGGCCAAGATAGTCCCGGGCCACATGGGAAAGGTCAAAGCCCTGGCTACAAAGTTGATCAACAATTGCCAAACATTCCGGTGCGTTTGCTCCCACCGTTGCCCGCGCCATCTCGTGCAAAACGTGACGACTTGCAACTCCTAGCACCAAAGCAACGGACTCCCCATCAAGCTTGTCCGGCCTCCATGCAATCACCTGATCGAGCAGGCTCATCGCATCGCGCATGCTTCCGGCAGCCTCTCGCGCTATGATGGACAAGGCCGCTTCATCGAAGGCGATGCCCTCGGATGTAAGTACCGTTTGGAGTCTTTGTGTGATGAGCCGGGCTGGAATTAGCTTAAAATCGAAACGTTGTACGCGGCTCAGGATGGTTACCGGGACCTTGTGTACTTCGGTAGTGGCAAAAATGAACTTTACGTGAGGCGGCGGTTCTTCGAGAGTCTTTAGAAATGCGTTCCAAGCGTTTTGCGACAGCATATGGACTTCATCAACAATAAAGATCTTGAATCGATCCCGCGCGGGTCGATAAGGCAGGGTTTCCTGCAGGCTTCGGACAGCATCGACACCCGTGTAGCTGGCCCCATCAATTTCACGCACATCCACGTCTGAACCCGCAGTAATTTCCCGACAGGCTGCGCAAGTCAAGCAGGGCGTCGGGGTCGGGCCGGGGTCGCGCAAACAATTCAGGGCTCGAGCGAGCAGTCGTGCACTTGTTGTCTTTCCGACACCCCGCACTCCTGTAAACAAGAATGCGTGGGCGACGCGATTGGAGTTAATCGCGTTTGTCAGAGTCCGCGCCACGTGTTCTTGCCCAATCAAGTCGTCAAATTGCGTGGGGCGCCATTTGCGGGCCAATACGATGTAACTCATGTCAATGCGGCGACCTAGCAGATAGGCCTTGGGACCACCAGCCGCCCAAGTGCTGCCGCTAACCCTGCTGTACGTGATTGCCGAGAAAGCTCGGAGGCCCACGTAACTTTTGGACTCTCCGGGGCATTGGCCCGCCGACGGATAGCACGGAGCCTGACGCCGATAACTGCGGTAGGACATCGGTAACGCCACCGACGAACTCGTCTGTTATTGCGGACCTCTGAGCCGATTCGTGTATGTCCCTGCCGGCGCTAGCGGACGCGCCCCTGTACAGTGGGTAGTCGGACGCAGTATAGGCGAATTGAAGTTATACCGGTATGGACTGGAAAATTGTTTGCGGAATACTGGCCACGGAAGCCTGCGCTCAATTGGGGCTTGCGCTGACTTTGGCCTGTGCGTTCATACTAGTCCGCCTAGAGTTCGAACACCTGGTGTTCGCTCTTTTGAGCGTCGCCATTGCTTCGCAAACAATTGCATCGATTTGGCTCACGTGGCCGACCCGTGCGGACCCGTATTTGGCTTCGGTAATTGTACACTCCATATTGGCGATTGCTTCAGCGATTCACCTTCATTATGTGTTGGTCGTTGCGGCAATTTCCAAGCGGCGTAAATTTATAATTTTTGGTTACGCAGTCGCCGCAATTTACGTATTTGTGATGATGTCCGGTACTCTATGGCCGCGATCAACCGTCGCTGAGCTTGTTGCCGCCAATCGTATCTCCCCATCTTACCCGTACCTTGCAACGCCACCGGCAGCGATTGGCGTGAGCTTTTACGGTGTAATGCTGGCAGAATTTGGGCTTTGCCAGGTTTTGTTAGTTGCGGCATTACGCCGCGGTAGAAAGGACATCGCGTTAGTAATGTTGGGTGTACTGGGGGTAACACTCGCTGCAGCCAACGACATAACAGTAATGATGCGCTGGACAGACAGCGTGTTCTTGCTCCCTCATTCGTTCTCGATCTATGGATTTTTTGTTGGATTATCGTTACTGTTGCGGTATCGACGTCTTGTGGTGGGCTATGCAAGTGCCGAGTCGTCACTGCACAAACGCACTGAGGAATTGCGGAAGTCCCATTCCGATCTTGAGCAAGTCCAACTGGAGCTTTCCAGTAAGAAGCAACTGGCTGCGGTAGGTGAACTTGCAGCGGCTATTGCCCATGAGGTCAGAAATCCCCTGGCAATTATAGTCAACGCAGTGGCGGGGCTGCGACGAACGTCACTGCAGGAACAGGACCGCCATACGTTGCTCGGCATCGTAGATGAGGAGACAGCTCGGCTCAATCGCCTGGTGACCGATCTATTGAGATTCGCGCGGCCCGTATCAATTCGAAGGTCTACCGTTGCCCTGGCGGAGCTAGTTCGCCGAGCTGAAGTCAGCCGCGGCCAGGAGCACCGATTCGAGATTACAATTCCTGATGATCCGACGCTTCGAACAGTGCAAGCCGATGCCAATCTGCTTCGGCTCGTGTTCGATAATTTGGTTGCCAACGCCTGTCAGGCCATGCCCGAAGGCGGTATTGTACGCATTGAGGTGGGCGAAGGGTGGTTGAATGACGAACGTTGCGTTAAGATAGAAGTTATTGACCAAGGCAATGGTATGGACGAAATGGTGCTAAGCCGCGCTGTCGATCCATTTTTCACTACTCGACCCAGCGGCACTGGCCTTGGTCTTCCCATAGTGCATCGCATTGTTGCCGCCCACGGGGGAAAACTTCAAATGGACAGTGAACTTCATCGCGGTACGACAGTGCGACTGCTGCTTCCAATCGTGCCAAGAGACGTTAGGTCCATGCCGGAGGAAGGGGTGACGGCACCGTGAAGTTAGGCTCAGTGGGGGCTCTTGAGCTTCGAAGTCACCTAGAAGTTCTGGACAAGAGGCACCTATGGCATCCCTATACAGAAATGGGAGCCTGGATTGCGAACGCGCGGCCTTTGGTTATTGGCCGAGCGGAAGGCAGCCGCTTGTTCGATCTCGATGGCCGGTCATTCATTGACGGCAATGCTTCGTGGTGGACGGCGCTTTTGGGTCACAATCATCCCCGACTTGTCGCGGCACTAAGGAGCCAAGCGGAGCAATTAAGTCATTGTTCACTAGCAGGGATGACGCACGAACCTGCGGCGCGCCTTGCAGCCGAGCTGGTTATGGCGGCTCCGCCCAATCTGACTCGAGTGTTCTTTAGTGATGATGGGTCAACCGCAATTGAGGTAGCCGTAAAACTTGCTGTTCAATACTGGCGCCAAATAGGGTACCCCGAACGCTATCGATTTGTGGCTCTTGACGGGGCATTCCACGGCGAAACATTGGCTCCCACGTCGCTCGGCGGCGTGAGCGAATTTCGACGGCCTTTTGAGCGAATCGTGATGGACGTTATCCATGTTCCTTCAGCTGCAGACGGTTACGCACAGGCTTTCGCAAAGCTGCAAGAAGTACTCGTACGCGACGCGGCTTCGATTGCGGCTGTTGTAGTGGAGCCCATGCTGCAAGGGGCCGCCGGAATGCGGATCTATTCAGCCGAGTACCTCTCAAGTCTGCGAAAAATAACCAGTGAGCTTGGCATACTATTGATCGCCGATGAAGTATTTACCGGCTATGGGCGCACGGGCCCTTTTTGGGCCTGCGAACACGCTGATGTTGCGCCCGACCTCATGTGTATCGCAAAGGGGTTTACCGGCGGAATGCTCCCGATGGCGGCGACTTTAGCCACGGAAGCATTGTTTAACGCATTTATTGGCGAGAAGAGTCGCGCATTTTACTACGGGCACACTTTTTGCGGCAATCCCCTGGGTGCAGCCGTCGCGCGAGAGGTTTTGGCTACATATCGAGATGAAAAAATACTCGAAGGTGCGAGGCCAAAAGCGGCGCGAATCACAGAAGCATTTGCGGCGCTGGCGGCTGAGCCCATTGTCGTGAAAACGCGAAGCCTTGGGATGATGGGTGCCCTCGAGCTATCAGAACGCACCGGTTACTTTGGCGAACTCGGTTGGCGCGTATACGAAGAGGCACTGCTTCGGGGCGTCTATCTTCGCCCCCTCGGAAATGTCGTATACATAACACCCCCACTTAACATACCCGACGCCGACCTAGATGAACTGCTTGAAGTCGTGCGCGCATCGGTGACGGCCGCCAGCGAGCAATAGCAATAGTGCTTTCCTAGAGCGGTTTTCACAGCGAGGGAACGCTGACAAGGAAAACCGCTCTAGTGCCGCGATTCATCAGAACTGATGGGTCCTTCGGACCGGCCGCTGCGCGGCCATCGCGGCCCTATTCCTATTTTCTTGGGCATTCGCCCAAACCCAAAATCTCTTCGCGATTTTCTGGGGTGAATCGACGAGTGTAGCGAGGAGAGAGGGGCGAGCTTCCCATACAAAAAAAGTAGAGCCCTTTTGCGCACGAAGGGCGCGCCACAATGGCGGTCCAAGCCATTGAAAGGGGCTCTAGAGCGGCCCCCCTTGACAGCAGCGCAATTTGACGCATGACTAAGCTAGCTAAGTCAGAACCAAACGCGCTTTTAGCGGTCAGGTGGCAGTCGTGCCTAAGCGGGAACATTATTTACTCGTTTGCCAAAATGTACGACCCGAAGGTAGTCTGCGGCCCTCTTGCGGTAGAAATGGTGCGGCTGAGATATATTCGGCACTGAAAGCCGAGTTGTTGCGGCAGGGGCTGGCAAAAGAGGTGGCTCGCGCCTGCACTTCTAGCTGCATGGACATGTGCGACGAAGGTCCCGTTATCGCGGTTCAGCCCGATGACTTCTTTTATGGTCAAATGACCGTGCAGCGAGTTCCCGCAATCGTAAAGGCGCTGTCGGAGGGGTCACGGGTACAGGAGTTTGTCGTACAAACGGCCTCTTTGTTGGACTCCGATAAGGACCGTTGACCGAGTCGCCACTCAATGACATCGTCGCGGTGTGGATGACACGATTGAATCTGAAGCACGGGTCGAGTCAACGCCCCCCACGGGTCCATCGATGGACATTTCCGTAATGGTAGTTGATGACGAACCGAATAACTTGACGAGCCTGGAGAAAATATTCAAAAAGGAGGGTGCGCGCGTGGTCGGCGCGCAAAGTGCACGCGAAGCCTTGGAACAACTTCGGAAGCGTCGCGTCGACGTCGTTCTCACGGATCTCATGATGCCCGGTATATCGGGCATTGAGCTGCTTCGAGCGGTAAAGGAAATCAGTCCAGACACCGAAGTTGTCGTAATGACGGCCTTTGGCACCGTGGAAGTCGCTGTGCATGCCATGCGAGAAGGGGCGTACGACTTCGTCGAGAAGCCGCTAAAGCGTCATTCTATCGTCAAGAGTGTGCGAAAGGCGGCTGAACGCCGCCAATTGCTGGCCGAGAATCGGTCGCTGCGTCAAGAACTGCGATTACTTACGGAACGCACGATAATCGGTCAGAGTCCAGCACTCCGCCGCGTTCTCGAGGTCGTGGCTCAGGCTGCCCCCTCGACAGCAACTGTGTTGGTTCTCGGTGAAAGTGGTACGGGTAAAGAACTAATTGCACGAACTGTGCATGCCAAGAGTGGTCGAACAGGACCATTCGTGGCTGTCAATTGTGCTGCAATACCAGAGTCCATATTGGAGGCGGAACTTTTTGGTCATGAACGCGGTGCGTTTACAGGTGCCATTGCACGTCGCGAGGGCAGGTTTGCCCGTGCCGCTGGGGGAACCATATTTCTTGATGAAATTGGTGAATTGTCGCCAGCGGTCCAAGTGAAATTGCTGCGCGTCCTTCAGGAAGGTGAGTTCGAACCGATCGGGGGTCGAACTCAGCGTGCGGATGTTCGTGTAGTGGCGGCTACCAACCGAGATCTGAAGGCTGAGGTTCCGGCGGGGCGATTCCGCGAGGATCTCTATT
>Ga0075520_1000300_pt1 | contig 20831 bp, 19 predicted proteins | sample NGEPerB_FD_75100 | JGI IMG/M metagenome (GOLD analysis project Ga0075520, IMG submission 75100) | Arctic peat soil microbial communities from the Barrow Environmental Observatory site, Barrow, Alaska, USA - NGEE PermafrostAB12-B | ecosystem: Environmental > Terrestrial > Soil > Wetlands > Peat ... | reverse complement strand
CTCTACGACATCATGGTCGGCTCACCAACAGGCCTATCGACCTTCTTCTCAGCGCATGAAAGCGACTTTGCCGAGGCCCTGCTCAGTGGACCCAGCGGTTGATCGGAACTTCGTGCGCGGCATGACGGTGCGCAAAAGGAGTCTGATAGGGAGACTGCCGAGAGGCCAGCAGAATACGTAATCGCGACATTCGTGTTGTTCTAGTCATTTGGAATTCGTTCGATCGGGTGACCTCGGCCCGTTCGAGTGATCACGGAGTTCAGCTCTCGATGGGGTGACGCCGAACCGGCCGAGGTTTTGCCGGGGGGCGCCCAGCCTCACCCGAACGGCCCCAATGAGCCTGTCGATAAGACCGTCGACGACGCTGCGGGCGTTCATTCCTACCAGTCTTGCGCGGTCCGCACCGCGGCCAGCACTGCAGGAAGATCAAAGCCCAGCCTGGCCATGACCTCGGCGTGGTCGCCGCCCTCGGACGACCATTGGTGCCCGACGTTGACGCCGACTATCTCGCAGTGGGGCATCAGAAGTCCGAGCGCTTCGGCAATGCCACCCTCGGGTCGGTGTTCCTCGACCACCACGAACCGCCGATGGGCCCGCGACAACTCCACCGCCGCATCGGCGAGGTGTTGATGGTCCAGGTAACAGAGATGACCGTGCGCCAGATCGGAGAGCTGTTCACGGGCGGCCAGACAGAGTCGGGTGCCCTCCTCACCGACCGACACCAGGCAGACCGAGTCCGGGTGTCCGGCGTGTTCCCAATTGACCGATTGCTGAGCATCGGCTGACGGCAGGCTGGTGTAGTCGGCATTGCGGCCGGTGCGAATGTAATGCGGGCGCCCGGAGGTGACCGCCGACCGGACCACAGCGCGCATCTCCTGCTCTCCATGCGGCGCGGCGATGACGAGGCCGGGAATGCTGCGGACGACGGCGAAATCCTCCAGGCAGTGGTGTGTGGTACCGAACCAAGCGCCCGAGACTCCTGCGTACGGGGCGACTATCGTCACGCCGGCGCCCAGATAGCCCAGAGTGAGTTTGAGACTCTCCGCGGCACGGAGCACCGCGAACGGAGCAAATGTGCTGACGAAGGGTCTGTACCCGGCCACCGCCAGTCCGCCCGCCATGTCGATCATGGCGGCTTCGGCGATGCCCACGTTGAAGAAGCGGCCGGGATGGCGCGACTGGAACGGATGACCCTTGCCACCCAGATCCGCCTCCAAACAGATGATGCGCTCGTCGTGCTCGGCAAGCGCCGTGAGTTCGGCGCGATAGGCATCTCGCCCGGAAAGGCTCATCGGATCATCCGCTTCCATGTGGCTGCGCGCGCGCAGTCGATGCTGACGTAGTGCGAGGCCGCCTTACCCTCGACCGGCGGTATTCCCTTGCCCTTGACGGTGTTGGCGATCACCGCGAGCGGACGGCCCTTACCCACCCGGGAGTGCCCGAGGATTGCCGAAATCGCGGGTATGTCGTGCCCGTCGACCTCGGCGGTGTCGAACCCGAACGCGGAGAACCGGGCGGCGAGGCCCGGCATGGGAGAAATGTTCTCGACCAGGCCGTCGTTCTGACCGCCGTTGGCATCCACAACGAGCACGAAGTTCTCCAGCCGTTGTGCCGCTGCGATCTGACAGGCTTCCCAGACCAGGCCCTCCTGCAACTCACCGTCTCCCGCGATGGCGATGCCCAGGCCGTCGCTTCCGGCAACCTTGCGGGCCAGGGCCCATCCGGCTGCGTAGGCGACGCCGTGTCCCAGGCTGCCCGTGGGAAAGGCCACGCCAGGTAGCGCAGGGCTGGGATGCCCGGTGTACGGATGGCCCGCCCGGCCGTAGTGGGCAACGGGGTCCTCGTGCAGAATGCCGCTGACGTACATGGCCGCGTAGAGACCTGCGGCCGCATGGCCTTTGCTCAGCACCACGACGCTGCCCTCGTCGCCGTCGGCGCGGTGGAACGCGGCGATCAGGATGTCGAGAACCGAAAGGCTCCCCCCGAGGTGGCACCCTCGCGGGCCGGCCGCCATGTCCACGACGAGGGCCCGGGCCAGGCGTGCACGACGGACGAGCTGAGTCGATGTATCAATGGTCATTGTCATGTTGATGGTCCTTCGTCGTGGACGAGCCACCGACCGACAGCGTCGCCCAGCAGCGCGCGCGCGGTTCGGTATTCATCAGCGCAGATGTGTTCTGTGTCGGTGTGGTCCAGCGTCGAATCCCCGGGTCCGTAGGCAACCATCGGAACGCCACTCCAGGTGGTGGCAAGCGTGTTCATATCGGACGTGCCCTTCTTGATGACGTGACGGGCCCGGATCCCGCGGCCGACGAACGCGCGATTGAATGCCTTGGCCAGCGTGGTGAACCGCCCACCGACGAATCCCGGCGTTGCCCGCAGAATTTCGATCACGGCACCTTGAGATTGCTGCTCGAACACCTTCTCCCGCAACCAGTCGGGGTCCGCCCCGGGCGGCACTCGAAAATTCAGTACGGCGATCGCCTTGTTCACGTGCCGGTCGGCTTCGCAGTGCATGTCGACTACGGCACTCAGGGCATCGGGGATTTCCTTGTCCACCGCGGCGCGGATGTCCGAGAGGACCCGGAAAAGGGTGTCCGCTGCGGAGAGGGCGTCGCGGCCCGCCGAATGGCCACTCGGCGTCATTGTCGTGATCCTTGTTTTGAACAATCCGAAATAGCCCAGCGTCAGCGTGGAAGCACCGCTGGGTTCACCGACGATGACTGCGTCGGCAGGATAGTGATCTCTGACATGGAAAGCGCCTTTCGACGAGGACACTTCCTCCTCGACGGCGCCCACCACCCGCACTTGGGCGCCGGCGGGCACGTGGGTGGTCGCCAGCACCTCGAGGAAACTCGTCAGGCAGCCCTTTGCGTCAACGCTCCCGCGGCCGGAAAGTTCACCGGAGTGCCATGACACCGGCCAGTGAAACGGCACGGTGTCCAGGTGCCCCAACATCAGCAACCGCCTCGGGCCATCACCTTTGACCGCGACCAGATTGCCTACCTCGTCGATGGTGGCCGCGATTCCCCGTTCCGCACACCAATCCACGAGCAGACCCGCCAGCTCACCTTCGTCGCCCGACACCGACGGCACCGCGACCGCGTGATCGAGCAGGGTGAGATCGCCGGCCGGCGCCGGTGCCCGCCAGAACCGTGTCCAGCCGGTCCGATCGGCCATGGTGTGCGGACCGGTGACGGCCACGTCGGCGCCTCCGGTCAGCGCCATCTCGGCTGCGCGCACCTTCTGCCGCATCCGACCGCCGGCGTAGTTCTCGCCCTGTCCCGGATAGGCATGACGCAGCGTCGAGTCGCCGTCGGCCGGATCGGTGAGCAGGCCCTTGGTGCCGGTCACCAGCCTGAGGTGGTCAGCGCCGAGCGCATTGCTCAGCGCTGCGGCCAGCACGTCGGCATCCACGTTCAGGGGTGTTCCGCCCTCGCGGTCGGCCACCGGAGCCGAGAGGCACACCACGTCATGGGTGTCCAACAAACCCAGAAGTCGTGCGCAGTCCACGTGCACGGGCACTCCCGATCGGTGGTCGCGGACGAGGCGACTGCGCCCGGACCCCGACAGCACGCGAAGCGGTCTGTTCAGCTGCCCGGTGACCAGAGCATCACGTGCTGCCACCGAGGTGAAGACCGACAATCCGTGCCCCCGCAGCGCCTGGGCGACCGCAGGTAGAGTGACCTGCTCGTAGGCGTCCACCAGGTGCGGGATCTCCGCCGGCGGGCAATACCGGACCCGGTCACCGCCGACCATCTGCAGGTGGGCGATCCTTCGTCCGATGGCTCGGAAGTGCCGTTCGATGCCCACCGCACCACCGGCCACCAGCAGCAGTCGGGCGCCGCGATCGACAAGGCCGGCGAGCTCCCCGAAGATGCTCACCCGATCCAGCGTGCTGCTTCCCACCTTGATCACATACAGCGGTCTCACGGCGCCACCGCCGTCATCGGCAGCCCCGAAGTCTCCGTGAGACCGAAGAGAAGATTCATCGCCTGGATACCCTGGCCGGAAGCGCCCTTGATGAGGTTGTCGAGTGCTGCTACGGACACCACCCGATCGCCGCGCACCGCGACCCCGACCTCTGCCACGTTCGACCCCACAACGGACTTCAACATCGGGAAGTCCTGCGGACTGCGGGGCGCAGTACGAACCCGCACAAACGGCCTGCCCACATAGGCCCGCGCGTAGGCACGTTTGACATCCAACGAGGTGGCCCCGGGCCGCAGGCGACTGTACGTGGTCACCATGATGCCGCGCGGCACGTCCAGGCTGTGCACGGAAAAGTGCAGATCAGGTTCATTTCCGGTGAATCGCTTCACCGCCTCTCGGATCTCGGGAAGGTGCCGGTGCCCGTGGAGTTTGTGGACCCGAAGATTTCCGAAACGGTCCGCGGGATGCTCGTCCGATCGACGACCGCCCCCGCTGGAACCAGTCTTGGCGTCGACGACCACGTCCGGTAGCACCAACGACTCGGCGAAAAGGGGGTAGAGCGTGTAAAGGGCGGCCACCGCCATGCAACCCGGCAGGTTGATGAACCTGCTCTCGGGCAGGTCGCGCGACAGGTCGGGCACATAGCTGGCGAATGGCTCGGACGGTGGATTACTCGCCGTGGCCGGGTAATGCGACGCAACCTCCCGCGAGTCGGCCAGCCGGAAGTCGCCGGCCAGGTTGATCACCCGCTTGGCGCGGTCGGCCAGCAATGGCAATCGACGCGGGAGCATCCCCGTCGGCATACAGCCGAACACCACGTCTACCTCGGCAATTTCCTCGAGCTGCCTGAATCTCAGGGCGGCGGCGCGAGGGTGATTACGTACCGCGTGGTGGACCGCGCCGACCGCGACCCCGGCATGTTGTTCCGAGGACAGGAAAGCCAGCTCCACGTCCGGATGATCCAGCAGCAGGCGGATCAACTCTCCCCCTGTGTAACCGCTGGCCCCCGCGACGGCCACCGTGAGCTTTTGCTCAGCCAAGGCGTGCCACCGTCTCATAGGGGCGAGGGAAAGTCCGATCGGTAGCCAGCTTTCGGATGGCGTCCGGCCGCCGGGCGACCTTGGCGAACGCCTGCGCGTAACGCATCAAGCGCTCGTATTCCACCGGGGCACGTAACTCTCGGCACAGCACCAGCGTGCTTTCCAACATCCGCGCCGTGGCCGGGAAATCCTCGGGCCGGTGATCTCGAACCGCGCGGGGGTTCAGCGAGAACGGATATCCTGCGCCGAATCCAGTGCGATGCTTGAACGGCAGGTGGCACGGGATAGGAGTGTTCTGCCATTCCCGGGCAGGCACCCCCTCTGCCACGAGCAGCTCGTGAACTGCGGATTTGACCGCGTGAATCGGCAGGTCGTCCACTCCGATAGCCGACGGGACCAGGGTGACGCGATACATGTTGTAGGCGTGCACATGCCCACTGGGCACGAAGGGCGGTTGGAAGAATCCTGTCTCGGTGAGTGCTTCGCCGAGCAGCTCGGCATTTCGCGCGCGAACCATGTCGTAGTACGGCAGACGCTGGAGTTGGCTGGCTCCGAAGGCGGCGGCAATCCAGGACATCCGATAATCGATCCCGTGTCGTCGGAGGTAATCCTCCGCGCGATGGTGGGCATCAGCCGACGCGAAGAACGCCATGCCGCCTTCACCGCCAACCGGGAAGTTCTTGTCCGCCATCAGGCTCTGACCGGCGGTATCCCCCAATGCGCCCGCGACGGTGTCACCTATGCGCGCAGAATGCGCATGCGATGCATCCTCGACCAGTGCCAGGCCGTGGCGTTGGCACAGGGCACGCAACGCGGGTATATCGGCAGGCAACCCGTGCACGTGGACCGGCATGATCGCACGGGTGCGCTCGGTGATCGCAACCTCCGCGGCCTGCGGATTCATGCAGTAGGTTCTCGGGTCGATATCGACGAAGACGGGGATCGCCTTCGCCGCGACGACCGCTTGCGCCGTGGCGATGAAGGTGAAAGCCGGGACGATCACTTCGTCTCCCGGTTGGATGCCTGCGCCCACCAGCGCCAGGTGCAGGCTCGAGGTGCCGCTTGCGGTGGGAATCGCGTGCGACGCCCCCACGTATTCCCGGTATGCCTCGGTGAATCCCCCGACGACGTCTTCCGGCGCGTTTCGCTGGGCGAGCAACAATCCAAACAAGTCCTCCTTGGTGATGACCGGGAAAACCGTGCGCCGCAGCGCTTTGGGGATCATCGGCGACCCGCCGAAGGCCGCCAGCTCGGCTGTTGTCTCGGCGGTTGCGGGCGGTGCCAGCGGTGCGGTGGGAAAATCGGTGATCATGCGGTGACTCCTTGTCACGACGTGGGGTCCGTGATCCGCAGCGGGCCGTCCGGCGCGGGTGAGCGCCATGCGGACGCAGGCGGCGACCAGCGGGCTCAGCCGATAGTTGAATTGAACTCCTGGTACCAATTCGGGCTCGGCTTCCTGCTGCGTCCACATCGTTCGGAGGTCCTGACTGCCGAAGATCTTCAGTCGCTCCGCCCGCGACGCGCACCCGGGATCGTCGGTGAGAAGCGCTGCCGCGGGGCCGAACCCGAGTTCGGTGAGATCGACCACGAGTGCGGGAGCCGTCGACTGGCGAGCCAAGGTGCCCAACTCGTCGGCGTTGGATGCCGAAAGGGAGATCTCATCGAACGCAGCCGGTCCTTGGGCTCCGATGCCCATCCCGAGCCATCCCACAAAAGCCCGCGTCCGTTCGTCGATCCCAGGCAGCCTGACCTCGTCGCCGTACCCGAAGCCCTGACCGGCCAGTGCGGCGTGGATTGCCGCTGTGCGGCTGTTGACCAACACTGCAGCGGTGCGGGCAGTCTGCTTGGTCAGCAGCCGTTCCAGAGCCGGCAACTCCCGGTCGCTCTTCTCGATACTCATGATCACACCGGAGACCAGTACCCGGGCGAGCACGGTCGCAGTGTCGTACAACTCCATCAGGCCCTCTCTCCCTACGCCGCGCTCGAGGCCACGCCGACAACCTGCTCGCTGATGTAATCAGCCAGTCGGCCGGCCACATCCACGCCGTGCACCTGTGACGAGCGGGCGAAATCGGGATTGGCGTTCACCTCGAGAACCTTCAGCTCATGTGTCGTCCGGTCGGCGACCAGATCGATACCGTAGAAACCGTCACCGAGCACCTCGACCACTTGGCCGCAGAGCTTGGCGATTTCCCGGGTGATGTCCACCCTCTCGATGCGCGCGCCCAAATGTGTATTGGTGCGCCAACCCGTCGAGATCCGTTGGATGGCAACGACCGGTGTCTCACCTACCACGACGACCCGCAAGTCTTCGCCTGGCTTGTCGACATACTGCTGGACCAGGACCGGGAAGAGCTTTCCGCGGGCATCAGCGGCCTCACGGCCACCGATCCAGGCGTCGACGCACTCCTCATTGACCAATCTGGTCACGCCGCGACCCCAGGACCCGCTCATCGGTTTCAGCACGGCCGGCCAGCCCAGCTCGGCGACCGCCTCGCGCACCTGTTCGTCGTCGAACGCATGACGGGACACCGGGTGGGGAATGTCGTGCCTGCTGAACACCAGTGCCTGCAGTCCCTTGTCATTGCACACCTCGATTGCCGCGGTCGAGTTGATGGTGTGCGTTCCGATGTGTTCCAGCCGACGAGCCACCCCGACTGCCTCCCGATGAGAGAGATTTCTGATCAAGGCCAGCGCAGGCGCGGCCACCTGACCAGCCATGATCCCGGCGAGGTCCTTTGGCAGGGCCGGTCGGGCCGTCAGTCCACGCGCTCGGAGAGCCTGGAGGAGAAGCTTCTCCTCCGGACGAAGCATGGTGATCGACAGCAGGACATCAATTGATGCGGCCCTCATTCGCCCCAGTCCTCCTCGATCTCCGGCGCGAGCTCGACGCGCGCCGCGTCGGCGGACCTGTCGACCACTTCGTGCTCCTGCCCGCAGGCCGTGCACTCGATGATCTCGCCCTTCTCCCAGTCCTCCTCGATATGGAAGACGGTTTCGCACACGTGACATGTCGGAATGAGAACGGTCATGGTGATTCTCCTTTGAAATGAACTTTCAATGTGGATCGGTATGGCGTCGGCGAATTCTTACAGCGGCGTCACCACCACGGTTGCCCGATCGACGGCCGCCTTGGTGGCCTCGTCGAGATCCGCGGCCAACGGCGCATCCACAATGACCGAGGCGGACCGGTGTCCGGAATCCAGCTGTGGGCCTAGCACATCGCCGGGCAACCGTCCGACGAGCACCGCATGTGCCTGAGCTTCGGCGTAGGGCGGGAGCGGTGTGAAGTCCGGCCATCGGTCGTCGCGGCTCGGCCAACTGACCGGGATGCCATCGGCGACGACATCGCGGAGTACGCCGTGCGGGTGGTCGAGAAAGTGCTGCCGTGCCCGCCGCTGCGGAGCAGGATACGAGATCGGCACGCCCAGGGCGAGATCGATCATGACGGGCTCGATCGGCTGCCCGGTCGCCAACTCCCAGAGAAATGTGATGCCGTCTCCCGGCAGCCGTGCCGCGACCTCCATCAAGACGACGCCGTCGCTGGTCAGCCGGTACTCTGCGTGGGTGAATCCGTCGCGGACGCCGACGGCACGCAGGACCTGGGAATTCGCTGCCACCAAGGCTTTCTCGTCGTCGTTGTGGATGAGAGCCGGGCAGGTGTGCGACGTCTCGGTGAAATAGTCGCTCTCGTGCTCGTTGGTCAGTTTGCCGGTGACGCCGGACCAGACGACGCCGCCGTTCTGGACAAATGCCTCGACAGAGAATTCGTTGCCGACGACTCGGTGCTCGACCAGCGCGATCTCCTCCGCTCCAAAAGCCGCCAGGGCCTGACGCAACTCTTGCTGACCGGCCACCTGTCGGACACCGGAGCTGTAGAAGCGTCCTGCTGGCTTTACGACGACCGGGAATTCCTCCACCGGAAGGGTGAATCCCGCTCGCTGTTCGAAGGGAACCACGTGGAAGCGGGGTGAGAACTCCGGTACCGCCGTGCGCTGCAGCAGCTTGTTGCGGCAGATCACCGACGACGCGGTGCCCGCCCCCGGCAGGCCGAGGCAGTCGGCGAGGATACCCACCGGTTCGACGAAGACCTCGCCGACGGAAATGACCCCGCGCACCTCATATCGTCGCAGCAGAGGTTGCACGGCGGGCAGCACGGTGGTGATCTGCGCATCGGGCACCTGGACGACCTCAGCGAGGTTGGCCAGCGGGTGCGAGCGATCGGTCTGCAGTGATGCGAGCCGGTCCAGATCGGTGCTGACGCTGACAACGGCCACGGGCGCGTACCCACGATCGTGCGCCTCGCGGATCAGCCGCCCCTGCCTGGCCAAGACCACAAGGTCGCCCATGAAAAGAACAGCCTGCCGGTGAGCTCTGATAGACATTTCTCAGCGTTCCTTCGGTTGGATGGTTCGGTGACGATCAGCAGAAGGGCCGGTACAAATCGGCGTCGAGCGCCTTGGCGACGGCCGATGAGGAATCCCGCAGTTGGCGCAGCGCCGTCGTGTTGTGCGCCCGGATCTGATCGGAGTGATCCACCAGCACGCTGTCCTGCGCCAGGTCGAGCAGCCACAGCGGTCGAAGCCGGGCCCCCCGAAGTGCCTTGGCATCGGCGGATTCGATACCCAGATGAAGCCAACTCAGACCGTGATCGGCGGCGATGCGGACCGGCTCGTAGTACACGAGATTGAAGTACTCGGCCGCACCGCGCAATTGTGGATAGTCGAATCCGACCGCTCGCACGAAAAGAGTGTCACCAAAGATGTAGTACAGGCAGAAGGCCACGGCCGATTCTCCCTGCCGCGCGCAAAACAGCACCTGCGCGGCTGAACCCATGGCGTCTGCCTGGCGCCGGAAGGACTCGGCCAACACGTCGAGGTCGTACGGATGACCGTAGCGCCGCTGCGTCGCGGCCAGGAGTTCCGCGGCTTCGCGGTAACACTCGGACAGCGGCGATCGGCGGATCTGGTATCCGGCCCGGCCAAACGCTTTGATCTCCTGCTTGACGGAATCACGCCTGCCTTTGGAGGGCAATGACTGCAACCACTGCGCCCAACCGCCTGGCCCGACGGGGATCCAGGCGTCCGTCGTCAGCAATACCGGTAGCGCCGGGACGCCGGCGGCCCGCAGCGCCAGTACGTCTCGGGTGCCCAGAAAGCCGGCAACGCACGGCGTCGATCCGCCCGTCCCTGGGGGCAGCATCCCGGAACCGACCACGTCCGCGCGCAGGTGATCCAAACGATCCAGCAGGGCGCTCGCAGCGCTCTCCGGACTGAAATCCCCTGACCTCAACAGGTGCGTCTGATAACCACGCCGTTGGCCGACCAGGATCCCGACCGGATCGGGCGAGGGCAACCCTCGCTCGGTCAACTGGGTGTGCCACTGATAGAAGGCGTTGGTCTCGTCCCGGACAGCGGTGACCGACACCGCAGCCGCACCGGTGGTGCTGCTGACATGCACTGCCCCCGTGGTCGTCCGGCCACCGACGTCCGCGGCGCAGAACCGCAGCCAGCTGCGCGACGAGTAGAGTCGGCTGGCGGCCAGCTCGTCCCATCTGTCGGCGGAGAGCCCGCCCAGGACATCGGCGAATTCGGACCGGTCACTGCTGCGATCGTGTTCGGTGATGATCGATCGGACGGCAGCCTGCGGCCCATTCGGCGACGACTGATTCTCCTCCAGCGGTTGCCATTTGTTGCCATCATCGTTGGTGAGCTTGCTCAATGCAGTGGGGGCGGGCACGGCGGGTGGCTCTCCTTCATTGTGCCGTTGTTGATGGGTGTTCCTGCGGCGAGTCCGATGGACACGCTCTTTACTGAGTTGATTTCCGGCTCCGCCGGTCGGCGCGGGCGGGCGTTGCCGTGGCCCCTATTTACTGACGACGCGTGACCGTATGGTGATACATAGTCTCCGGCCATTATGAGCATTGAATGCCCGCCAGGTGCGAGAAGACTCGTAGGTGCCGCGGATATCAACCGGGATGATTCTTCGCGCCCGACGGAGGAACCATCTCGTCGCAAACCGGCGATGCGCGGCCCAGCGAATCACCGGGCACTGCCGGCGCCGAGCAGTGTGCGAACCGGGGTCGTCGCCCGAAGTTTTTGCAGGCACCTCGCGCGAGTGGGCCCTATGCTCCCTTTTGGTATTCCCAGTCGCATGCTGATTTCCTGGTAGGACACCCGGGGGTCGGCATGGAGCAGTAGCAGCAGCTCACGGTGCTCGGGCTGCAACGCGTTCAGGCCGTCGCGTAGAGCCCGGCGTTGCTCGGCCCGGAGAACGACGTCCTCGACGGTGTGAACGCTGCTTCTGTCTCTGTCGTTGCGGTCCGAATCGCTGAGCGGGTCGATCAAATCGGTGAATCGATCGGTCGTGACTACTCGAAGAGCCTCATGTCTGCTGATGGTGATGATCCACCCCGGAAATGCCTTCGGCTCGCGGATGCTTCCCAGGTTTTCCAGCGCGCGCATCCACACTGTCTGCACGACGTCGTCTGCATTGTTGCGGGAAAGCCTGTACCTGCTCACCACGGAATAAACCAGGGGGGTGAAGCGACGGATCAGCGTTGCCCACGCACGCTGATCCTGCGCAGCGGCGGCAGCGATCAGCGTCGTCAGGTCAGCATTGCCTTTCTTTCGGCGATGCTCATTGCCTGGCGCGATCACGGCGTCGTCGTCGAGTGTGACCTGCACGGTTTCTTCCCCTTGGTCGTCGTCGCACACGGACATTTCCTGCAGGGATGCCGCCGCGCGGATCAGCCATGGCAACCTCACGGGCCAACCGAAGGACGCTCCGGGAAATACCGCTGATCTGCTAGCTCGGACCGCGATCCCCTTGGTGCGGCCCCTGTCGTCTGATCAGTGTGCACGCCACGATCGTGTGTGGTCGTCTGCCCGTGGAGCGATCCCTGTTGTCGGCAGGAAGGCATACCCCGAGGGCGCGGTCCGGATTCGTGACTCGTTCGGAGTTCAGCCGGCCGGGCGAGCGGACACTGTTGAATCGTGGTGTCCAGACATTCGCAGGCGGGTGGCGTGCAATCACATTCGGTGACCCTGATCATGATCGAACGACAATTGACCACGATCAATCCGTTAGTGCCCTGTGGTAATGCACGGCCCTCGGCGAGGGCACACTCTCGCCAGAAAGCGCTTGTCGCGCGATGTACAGCTCACGGTCCCGCACGACCCGGTGCGGGCAGGCGACGGGCGTCCTTACTCCGACCGATGATTCACGACCTCATCCGGCGTAAACCAATTGGCGACCGTCAATCCGTTGCGACCGGGATAGGACCCGTTACAGCACGCCGTCGCCGGGAGCGGCCTGACTGAAGAATATCTCCGCGCGGGCCAGCGCGACCGGATCGTTGAAGAAGTCTCCGGGTCGGTTGCCGGCCGTCGCCAGATCACCTGCGAAGCGCATCCCGAGATAGTCGGCGGTGAGCCGGAGCGCACCGAACAGGTTGCTCGTCTGGGCGGGATTCTCGACGCTGTAGGCGGTTACCGCCCACAGCGTCTTTCCGCGCATCCGAGCCTTGAATTCGGCGCCTGGCACCCGGAGCCACGCAGTCCAGTAGTCGAGATAGAGCTTGGTGCTCGCGGAGAGGCTGTACCAGTAGAGAGGCGACGCCACCACCAGGTCGGTCGCTGCCAGAGTCGCATCCAGCAGAACCTTCTCGTTGCCGGTGGGGGCCGGATAACGGCCGTCACCGCAGTGGCGGACATCCTGGAAAGGCGGTAGCGGCAGATCGCTGAGCCGAAGCCAACGCTGTTCCAGGTCGGTCGGCAGGTGAGCTGCGCAATGGCGAGCCAACTGCTCGGTGTTCCCGCCCCTACGTGCACTACCCAGCAGGAACAAGAACGCTCGCGAACCCATGAGTCATGCCCCCTCCGCTGTCATCGACGTCGAAACCATGACCCGCCTGCGCCGATCCGGCAACGCGCTGGAGGAACCGGCGAATGGCGCACCACTGTTTCGGGTGCGTCGGGCAGGGATGTGGTGCTCAGCATCCCATCGCCCCGGACTCCCCGGCGGCGTAGTGGAAAACTCCGGCGGTTCTGGTGTTCTTGTAGGCGGTGACGCCGATGACCGCGCTCTCGAACGCGGGTACAGCACGCGCGTAGGCCCCGGCGTACCCGTGTGGTGTATAGAACAGGCCCCAGGCCGCTTGCCATGGCTCTTCGCGGCCGCTGTCCGGGTTCACGACCGGTTCGAACCGCGGGACGATCCTTTTCTGCACGATGCTCCCTTCAGCCACGCCGACCGACAACGCTCGCTGCCAGTCGGCATCACTGGTCTCCCAACCCGGAACGACACCCACCCCGCCGTAGTAGCCGTTGGGTTTGAGGATGAGCCCTTCCCGTTCCTGGATGCAGTACGCAAGGAGGTCCTGCCCGTCGACGGCAGACTGCGTCTTGAGTGATCGGGTCCAGGGCAACACCCGGTCGACAAGGGCCAATTCCTCCGGGGAGAAGCTGGACTGCCACCGCGGATCGGACAGCAGGGCCAGGCATCCCTTGTTCGCGAAAAGGTTGCTCTCCATCGGAGTGAAGAGCACTACGCTTCCCTCCCGATGCGCGCGGAAGATCGGTTCGACAAGCGCCTCACCATCCGGATCAGCCATGATCTCCTCGACGGTGAAGCAGCGAAGTATGACGTCGATCGGGTTGCCGAAGAGTTCGAGCCTTCCTCCCCGCTCACGTACGTCGCCTACCTCGGCGACGTGGAAATCCAATCCGGATCGCTGCATCACGTCCCGGAACGTGTTCCAATGGCTGGCATAGTTCGCCAATCCTCCGGGTCCCTCGAGGAGTGCGACCACTGGGTTACCATCGGGCGCCAAGCCCGCGCCGGCCTGTCGCAGCGTGAGCGCCACGTGCTCGCCGGTGCACACATATCCCAGGCCGTGTTCGCGCGCGAAGCCGGCGAACGCCTCGTTTCCCATCAGTGCGCGAGGGATCTCCCCAGCCCGATCGGCGCCACCGACCTCGCTGGCGATCCCCGTTTCCAACAGCTTGAACGCCGTGCCGTCGTGATACATGTCCGCTCGGCCGTAACGCGGCGGGATGCCCCCGCCGAGAGCCCGCAGCAGGCGCGCGCGCCGGCGGTCGATGCCCAGAACCGAGCAGTAGCGGTCGAGATCGCTGTCGAAAACCCTGGCGGGCAGTGCCGTGATGAGTTCGAAAAGTGCCAACACGTCATTGGCGAATCGCTGGATCTCGCTCCTTTCGATGAACAGGGGCCGGGGTAGGTACGAGCCGGTCCAGTTGCTCAGCGACGGATGGTGCTCCACGGCGCGCATGACGTCGCGGAGCGGACTGCCGGTCGCTCGAGCTTGCTGGTTGTACAGGCCGGACACGTGATCGATCATCATGCTTCTCCGCTTCGTCGGTGGTAGCTGTTTCGGCGCTGTCGCCTGCGTAGGAGGTGTTCGCTGTGTCGGTGGTGCTCGCCGCGTCGATGGTGTTGCCGGGTGGATGGATGCGTCGGCGCATTGCGGGCCCCATCAGGAGAGTGCCCAGGGCGGTCATCAGGCCCACCAACGCACACCCCCACCACAACGCGCCGGGGCCGACGGTCGCAAACACACCGGTGGCGCTGGCCGGAGCAGCGAGCCGTGCGACTGCCCACACCCAGGCGAATGCGCCCTGGTAGCGGCCCTGAGCCCCCGGCGGCGCGAGATCAGCGACGAACGAGCCGGCTACGACTCCGTTCACCACCTCCCCGACTGACCAGATCGCGGCGGTCACCGCGTACTGCCATACCTGATCGGCGAGTCCGGTCGAGGCGACCCCGACGCTGATCAGCAGCCACGAGGCCGCCAGCACCCGGACGCGATCCCGTCGGGACAGCCAGCCGTACAGCAGGGGCTGCAGTGCCACCACCAATACCGCGTTCAGCACCGCGAGCATCCCGAACGCGCTCGGGGGCAGCCCGTCCAGCCGAATCGACAGCGGCACAGTGAATTCGGTCTGGGTGTAGACGGTGATGCCCAACGCGCTCAAGACCAGGTACGCGACCATCAGCCGGTCCCGGAACACGACGCCGTAGCCGACGCCACTCTCGGTCTTGACGGCGGCCGCCCGCTGCCGCCGGTCGTTCGGTATGCCGACAAGAACGATCAACGCGTACACCAGGCAGGTGATCCCATCGATCAGGAACAGCAGCCAGTAGCCACGCTCGGCGAGAAAACCCGCGGCACCGGCCGCCACCGCCGTGCCGATGTTGAAACCCCAGTGCAACAGACTGAATGCCTTCAATCGTGACTGCGGCCCGACAACTTCGCCGACCATCGCGGAGGCGGCGGGCTTGTAGACGCTGCCCGTCACTCCCAGCAGCGTGGCCGCCACCCCCAGCATGAAGGGGGTGGGTGCGGCAAGGAGAGCGCCGAAACTGAAGGGGGTGACGACCAGACCCACAATCACCGCGAGACGAGGCCCGAATCGATCGGCGAGCAGACCACCCAGAGGCGGTCCGACCATGCCACCTATGCCGAGCGCGACGATGATCGCTCCCGTGTCGGTGATGGAAATGCCACGCGATCCCAGGTAGAACACCATGAAAGGGATCACCATCGTGCCTATGCGGTTGGCGATCATGCCGACAAACACGATCCAGAATGTCCGCGGTAGACCTCCGAACCGGGAACCGACAGCTGTTCGCAGGGTGCCGGATTCCTCCCGACGGTGGGCAGGGGGCAATCGCTTGCGCGGCTGCGGGGGAGCGCGATGTGCACCTCCTCGTCGGCTCCGATTCACGTCGGCGTCAGGTCGAGATGCCAAATCCACACCAGCGTTCATGGAACAGGGTTTCCTTCGACGTCGTCAGCGGACGACGTGCACGCGGGTCAGGTTGGGGACGAAATACTGAGCGCTCAGGAACAGACCGCCGACCGCTGGTCCGAACAGGGTGAACTGCCGCTTGTAGTAGACCGGGATGACCGGCGCGTGCTCTGCCATCAGGTCCCGGTCGAGGCGGCCGTATTGCTCTGCGACCGCGACTCGGTCCGGCTCGCGACTGAGCCGATCGATGCGCGCGGTGATGCTTGCTTCGTCGAAATACGACAGGTTCATGTTGCCGCTGTGGTTGAGCCGGTCGCCACGGAAGAGCACATCGAAAACGCCTGAGGCGTCTGGGAAGTCTGGTCCCCAAATCCCGAAGATCAGGTCGGCATCATTGTCCGCGCAACCCATGCGACTGTAGAACGCGCTCTTGTCCACCGGCTTCAGCACAATCTCGAATCCAGCGGATTCGAGCGCGGTCTTCACCGACTGCGCCACCGGAACATTCGCCGCTGTGTCGGGATACGCGAACGTCAGTGGAACGATGTCCTTGCCCACCAGTAGCTCTCTGGCCCGCAGCGGGTCGCCGTTGGGACCTGACGGAAAGACGTCGTGGGGACGATAGCCCGGGACACTCGGTGCGAGGATCGTCGTCGCCGGCTCGGCAGCGGCGATCCCGCCGACGAGTTGCACACAAGTGCCGCGGTCGAATGCGTAGTTGAGCGCTTGCCGTACCTCGACGTCCCTGACGCGCCGGGTGTTGATGTAGACGTATTGGAGGTAGGCGGTCGGTCCGGCGATCACCCGCCGGAGCAACTCGGGTGTGGCCAGGACACGCTGCATCTGATCGTGAGCAACATCGAAGGTCGCGATCGCGGTCTCGTCGTCCGCGGCCGGAGCGATCAGCCTGGCGGTCTGTGTTGCCCGGTCAACCCCGAATTGCCAACGGATCTCGTCGACGTAGGCTCGCCGGATCGGGTCCGACGCCGGGTTCCAGAATGGGTTTCGCTCGAGCACCAAGTGCTCCCCAACAACCTGCTCGCGAACCCGATACGGCCCAGTTGCAAGCCAAGTCGACTCGTAATGCTCCCGGGTATCCCGATCCGGCGGAACCGGAGTAGTCGTCGTCGTTGTCGCGAGAAACGGAAACTCCGGGCGCGCCTCGGGCAGGCAGAACACGATCGTCCGCTCATCGGGGGTTGAGACGCCCGGGGCCGGGACGCCGTCCACGTAGGGCCCGCGATAGATCCGCTCCGGATCCAGTGCCTGCTGAATGAACTGCGGACCGTCGGAGCCGCCTGTTGAGAATGACCGGGCGATCGCGTGTGCGACATCTCGCGACGTGATGGGCGTACCGTCGGCGAACTGCAGTCCGTCCCGGAGGACGTAGGTCCACGTCCGTCCGCCGTCGTCGGTGCGTCCGGCATTGGTGGCCAGATCGCCGACCAGCCGGCGCGGTCCGCCGTCCGGATCCTCCAGGTACCCGGTCAGGGTTCGGTGGAACAATGCGAGCGCGACGGCCAAGGTGGTACCGATGTAGGTCTGAGCGGGATCAAGATGCTCCGGCGGCGCGTCGGCGAGCAACGTGATCTGTCCGCCCCGCCGGGCATGGGGAACGTCAGGAGCCGGAGTGGGGGTTTCACCCCGAGTATCGACCTCGAGCTGGCGCAAGGAATTCTCCGTTCGCGGGCGGTTGGGTTGGACAAAGTCGCGACAATGGCGTGGATTCCCGTCCAATGGATATTGCAATGGACGCCACGGTTGACAGACAGTCGCGTTTGCGCCGTGATACACCAGAATCAGGTACCCGTGCCGAGGATGCGACAATGCATCGGACGACGCCCTTTACGGCGCGACGCCGCAGGCGGCAACCAAAGCCGCGGGTGGCAAGCAAAGAGGAATTCGTGGCCGAACCGCTGGCGAAACGTCAGTAGGCTGGTGGTGCCTGCGTAAAGGAGATCAGCTGCCCCGTCGTTGGACGTGGCAGATCTTGGGCGCACGAACCCGCGCGGACCGTACCGACTGCGGCAGCTCGCTGGCCAGAGCCCGTCAGCAGGACGCTATTCCTCACGGCGACGGCACTCCGGAGTTCACCAGCGCCGCTCAGGCGGTCGACCGACGAACGAGTTGGCGGTGCTGGGTGGCTGAGCTCCAATGCTGATCAATTGGCTCCGATAGGCCATCACGACCGCTTGGGTGCGATCGCGCAGCCCGAGCTTCATCAGAATGCGACTGACATGTGTCTTGACCGTGCCTTCTCCGACAACCAGGTGCGCGGCGATCTCCCCGTTGTTCAAACCATGTGCCATCAGTATCAGTACCTCGCGTTCCCGGGGAGTCAGCAGCCGAAGATCTTCCGGCGGAGGCAAAGCACTGTCCGGCCGGGCGGCGAACTCTGCGATGAGATTTCTCGCAACCGCAGGATCGAGCCACGCATTACCCGCGGCCACCGCTTTGGTTGCGGTTCTGAGATCACGTGGCGCCGCGTCCTTCAGCAGGAACCCCGAGGCTCCGGCACGCAGCGCCGCGAAGACTGCCTCATCGATGTTGAAGGTGCTCAGCACCAGAACCGACGGACTGGCCGGGTCGTGGGTGTCGTCGTCGAGTTCACCGCTGGTGATGCGCCTGGTGGCCTCTACCCCGTCCATGATCGGCATCCGGACGTCGAGTACCGCGACATCCGGGTGGAACTCCTCGACCGCACGGACAGCGGCCTGCCCGTCGCCAACCTGCGCGACGACCTCGATGTCGGGGTCGACCGACAAGAGCATGCTCAGACCCCCGAGGACGAGAGGCTCGTCGTCGGCCAGAATCGCGCGAATCGTCATGTCCGCCGGCTTTCGCGAGTCTTACGCCACTGGAACGCTGTTCTCGAGAAGAGTCTTCTCGGGCAGAGGGAGCTCGGCATGCACCTGATATCCACCGGAATCCCGCGGCCGGGCCTCGAAAACTCCTCCCACCAGCACGATTCGTTCGGTCAATCCCATTAGGCCGTTACCGGTCGAGAGCTTTTCATTCGGTCCCGCCCCACGTCCGTCGTCCCAGATGTCGATGTCGAGGTGGATGGGCCCCCACTTCAGCTGGACCTCCGCGGCCGTGCCCGCGCCGGAGTGTTTGGTCACGTTTGTCAGCGATTCGCTCACGATACGGTAGGCGGCTGCGTCCACACTCGGGTCGACTGTCCGTTGGCTGCCCTCGGAGTGCACTACCACGTCGATGCCGGCAGCTCGCACGGACTCGATGAGCTCCGGTATCTTCTTCAGGCCAGGGGGCAGTTCGATCTCCCGGGTCCCCTGTGTGTCGTCGGCGTTGGTGCGCAATACGGCTAACAGCCGCCGCAGTTCCGACATCGCCTGGGTACCCGTTCGTTCGACCACGTCCAGGGCGGCTTCGGCGCGGGCCACATCGGTCCGCATCACGGCTCGGGCTCCCGACGATTGGAGGACCATCAGGGTCACTGCGTGCGCGACTATGTCGTGCAGCTCTCTGGCGACACTGCGCCGCTCCGCCGCTATCGCCATGCGCGCCGCCTCCGCCCGGCGATATTCCGCGTGCCGTTCCGCCGTCTGACGCCACCATCCGATCCCGCCGCTGACGGTGAGGATTGCCAGGTACCCGACTTGCACGCCAACAATGGTGGCGCCGGTCAGCGACCAGTTGTGCAACCGATCCTCGGCATACACCCAACTGACACTCGTCACCGCGGCCAGGGCGAACGCGGCGATTCCGACCCGCACGGACCGATGGGCGATCACGGCGGCCAGTGCGATACAGACGGGGATCACCGGCCGGTAGCTTGTCCAGAGAGTGACCACCACGGAGAGGGCACACACGGCGACCAGGACCGGCAGCAGCGCCCTTCGCCTGAACAGGAGGAGCCCGTAAGCCGCACCAGCACACGCGATGATGATGAGCGGACCAGTTCGCGGACCCCCGGCCTCAGGAGGCGACGCCACGACGGCGTCCGAAAACAGAACAACATCCAAGCACACTGCCACGAAAACCAACGAGCCCTGCCAGACGAGGGGCTCGGCCACGATGGTGGCGGGTGATCTACGCCGAGTCATGCGATCCGCTCCCATCCCGTCGTCCTGCCCGGCACGTCTGCACTTCTCTTTTCGACGCGCGGCGTTCATTCTCCGACTGAGTGTCAGGGACAGAAGATCCCGAGCCAGTCGCAGAGCGACATCGATGCCTCTAAGCCGATCTGCACCTCGGGCGCCGTGCACGTCGCACCGGCATCCCGCTGTCGCGCGTCCGCACCTCTTGCCGCATCCGCGGACCGCAGGCTGGTGATTTTCATGCCTGCAGCCCCGAGCGCCGCAACAATGTCGCCGTCGTTTTCCGACATCAATTTGTCGAACGCCGCCGGAGTGGCTGCCTCCTCGGGTATCGGTATGTGAGCGACAGGCCGCGAGAGAGTGATGACCGCCGTCACCGTCGGAGCACGTTCGCTCGACCGGCGAGCCCTCGTTCCGGTCGGTCGAACACGTTGCACCGGCTCCTGCGAACCCGGCGGTGGAATCACCACCACCTCGCCAGGACAGATGCCGTCCAGCCGTTCGACGGGAAGACTCCGGACGAGGAGCCGGCCGTTTGGCAGGAGGGTGCCGGGAAAGCCGGTGAGTCCGTCGGCGTCATTCGTCAACAGCAGGACGTACGGCACGGATTCCGTGTCGGGGGACATGGTGATGACCTCTCCGTGGAAGCAAGGGGGGCGGATTCAGCGTGCGCGGGTTGAGCATTCCAAGCAAGTGTGAGGTATGCGTGCAATATATGGGGTACCGGGTTGAATTCAGGCTGGACCCGACGCCAGGATTCCATTGTCCGTCGCGGACGTGACGTCGGCATCTGTCTGCCGGGAGATCCCGCGGGTCCGCCATAAAGGATAGGCCAATCGGGTAGCGAACAGCACGTTCGGGTCTAAAGCTGGTCTGAGCCGGGCTTGCCGACCGCTATTCATTCGGGTGTGGCTCTTCTGGAGTGACGTCATGCGGCGCGGGGTAGGGCGCCGTCGAGGTAGCGGGTTTCGTGCACGCGGTGTCGTTCCTGGGTCAAGTGCCAGGTCCAATAGTTCTGGAAGTCG
>Ga0075520_1000298_pt1 | contig 20854 bp, 20 predicted proteins | sample NGEPerB_FD_75100 | JGI IMG/M metagenome (GOLD analysis project Ga0075520, IMG submission 75100) | Arctic peat soil microbial communities from the Barrow Environmental Observatory site, Barrow, Alaska, USA - NGEE PermafrostAB12-B | ecosystem: Environmental > Terrestrial > Soil > Wetlands > Peat ... | reverse complement strand
CTATTGCCGCGAACAGTTGGACCACTGTGCGCCGACGCCCGCCTCAAAGCGCTGGTCACGTCCACGTGCCGGGCAATGCTCATTCAACTTGCGTTGTCACACGGCCTGGGTCGACAGCGGCGTTTCGCGGCGCTAGTAAGCGGACATGTGACGAACTCACAGCGTCGAGCGTCGGCTTCCGAAGTGGACCCGCCGCCGGGACACGGGAAGTGGCCAACGTCAGCTTCGAATATCAGCTGACGTTCGATGACGGAAGGTGGCTGGCTGCATCTAGTCTGCAGCCGACACTCCCCGGTCATGCGGTGACCGGCGGCTCATGGCCGATAGCGGCAGCTCGCCAAAGGCCGCTCTCCGAGATAGCGCAGCAGCCATGCATTCGCCTCATCCAGCTCGAAGTCGTCGAACCGGAGGCGGATCGGATCGGAGATGGAGAGCGGACGGGGCACGCGATATGTCGTGCGATGGAGGAAGGAAATTATCGCCGCGGCGATGAACTGTCATGCATTCGGCGCCACCGCGCCTATCCTGCAATCTTCTCTTTCTCACCTCCTTTTCGATCAGCACCGATCATTCGGTGAAAGCTGTTTCTCGAAGAGCCGCAGGGGTCGGACGGTCCGACCTTTACTTGCTTCTAAGTTTGGCCGTGACCGCGCAACGCCGCACCGTCGCCCCGACGTGACAGAGCTCGACAAGCTGCGGTGTCGGCTTCCTCAGCGTTCATATCTGCATAGCGGTCGCTCGCAGCGGTCTCAGATCGGCCACAACCAGCCGGTCGCGAGCGACCGCGATTGGAGAAGCCAGCCTCGGTGAACACTTCGTGGAACGCCACACTCCAGCCACCTTGCAGAAGGCACTTGCACGCCGCACGGAGCGAGAACGAGAACGTCAGAGAAGCGGGCACGCGCTCGGCGTCGCCAGCAGCTCACACATCGGGCGTCAGGTGGCCTGTGTCGTGCTGCCGCCGAGGCTCTGGCAGACCCGACGCAGTCGCTCCTCCGCCGCGTCGGCCACGGTCTTGACCTCGGGCTTGCCGACCAGGTTAACCATGATCTGCGGGTCGAGAAAGCCGACGACCACGCGGTCCGCCGCCGCCTCGCGCACGATCACGTTGCAGGGGAGCAAAAGGCCAATGTTGGGCACGGATTGCAAGGCCTGGTGCGCCAGTGGCGGGTTGCAGGCGCCGAGGATGCGATAGGGCGGCATGTCGACGCCGAGCTTCTCCTTCATGGCGTGCTGCACGTCGATGTCGCTCAGCACGCCGAAGCCCTCCGCTTTCAGGGCGGCGATGGTCTTGGCGAGAGCCTGGTCGAACGTGGTGCCAGTGAGTGTTGTAGTGAATCCGTACATGGGGAACCTCGATGGTGTGTGTGGTGGACTTCAGGCACGCATCGTTGCAGGGATCGATGGCTTGCTGACCAGCTTGGACAACGCGGCGAAACCGATCGGCGGCACGGCCAGCCAGGCAAGCGCGAAGATGCGTTTGGCCAGGCCGGAGATACGTTCCATCTGCTTGCGTTCACCGGCAAGCCGCGCTGCCAGCAAGGGATCGCGCGTGCCCGCGACCAGCACGCTCTTGTTGAGCACCCAGGCATAGGGCTCGATGCCGGCGCGGCGAAGGTCCTCCTGCAACGCCGCCGCCTGCGACACCGGTGTCACTTCCGGCAGCGTCACCAGAATGATCTTGGTGTACGTGGCGTCCTGCAGCCGCATCAAGGGCGTGACGACCCGAGCGGCGCCACGCCCTTCGAACTCACGCGTCGTTTGCCGGTGGTAGGCGCCGGTCGCGTCCATCAGCAACATCGAATGGCCGGTGGGTGCGGTGTCGAGCACGACGAAGGCGCTGCGGCCCTCGCTGACGATGCGCGAGAAGGCGTGGAAGACGGCCACCTCTTCGGTGCAGGGCGATTGCAGGTCTTCCAGCAGCAGCGCCTGCTCTGCCGCGTCGAGCCTGGGTGATTTGGCCGCCATGATCTTGTCGATGTAGCGCTGTGTCTCGACCTTCGGGTCGATGCGGCTGACGTTCAAGCCTGGCACGTCGCCGTTCAGAGTTCCCGCCAGATGGGCCGCCGGATCGGTGGTGCTCAAGTGCACGGTCTTGCCGCGTTGGATCAGCCCCAAAGCCAGGGCAGCGGCCACCGTCGTCTTGCCGACACCACCTTTGCCCATCACCATGATCAACCCATGCCCGGCGACGGCCAACTCGTCGGCCAGCGCGTCCAGGCCTTGAAGCCGCTCGCCGGCGTCCACAACCAAAGCCGTGTGCGGTGTCAGCGGACCGGCAGCGGTGGTCAGCAGTGCGCGCAAGGCCGGCAGGCCGACCGTGTCGAAGGCCCGCAGCGGCACGCGATCCTGCGGCAATGCGCGCAGCGACGCTGGCATCGCATCCAGTGCCTGCTGCCCCAGGTCCTCAATGGCGCAGGCGACCACGTCGGTGCGCTCGCTCGCGTGGAAGACGCCGTTGATCGCCAACCGCTGGTTGTTCAGGCCGAGTTCATGCAACTAGTCCGATGTGTGCGCCGCTTCGGCGATGGCCCCCTTGTCGGGCCGAGCTACCAGGATCACCGTGGTCTTCGCGGGGTCGCTCAAGGCGTCGAGCGCGGCCTTGAAGCGCACCTCCTGCATCTTCAAGCCGGAATGCGGCCCCAGGCATGAGGCGCCGCGATCGTTGCCGTCCAGGAACCCGGTCCAGGCCTTGGGCAGACTGAGCAGCCGCAAGGTGTGCCCCGTCGGTGCCGTATCGAAGACGATGTGGTCGTAGGTCTCGGCGCCGTCAGACAAGAGGGACGAGAACTCGTCGAAGGAGGCGATCTCCGTGGTGCAGGCGCCGGAAAGTTGCTCGCGCACGGTCGAGAGTTCTTCTGCGCTGGCGCCCGTGCCCATTTGCGCCAGAACGCGCTGGCGATACGAGTCGGCCGCGGTGTCGGGATCGATGTTCAGCACCGACAGGCCGGGCGCCCCGGGCACGGGCACCGGTCTGTTGCACAGTTCGACCCCGAGCATCTCGTCGAGATTGGATGCCGCGTCGGTGCTGACCAGCAGCACCCGCTTACCTGCGTCCGCCAGCGTCAGGGCCGCTGCGGTCGACAGCGAGGTCTTTCCAACCCCACCCTTGCCGGTGAAGAAAAGGTGCCGAGTCGGTCGACACAGGAAGCCCACCGTGACTGGCTTCAGCCACGCTTGCGCTTCGTCACTCGACGGCAGGCCGCCGCTGTTCACCGCCTTGCCGTCGATGACCACGGCGGGCGTCGCGCGGACACCGTAGCGCTTGATCTCTTCCGGGTTCTCGACCTTCACGATCTGAACCTCGACCCCCACCGCTTGCGCGGCTCGTTCGATGATGCCGATGGTGCTGCGGCACTTGCTGCAACCCGTTCCCAGAACCTTGACCTGCATTCGATGACCCCATGTTCATATGCGACTAGCAGGGCATCGGAAGCCGCCGAGTCACGTCGGAACCGCCCTGTTCAAGATCCAGCGCTTTGACTGATCCGTGTGCGTTGAAGGCAGCGGACTCCCTGCTCACTGTGCGCCTACGTGCGAAGTTCGCCTTGAGCATCGTCAAGGGATGCCACATGCGTCATCAGGACATGGACGTGCAGATGGCTGTCAGAGAGGCCTCATCGAGAGGGGAGACGGCGTGCTACGCCTCGCCGAATGATGTTCGGACCGTGTGACTGAAATCATGGGAGATCGAGTCACAGCGAGTCATGATTCGACTGCGTATGCGCCGGGCATAGACTCGACTTTCACTTGAAACCAAAGGTCGAAGATGAAAGTTTCCTTCCTGACGAAATGCCTTATCCACGGGGCGTTTCTGGCGCTGTTCGCCCTGCCGCTCGTCGCGCACCCGGCCGACGCGCAGCGCCAGGCGGAGGTTGCCAAACTGGGCGCAGACGTGATGCCATTCAGCCTCAAGGCCACGACGCACGTCTTCACCAAGACCGCCGAGGGCGGGACCCAGCGTGTGATCGTCAAGAACGCGACCGACACGACGCAGGTTCGGCTCGTGCGCGAGCATCTTCATGACATCCAGGTCCAGTTCCTGAAGGGCGACTTTTCGGGGCCGTCACACATCCACGGCAACGAGATGCCAGGCCTGGCCGACATCAGGGCTGCAAAGCCCGGTCAGGTCGCGATCGAGTACAAGGACCTGGAGGGCGGCGCAGAACTGACCTACCGAACCACCGATGCCAAGCTCGTCTTGGCGCTTCACGAGTGGTTCGACGCTCAGCTTTCCGACCACGGCGCCGACGCGATGGCTGGCCACCAGCATTACCAGCACGACCAGACCAAGCAGCAATAGCGAGAGGGCAACGGCCGAGGCTGCATCGCACGGGTCTGAAGCATCCAGCCCTGTTGATCCACTGTGGCTGCGTGCTGAAGAGCAAAGACTGCGCTCAATGTCGGACGACAGTCGCGGATCGGTATGGCGACATTCCTAGCACCTGGATAGTCGGACCATTTGAGCTGTTCTTGACGGGTAGCTTGCGGCACTCAATTCGCGCTTCGGAGGGCCCGCAGAGGGTCGGCAAGCGACCTACACGCAGCAAAATTACCGTCGTCGAAAGCCGTCGCTCGATTCTTGGCCCCCCGCTCTCTTGCTGCCGGTCGCGATGTAGTTCTGACGAGGTCCGAGAGCGCCCGTGTCCAAGCCGCCCCTCCTCTCATGAGTTACTTCACCGGCTCCACCCGATATCCCGCTGTGGTTCTTGCGGCCGCTTCGTCTGCTCCTTGACTACTGGTCGGTCAAGGGCGCGTCCAGTCACGAATCGCTCGATGTCCAAAGCGAGCCTTTTGTCCTTCGGATCAGGCGATGCACCCAACGCTGCGGCAATGGTCGCCCAAGCCTGCCCAGCATTCCTACGACTTGCAAGGGCGGCCTTGCCAACCTTGCGCTCCGGTCGCGGCTCACGCTCCCTGCCCTCCTCGGCAGCCTTCTTGCGCCAGAGGTCAGGGTAGTTGCGAACAGCGCCGCGGACGGCTTGCCGTGTCGCCTCCGCATCGATGCCCCACTCGCGCAGCCGCTCGGCGAACGTCTCGCGCCAGCGATGCAGGTCGGCCTTCCTTGGATTCAGCCGCTCACCGTATTTCGACTCGGCCTTCACGCTCAGGTGCACGTGCGGGTTGGCCTGGTGGGTGTGCAGCACCATGACGTAGCGGTGGTCGACGAACTCGATCTTCGCGAATTCACGCGCGGCCTTCTGGAGAATCAGCGGATCCGTCCCCTTCGGCATCGAAAGCATGACGTTGAACGCGTCGCGCCGATGGCCGACGTCGTCGATGTAGGCGCCGCCGTACCGCCACTGGCGCTCGATGTCTGCGAGGACATCCCTGCCCTGCTCGACGACACCGCGGTCGTCCTCGATTTGAAGCTGGCCGTTTTTGCTGATGTAGCGGAAGTGCGCTGCGATCGCCTTCATACCGCGCCCGCCCCCGGTCACCTTGACCATGACCTGGGGCGCCCGCCGGACGGTCGACTCGATCCGGCTGCGGATCGCGTCAGCCCTGCTGGAGAAGGGGCCCAGCCGCGGCGTTCGGCTCTTGACGATCCGGTTGTCGGGGTAGAAGAGGCGCTCGCCCCATTGGACGAGCACGCCGTCGATCGCAGGGCTCGAGCTCATGGCGGGCTCCGGCGGCTGCCGAGTGGGCTGCGCATGGCCGACAGATCGGCGAGGACGGCGGCGGCAAGCGCGAGATGCGAGCGCACGTCGCGGTCCAGCGTCTCGTGACGCTCCGCATAGGACTTGGCTGCCTGCACCGCGCCTTGACGCAAGAGCTGCGTCAGGTGGTTGATGTCGCGGCTCATGACGGCGAGCTCTTCGGACGACTTGTTCAGGGCGGTGAACAGCGCAGCGCGATCGGCCGAGGACGCGACGGGGGGTGCGCCCTGGATTAACCGCGCCAGGTAGGCGCCGCGCGACAGGCCGGCGGCGCGGGCGCTCTGGTCCAGCCGATTCGCAGCAGGTCGCATTAGCCGGGCAGACAACTTCACGTGAGGCGCAGGCAACTGCGCAGCGGTGCGGTCGTTAGGGGGAGCCGGGAGAACCGCCAGGTCGGTGCCGAGCGCCGTGGCAAGGGCGCACCGCAATACGTCGGACTCGGTCAAGCCGTCACGAGCCGCACGCGCAGCGAGCGCGGCACGCAGACCGCGCAGGTCAACGGTGAAGCACTCGCGAGTGGCGACTGGCATGGGGAAGTCGTGAGAGAGCAATTCAATTCATGCCAGTCATTCGGCGAAGGCTGCCTCTCGGGGAGTCGAGCGAGGGGGACGGGTCGGCCGCTACTTGCTGCCGAGCCGAGTCAGCCGGCGCCGTAGGGTTGCCAACTCGTCCGACGTGACCAACGTCCCGGGCTTCGTCATGCGGCCGACGAGTGATTCGAGGCGTGTACACAGATCGTTCGCTTGGCCGACGAGAGAGGTCGGACGGCGCGGGGCGGCCGCCTTGCGTGTCGCAGCGCGCGGTCGTTGAGGCGCTCTTTTCAGAGAATCGACCGCACGGCGCGTGATCTCGCCTTCGCCATTGACGATTGCTTTGACTCGCTCAGGCTTTGTCTTTTGCAGCTTGGCGAGCTCGTAGAGAGTCCGGGGTGAAGTGCAGCGCCCGCTGCGAAGGGCTTCGTCGAGCTCGGGAGGCAGCGTCAGGAGCACGAGGTGGTGCGCGACGCTCGTCAGGTCGATACCCATCCGCTTGGCGATCTCCGCGTTCGAGTCGCCGGCCTCCGCGCGCGAGCGCATGAACCTGGCCAGATCGAGAGGCGTCAGACCATGACGCTTCTGGTTCTCGGCGACTTGGGCGTAGACGTCGTGGGCCTCTGAGCCGATGACGACCGGGACCGCTTCGAGCCCCACCCGTTTGGCCGCACGCAGGCGCTTCGCGCCGAAGACGATGCGGTAGCGGCCAGCTTCGGAAGCACGGCGCACGACGATGGGCTGAAGAATTCCGCGTACCGCAATATCTTGGGCGAGCTCGGCGACTTCCTCATCCGGAAACTCGGTCCGTGGGTTGCACGGATCTTCCTCGAGGCAATCGACAGGCACGAGGAGAGGCAGGCCTTCGGCTGCAAGCGCATCGAGCTCCAGCGCAGGCGTGGCAGCGCACGTCCGAGGGGCAGTGATCTCATCGGCGACGTTCGAGATGCGGCCTTCGATTGGCTCCGCATTCGCCACGTCGACGAGGTCGAACTGCTCTGTGTTCGATTTGGTCCAGGGCATGCGCATGAACGCATCCTGCCGCTGCGTTCCGCGTCTTGGTAGCCCCCTCTACGTGATCGGATTTGCTCGGTTAGCGTCCGCCAAGATTCCGAGAGTTCCGCAGCGATCCGCAGCCATCCGCCGGGCTGTCACATTCTGTTTCAACTTTCGGCGCGAATCAGAGGGCGGCGCTGGAGGGATGTCCTGAGCCCCGTTGACTTACCGCACGGCGACCTCGTGCCACCTGCAGCTCGAAGTGCACGGTGCGCCCGAGAGCCGTTGCAATGTTCACCAGCGCATCGATAGAAAAGCGTGACACGCGCCCGCGCAACAGATCGTTGATCCGCGGCTGCGTGATCCCGCAACGAGTCGCCGCATCGACTTGAGTCCAGCCGCCGTCTTTGACCACCTCTGCGATTTGGCGCATCAGCTCCGCACGCGCGCGCAGGTTCGCGGCCTGCTCGGGGGTGTCGGCAAGGGCATCCCAGACACTGGTGTAGGTGTCGCCCGATCCCTTCGCAGTCTTGCCCTTCGACGTTGCCATCAATGCTCCTGTTCTAGCTGTGCCCATCGATGCTTAGCCAGCTCCATGTCTCGCCTGCTCGTTGCCTGTGTCTTCTTCTGGAACGCATGGAGAACGACCACCATCTCCTTCAGACGCGCCGTGTAGATAACCCGAAATGTCCCCGAGTCATCCCAGAGTCGAATCTCTTCGACTCCCTTGCCGATCGTCGGCATCGGCTTGAAGTCGTCGGGCTGCAACCCACGCTGCAGCTTGTCGAGCTGATATCCGGCATCGTGTCGCACATCCTCTGGAAACTCACGCAGACGCTTCAAGGAGTCGCCCAGAAAGCGGATCGGCTTCATCTACTATATCCGTTTGGATATACAGACGCAAGAGCCCTATGCGCCATTGCTGGCGGCCCGCCGCGAGCTCGACAGAAACGAGGCCCAGTCGGTCATGAGTGCAACCCGCTTCTCCAAGAGGTCACCGCGTCGATAGGCTGCTTCGACCTTGTCGCCGATCGCGTGAGAGAGCGCCATCTCCGCGACCTCACCAGAGTGCTCGGTGTACTCCGACACCCAATCCCGAAAGGTGCTGCGAAAGCCATGCGCGGTTGCGGACACATCCATTCGCCGCAGCACGGCAGTCAGGCTCATGTCGGAAAGAGGACCCCGCATTCCCGGGAACACGTGGTCTTGTGGAAGCCGATCCCCAGGCAAGGCGCGCAGCAACTTGATCGCGGGTTTCGACAGAGGCACCCGGTGCTCGCGTCCAGACTTCATCCGCGTCGCCGGAATCGTCCAAAGCGCCGCCTTCAAGTCGATCTCTGCCCAGGTGACTCCGCGAACCTCTCCCGATCGAGCGGCCGTCAACACGGCGAACTCGAGCGCGCGCGCACCGACGCCACCTTGGGCCCGCAGACTTTTCATGAACGCCGCGACCTCCTTCACTTCAACGGCCGCGTGATGACGCACCGGCGCCACCTTGGATGCGTTCGGCAATGCGGCATCGAGATTTCCCTTCCAGCGCGCGGGATTGAGGCCCTCCCGATAGCCACGCGCTGCCGCGTAGTCGAGCACGAGCTCGATGCGCGAGCGCACGCGCGTGGCCGTCTCAGTCTTGGTAGTCCAGATCGGCTCGAGAACTGCGATCACATGGGCAGAACGAATGTCCCGAACCAAAAGCCTGCCAATCGAAGGCTCCGCGTAGGTGCGCAGCGTCGCTGCCCACTGTGCCTGATGCTTCGCGTTCTTCCACGACTTCTCGTGCTGGGCGATGTATTGCGCAGCGACCTCGGAGAACGTCTTCTGCGCTTGTCGCTCTGCAGACGCGGCACTGCTGGCGGCTCGCCGCGACGCGATCGGATCGACTCCTTGCTTCACGAGCGCCCGGTGTTGCCGGGCCTTGTCCCGAGCCTCAGCCAGGGGCACCGTCGGGAAACTTCCCAACCCCATCTCTCGCTGCCGTCCGCCCGCTGCCACTCGCAGTACCCAGCTTCGCGCGCCAGAAGGCGTGACCTGCAAGGCCAATCCGTCCGTCCCTCCAACGCTCCATCGACCCGCGCGCGTCAGCCTCCGGACCTCGAGCGGCGACAGTTCTTTGGCCTTTCTTGGCATGGCGGAGTCATTATCCTACCCCTCACCTACCCACACAAGATGGTGGGATTGTGCTGGACGTTAGCGGACGCCACCGGACGACCTTTCAGTCGATTTACCTATGAAAAAAGCCCCTTCCGGGGCTTGGTTCAGAGGCTAGCTTGGCGGAGCCGGAGGGATTCGAACCCTCGATGCAGGTTTTGCCCACATACTCCCTTAGCAGGGGAGCACCTTCGGCCACTCGGTCACAGCTCCGTTGGGGCTGAATTCTAGCGGTTCGAGCCTTGCCGGCCGCGGCAGCGCGCGGTCGATGCCGCACTTCGCTCGATCATGCGGCGCTGGTCGGCGCCTGATCGAGCTCGAAGGCCTTGTGCAGCGCGCGCACGGCGAGCTCCATGTACTTCTCGTCGATGACCACGCTGGTCTTGATCTCGCTCGTCGTGATCATCTGGATGTTGATGCCCTCGTCGCTTAACACGCTGAACATGCGGCTGGCCACGCCGACGTGCGAGCGCATGCCGATGCCGACGATGCTCACCTTGCAGATTCGGTCGTCGCCGAGCAGGCCGGCGGCGCCGGTGTTCGGGATGACTGCCGTCTTCATCAGCTCCATCGTGCGTGCATAGTCGTTGCGATGCACGGTGAACGAGAAGTCGGTGCGGCCGTCGTGCGAGACGTTCTGGATGATGACGTCGACGTCGATGTTCGCCGCGGCGACCGGGCCGAGGATCAGATGGGCGATGCCGGGCTTGTCGGTGACGCCCATCAGACTGATCTTCGCCTCGTCGCGGCTGAACGCGATACCCGACACAACGGCCTGTTCCATATGTTCGTCTTCCTCGAAGCTGATGAGCGTGCCCGAGCGGGCCTCTTCCTCGATCGGAATGTCCCACGGCGTGAAGCTCGAGAGCACGCGCAAGGGAACGCGGTACTTGCCGGCGAACTCGACCGAGCGGGTCTGCAGCACCTTCGACCCGAGGCTGGCCATCTCGAGCATTTCCTCGAAGCTGATACTGGTGAGGCGCCGCGCATCGGCGACGATGCGCGGATCGGTCGTGTAGACGCCGTCTACGTCGGTGTAGATCAGGCACTCGTCGGCTTTCAGCGCCGCGGCGACGGCGACGGCCGAGGTGTCGGAGCCGCCGCGCCCCAGCGTCGTGATATGGCCCTGCGGATCGACGCCCTGAAAGCCGGTGATGACGACGACCTTGCCGGCGTCGAGATCGGCGCGAATGCGCTTGTCGTCGATGCTCTGGATGCGCGCCTTCGTGTACGCGACGTCGGTGGCGATCGGTACCTGCCATCCCGCGTAGCTCACCGCCGGCACGCCCTCGGCGTGCAGCGCGATTGCCAGCAGACCGACCGAGACCTGCTCGCCGGTCGAAGCGATCACGTCGAGCTCGCGCAGTACATCGGGCGTCGTCCGCTCCGGCGAGACCTGCTTGGCGAGCGCAAGCAAGCGATTGGTTTCGCCGCTCATCGCCGAAGGCACCACGACGAGGCGGTGGCCGGCCCGCACCCATTTCGCGACGCGACGCGCGACGCTCTGGATACGCTCCGGTGAGCCCATCGACGTGCCGCCGTACTTGTGAACGATCAATGCCATGAGGATGGCGCGCCATGCGGCATCGCGTCGATGCCGGCGCGCTCGTGAACGCGAAAGGGAAGCCGGCGATTCTATCGACGCGAGGCGTCGCGGCCGTTCAGTCCGGCTGCCATGTGATGCCGACACACGGTGCCCGCCGCGCGGAGACGGCCCGTGCGTCGGCGCCGAGACCCGGCACGAAGACCGGAACGCCCTGGTGACTGACGATCGGCCCTGCGCGCAACCACGCCGGTACGCCGGCAGCCTGGTATTGCAGCTTCAAGCTTCGCGGTGGCCGGCCGGGGCCGGCCTGGAAGCGATCGTCGGGCCGGCGGCTGCGCAGCTCGAGCGACGCGGCCATCGACATCGGCAAGCCGCCAGCGGCGAGACGCTCGACGACGAAGGCGCCGCGCCAGGCCGGGACGCGGTGGACGCCTGCCTTGCGGAGATCGATGCAGGCCGGTGCCGGCGTCGCGACAGCGCCCGCGTTGGCCGAGGTGTCGGACGTCATCGATGGTGCGAGGACGACGTGGCGCAACTCACCCCGATAGCTTCGCAGCTCGCCGCCGGGAACCTGCCAACGACGCGGCTTGCCTGGATCCAGCTCCGCGACAAGGCGATCCACCAGGCTCCTCGAGGCTGCCTTGCCGCCGATGCGCGCACGCAGCCACGCCTGCAGTGCCGGGGCACGCCGCGCATCCGGCAGCGCCCGCCAGGCGGCGATGTCGAAGCCACGCTCGCTGGCGATGGCAGCCAGGTCGATGCCGGCCCATTCCTGCATTGCGAAGGTCGCCGTCCGGGCTTGTGCCGCGGCACAGGCCAGCGCCGCTTCCGCCTCCGGAAAGGCATCGAGAAGCGCCGGCCAGACGCGAGCGCGCAAGCGGTTCCGCGCCAGGTGCAGATCCGCGTTCGTGTCGTCCTCGACATGCGGCAGGCGATGGCGTCGCGCATACGCAGCGACGGATTCGGCCGGGTGCGACAGCCATGGCCTGGCCCAGGTGATGCCTTCCCGGCGTGCGCTCGCGGGCATCGCCGACAACGCGGCGACGCCGCCGGCGCGCAGGGCCTGCAGCACGAACGTCTCGGCCTGGTCGCGGCGGTGGTGTGCGAGCAGCACGAGCTCCGCGCCCTGCTCCAGCGCCATTGCGCGCAGCGCACGGTAGCGCTCGCGCCGTGCCCAGGCTTCGACGCTGTCGCCCCGCCCCGGGCGCGTGGCGAGCCGCGTCGCGGCGAAGCGCACCGGCAGGCCGCGGCGCGTCCAGCGAGCGCACAGCGTCTCGCAATGGCGCAGCCATGCGTCGGCCGCAGCGCTCAGCCCGTGGTGGACATGAAGTGCGACGACGCCAATGCCGAGCGCAAGCGCCGAGCGCGCCGTCGCGTGCAGCAGCGCCGTCGAATCGCGGCCGCCGCTGAACGCCACGGCGACGACACGGGCCGCCGCGGCTGCGTCAGCGCTCGGTCGTGTCGGTGAAGCGGCCGTACGACTGCAGCCGCTCGTAGCGGCGTTGCATCAGCTCGCGCACCGGCAGGTCGCTCACCTGGCGGAACGCGTCGTTCAGCGCGCGCTTCAGGAAGGCGGCCATCTGCTTGGGCTCGCGGTGCGCCCCGCCCACCGGCTCGTTGACGATCTTGTCGACAAGCCCGAGCGCCTTCAACCGGTGCGCCGTGATGCCGAGCTGCTCGGCTGCGTCGGCAGCGCGCTCGGCAGTCTTCCAGAGGATCGAGGCACAGCCCTCGGGCGAGATCACCGAATAGATGGAGTACTGCAGCATCAGCAGCTGATCGCCAACGCTGATGGCGAGCGCGCCGCCGGAGCCGCCCTCGCCGATGATGGTGACGATGATCGGCACCTCGAGCTGCGCCATCTCGAAGATGTTGCGACCGATCGCTTCCGACTGGCCGCGCTCTTCGGCGCCGATGCCGGGATATGCGCCCGGCGTGTCGACGAAGGTGAAGACCGGCAGGCCGAACTTTTCCGCAATCTTCATCAGCCGCAGCGCCTTGCGGTAGCCCTCGGGCCGCGACATGCCGAAGTTGCGCGAGGCACGCTCCTTGGTGTCTCGCCCCTTCTGCTGGCCGAGCACCATGCAGGCGCGGCCGTTGAAGCGAGCCAGGCCGCCGACGATCGACTGGTCGTCGGCATAGGCCCGATCGCCGTGCAACTCCTGGAAGTCGGTGAAGACCTCGCCCACGTAGTCGAGCGTGTAGGGGCGCTGCGGATGCCGGGCGATCTGCGTCACCTGCCAGGGCGAGAGCCCGGAATAGATGTCCTTGGTGAGCAGCAGGCTCTTCTTGCTGAGCCGGTCGATCTCTTCCGAGATGTCGACGGCCGACTCGTTCTGCACGTAGCGGAGCTCGTCGATCTTCGATTCGAGCTCGGCAACCGGCAGCTCGAAGTCGAGGAAATGTCGTTTGATCATCAGTAGCTTACCGGCAGCGGATCGAGACTTCGCCAAATGTACCAAGTGGCGACCGAGCGGTACGGCGCCCAGGCATCGCCCACTTCGCGGGCTTCCGCACGAGAGACCGGCTCGCCGCTGAAGTAGTTCAGGCTGATGCCCTTGATGAGGCCGACATCGTCGAGCGGCAGCACGTTCGGGCGCAGCAGGTGGAAGATGAGGAACATCTCGGCAGTCCAGCGGCCGATGCCGCGAATGGCGACGAGCTCCTCGATGATGGCCTCGTCTTCCATGTCCTGCCACTGAGCGACGTGAACCGTTCCTGCCTCGAAGTGCTGCGCCAGATCGCAGAGATACTCGACCTTGCGGGCCGACAGCCCCGCGGCGCGAATCTGCGGCGCGTCGAGCGCCAGCACCGCCGCAGGCTTGAGGCAGTGCGAGGGATCGGCCGTCAACGCCACGAAGCGATCCCAGACGGCCTGGGCAGCGTGGACCGAGATCTGCTGCCCGACGATGGACCGAGCCAGCGTCGTGAAGGCGTCGGCGCGGCTTTCGAGCCGCCCGTCGGCGAAGCGCGGAATGAGCTTTTTCATGACGCGGTCGCACCTGGCGAGATGCTTGCACGCGTCGTCCCAGAAATCGGCGCTCGGCGGCGCGATCACGGCGGGTGGCGCATTCGACGCCGGGAGTTTCGATGCGGGTGCCAAGCTAGGCTCTCACCCACGTCGTTTCCTGGGCGAGGTCTTTGAGGACGATGCCCTGGTCGGCCAGACGCTTGCGGATGGCGTCGGCACGAGGAAAGTCACGCACCGCCTTGGCTGCACGGCGCTCTTCGATCAGCGCTGCGATGCTCGACTCGTCGAGGCCCGCACCGGCCTGGAGATAGGTGCGCGGGGCCTGCTGCAGCACACCCAGCGTCGCGCCGAGCGCCTTCAGCAACGACGCCGACGCGGCACTTGCGCCACGGTTCACTTCGGCGGCCAGCTCGAACAGGACGGACAACGCGATGGGCGTGTTGAAATCGTCGTTCATCGCCTCGCGAAACGCGGCGGCGCGCGGCTCGGCCCAGTCGATCGGCCCGGCCGCGGCGCTGGCGGCCGCGCCGTCCAGCGCGGTGTAGAGGCGGCGCAGCCCGGCCTTGGCATCGTCGAGGTTCGAGTCGCTGAAGTTGAAGGGGCTCCGGTAGTGCGTGCGCAGCATGAAGAAGCGGACGGTCTCGCCGTCGTAGCGCTTGAGCACGTCTCGAATGGTGAAGAAGTTGCCGAGCGACTTCGACATCTTCTCGTTGTCGACGTTGAGCAAGCCGTTGTGCATCCAGACGTTCACGAATTTGCCGCCGCTCGCACCTTCACTCTGCGCGAGCTCGTTCTCGTGGTGCGGAAATTCCAGGTCCTGGCCGCCGCCGTGAATGTCGAAATGCTCGCCCAGCAGCGCCTTGCACATGGCAGAACATTCGATGTGCCAGCCGGGCCGACCGACGCCGAATTCGCTCGGCCACTTCGCGTCGTCTGGCTCGCCCTCCTTGGCTGCCTTCCACATCACGAAGTCGAGCGGGTCTTCCTTGCCATCGAGCACGGCGACGCGCTCGCCGGCGCGGAGTTGGTCGATCGATTTGCCCGAAAGCTTTCCGTAGCCCGGAAACTTGCGCACGGCGAAATTGACGTCGCCGCTGGCGACACGGTAGCCGAGCCCCTTTTTCTCGAGCGTCGCAATCATCTCGAGCATCTGCGGCACATAGTGCGTGGCGCGCGGCTCGTGCGTCGGCCGCTCGATGCCGAGGGCGTCGGCATCTTCATGAAGCGCGGCGATCATCTCGTCGGTAAGGGCCTTCAGCGTGACGCCTCGCTCGAGCGCACGCTTGATGATCTTGTCGTCGACGTCGGTGATGTTGCGGACATAGGTGACCCGGTAGCCGAGCGTCTTCATCCAGCGCTGCGCCACGTCGAACGCCACCATGAACCTGGCGTGGCCCATATGCGAGTGGTCGTAGATCGTGATGCCGCAAACGTACAGGCGAACGTGTCCCGGCTCGATCGGAACAAAGACCTCGGTCGCCCGCGACAGGGTGTTGTGAATTCGAAGTGTCATGGGGCCGATACAGCGCCTGACGGGCGCCGCGCAGGGGTATCGCGACGCATGCGTACCCTACAATCGAATCAGTATAGCGGCCCGTCCCGGCGTGATCGCGCTTGCGTATCGCCTCGATACCGCCCGCATCCGCCGCCGCGCGGCAAGCCTCCCGTCGATGAATCTACGAACGCCCGTCGTCTTCGTGCTCGTGTCGCTCGCGCTCTGGTTCGCTGCCGCCGGACCAGCTCGTGCCGCGCTCGTTGACGACCTCAAGGAAGTGACGCGACTGCACCATGCCGGCCAGTCTGCGGCTGCGCTGGCGCGGGCCGACAAGTTCCTCGCAACACAACCGAAGGAAGCGCAAATGCGTTTCCTCAAGGCGGTCGTGCTTGCCGACATCGGCCGCAGCGCCGAGGCCGCGACGATCCTGCACGCCCTCACTCAGGACTACCCCGAGCTCGCCGAGCCGCACAACAACTTGGCCGCGCTCGACGCAGCCTCCGGCGACTACGGCAACGCGCGCTCCGAGCTGGAAGAATCACTGCGCCTCAATCCAACCTTCGCCACGGCCCATGAAAACCTCGGCGATGTGTATGTCATGCTTGCGAGCCAGTCGTACGCGCGCGCGCTCGCGCTGGAGCCGGCGAACGTCAGCGTGCCGCGCAAGCTTGCCCTCATTCGCCAGCTGACAATCCCGGCGCAGGCGAAGTCGGCCGCGTCGGCGAGCGCTTCCGCCGGCCCCAGGAAATGAACACCACAGAGGAGTCAACGATGCCCAACACATTCGTCCGCGCCGCAATGGTCGTGCTCGCGGCTGCTTCGTTTGCGTTCAGCGCGCCTGCACTGGCGCAAAAGGTCAGGTTCGTCACCTCGGCCGGCGACATCGTCGTCGAGGTCGACGCGGCGAAGGCGCCGAAGACCGTGGCCAACTTCATGCAGTACGTGAAGTCGGGCTACTACAGCGGCACCGTGTTTCACCGCGTCATCCCGACCTTCATGATCCAGGGCGGCGGCATGACCGCCGATCTGCAGGAAAAGCCCGGCCGGCCGCCGATCGCCCTCGAAAGCCGCAATGGTCTGACGAACGAGCGCGGCACGATCGCCATGGCGCGCACCAACGATCCGAACTCGGCGACGTCGCAGTTCTTCATCAACGTCAAGGACAATGCCTTCCTGAACCAGGCACAGTCACGCGATGGCAATGGCTACGCGGTGTTCGGCAAGGTCACCGAGGGCATGGACGTCGTCGACAAGATCCGGGTCGTGCCGACGGGCCCCGGCGACGTTCCCGTGACACCCGTGGTCATCAAGCGAGCAACCGTGGAGAAATGACGTGACGAAACTAGTCGACCTCGAAACCAGCAAGGGAACGATCCGCCTCGAACTCGACGACGCGAAGGCGCCGGAGACGGTGAAGAACTTCCTCACCAACGTCGAGAACGGCCACTACGACGGCACGGTGTTTCACCGCGTCATCAAGGGCTTCATGGTCCAGGGCGGCGGCTTCGAGCCGGGGATGTCGCAAAAGCCGACCGGCAACTCGATCCAGAACGAGGCCTCGAACGGCCTGAAGAACGCCCGCTACACGGTGGCGATGGCGCGCACCTCGGCGCCGCATTCGGCGACGGCGCAGTTCTTCATCAACGGCGCCGACAACGAGTTCCTCGACTTCAAGTCGGAAACCGCCCAGGGCTGGGGCTACGCCGTGTTCGGCAAGGTCGTGCAGGGCACCGAGATCGTCGACGAGATCGAGCAGGTGCGCACCGGCAACCGCGGTGGCCACTCCGACGTGCCCCTCGAGGACGTCTCGATCACGCGCGCGACGGTCGTCTCGTAGCGCGCGGCACCGTGGCGGCTCGCTCCGCCTCCGTGTCGACGGCGGCCCTGCCGCTGCCGGAATCACTCGCCACGTTCGTCGCGCCAGACGCGTGGCGGGCCATCGATTTCATCAGCGACCTGCACCTGGCGGCGAACACGCCGCTCGCGTTCGACGCCTGGGCCGCGCACCTTCGCCACACAGATGCAGACGCGGTGTTCATCCTCGGCGACCTCTTCGAAGTCTGGATCGGCGACGACATGGCTGAACGCGGCTTCGAGGCGCAGTGCGCCGCGCTGCTGGAGGAGGTTTCCTCGCAGCGCCAGATCGCCTTCATGGCCGGCAACCGCGATTTCCTGGTCGGCGACGCGATGCTCGAAGCAAGCGGCGTCATGCGCCTGCACGACCCGACGCTCGTCAGCGCCTTCGGTATGAACGCCCTGCTCTCGCATGGCGACGCGCTCTGCCTCGACGACACCGCTTACCAGCGCTTTCGCAGCGTCGTTCGTCGTCCGGCCGTGCAGCGCGCGTTCCTCGCCTTGCCGACATCCTGGCGCGCTGCGGCGGGGCGCGCCGCCCGGCGGCGCAGCGAGGCGACGCGCCCGAGCACGGCGCGAACCTTCTTCGATCTCGATCGCGACGCCACGCTCTCATGGCTTCGTGCTGCGGATTCGCCGGTGCTGGTGCATGGTCACACCCATGCCCCCGCCAGCCATGAGCTTGCGCCGGGCGTCGTTCGCCATGTGTTGAGCGATTGGGACCTCGACGGCCCACAGGCGCCGCGCGCCCAGGTTCTGCGCTGGAATGCCGATGGCTTCGCGCGGATGGCGCCGATGACGCAGGCCGCCAGCGTCGACGCCGCGTGAGCGGCTGGTGGCGCCGCTGGCGCCGACGGCGCGTGCTCGACCAGCGTGCGATCCCCGACGCACTCTGGCACTTCACGCTCCTACGCTTTCCCTTCCTCGCCGCGCGCGACGACGCCGATCTGGTCGCACTACGCGAGATGACGACGATCTTCCTCGCCGACAAGGAATTCACCGGAACCGACGGCCTCGTCGTCACCGACGCGATGGCGGTGGCCATCGCCGCGCAGGCGTGCCTTCCGGCGCTCAAGCTCGGCATGCGGTGGCTCGACGGCTTCGTCGGCATCGTCGTCCATGAAGACGCCGTCGTCGCGCGTCGAGAGATCGAAGACGACGACGGCGTCGTCCACGCGTACGACGAGGAGTTGTCGGGCGAAGCCATGCAGGGTGGCCCGGTGATGCTGGCTTGGCGCGACGTCGACGATGCGGGCGCATCGGCCGCTGACGGCTACAACGTCGTCGTCCATGAATTCGCGCATGTCATCGACATGCGCGGCGGCGTGACGGCGGGCCTCGAGTCGGCCGATCCCGAGAGCGAGCGCGGCCGCTGGTTGAACGCCCTGGCCGACGAATATGAGCGCTTCGCGGACGCGCTCGACCGCGACGAAGAGACCTTCCTCGATCCTTATGGAGGCCAGTCGATCGAAGAGTTTTTCGCTGTCGCGGCGGAAGCGTTCTTCGTCGCACCGGTGGCGCTGAAGGCCGAACAAGCGCCGGTGTACGAACTGCTCGAGGGCTTTTTCGGCCAAGACCCGGCGCGCGGGCGCGCGGCGCCCGCGGCCTAGTTCTCCCTGGTCAGGCCGTCGTCGCCGGCTCGGCCTTGGGCTTGTCGCTCTTCTTATTCGGCTGGATATCGAGCACCGGCTTGCCGTCGGCATCGACGTCGATCGTCAGGCGGCCGCCATCGACCAGCCGGCCGAACAGCAGCTCGTCGGCCAGCGCGCGCCGGATCGTGTCCTGGATCAGGCGTTGCATCGGCCGGGCACCCATCAGCGGATCGAAACCCTGCTTGGCGAGCTGCTGACGCAGCGCGTCGGTGAAGGTGACCTCGACCTTCTTCTCCGTCAGCTGGCCTTCGAGCTGGAGCAGGAACTTGTCGACCACGCGCAGGATGATCTCCTCATCGAGCGGCTTGAAGCTCACGGTCGCGTCGAGGCGATTGCGGAATTCCGGCGTGAACAGCCGCTTGATGTCGGCCATCTCGTCGCCCGACTCGCGCGAGTTGGTGAAGCCGATCGTCGATTTGTTCATCGTCTCGGCGCCGGCGTTCGTCGTCATGACAATGATGACGCTGCGAAAGTCGGCCTTGCGCCCGTTGTTGTCGGTCAGCGTGCCGTGGTCCATCACCTGGAGCAGCACGTTGAAGACATCCGGGTGCGCCTTCTCGATCTCGTCGAGCAGCAGCACGGCGTGCGGCTTCTTGGAGATGGCTTCGGTCAGCAGGCCGCCCTGGTCGAATCCGACATAGCCCGGCGGCGCACCGATCAGCCGGCTAACCGCGTGGCGCTCCATGTACTCGCTCATGTCGAAGCGGATCAGCTCGATGCCCAGGATGAAGGCGAGCTGCTTGGCGACCTCGGTCTTGCCGACGCCGGTCGGGCCGCTGAAAAGGAACGAGCCGATCGGCTTGTCGGGCCGGCCGAGGCCCGAGCGCGCCATCTTGATCGCGGCGGCGAGCGCGTCGATCGCCGGCTCCTGGCCGAACACGACGCTCTTCAGGTCGCGGTCGAGCGTCTTCAGCTTCGAACGGTCGTCGCTCGACACGCTGGCAGGCGGAATGCGCGCGATCTTGGCGACGATCTCTTCGACCTCGCTGCGCGTGATCGTCTTCTTCTGCTTGTTCTTGGGCAGGATGCGTTGCGCCGCACCGGCTTCGTCGATCACGTCGATCGCCTTGTCGGGCAGGTGCCGGTCGTTGATGTACTTGGCCGAGAGCTCGGCCGCCGCCTGCAGCGCGGCCAGCGCGTACTTGACGCTGTGGTGCTCCTCGAAGCGCGACTTCAGGCCCTTGAGGATCTCGACGGTCTGTTCGATCGACGGCTCGACCACGTCGATCTTCTGGAAGCGCCGCGACAAGGCCGCATCCTTCTCGAAGATGCCGCGGTACTCGGTGAACGTGGTCGCGCCGATGCACTTCATCGTGCCCGAGCTGAGCGCGGGCTTGAGCAGGTTGCTCGCGTCGAGCGTTCCGCCCGACGCGGCGCCGGCGCCGATCAGGGTGTGGATCTCGTCGATGAAGAGGATCGCGTTGGGCTGGTCCTTCAGGTGCTTGAGCACGCCCTTCAGACGTTGCTCGAAATCGCCGCGGTACTTGGTGCCGGCCAGCAACGCGCCCATGTCGAGCGAATAGACGACCGAGTCTGCGAGGATCTCGGGCACTTCGTTTTGCGTGATGCGCCAGGCCAGACCCTCGGCGATGGCGGTCTTGCCGACGCCGGCTTCGCCGACCAGCAGCGGATTGTTCTTGCGCCGGCGGCAGAGGATCTGCACGACGCGCTCGACCTCGTGCTCGCGGCCGATCAGCGGATCGATCTTGCCGTCTCGGGCGAGCTGGTTGAGGTTTTGCGTGAACTGGTCGAGCGGCGATCCCTTGCCGTCGCCGTCTTCCTTTTCTCCCTCGGAACTCGCGCTCGGGCTTTCGCCGGGCTTAGACGGCTCCGGCGGGTCGGTCTTCTTGATGCCGTGGGCGATGAAGTTGACGACGTCGAGGCGCGTCACGCCCTGCTGGTGCAGGTAGTAGACGGCGTGCGAATCCTTCTCGCCGAAGATGGCGACGAGCACGTTGGCGCCGGTCACTTCCTTCTTGCCGCTGCCGGTCGACTGGACGTG
>Ga0075520_1000297_pt1 | contig 20861 bp, 20 predicted proteins | sample NGEPerB_FD_75100 | JGI IMG/M metagenome (GOLD analysis project Ga0075520, IMG submission 75100) | Arctic peat soil microbial communities from the Barrow Environmental Observatory site, Barrow, Alaska, USA - NGEE PermafrostAB12-B | ecosystem: Environmental > Terrestrial > Soil > Wetlands > Peat ... | reverse complement strand
TCGCCGTGGAGACGGCCCGTCGCCAGCGTCTCCTCGCGCAGCGGCTTGAACGTCCCCAGCCCCACGTGCAGCGTCACCGTCTCGACAGTCACGCCGGCGCCGGCCAGGGCTGCGTCGAGCTCCGGCGTGAAGTGGAGACCGGCGGTCGGGGCGGCGGCGGACCCGACGGCCCGCGCGTAGGTGGTCTGGTAGCGCTCGGGGTCGCTCAGGTCCTCGTGGATGTAGGGCGGCAGCGGCGTGACACCCGCTTCTTCGAGCAGATCGAGCACTGAGCGCCGCCCGTGGCTGCGGACCAGCCAGCGGCCGTCGCCGAACGGAGACGCGCACGCCAGCGACCACGCGTCCCCCAGAGTCTCGCTCGCCAGCACCTCGCCCCTGCGAGGACGACCGCGCAACAGCACCTCCCACTCCTCCGTCCGGGGGCCGGCCGCCTCAGTCGATCCGGCGGCCGCCGCTGACGGCGCGCGGGACGGGCGCAGAAAGAGGGCCTCGATACGCCCGCCGGTGGCGCGGCGGAAGAACGTCCGCGCCGGGAAGACACGCGTGTCGTTGCGTACCAGCACGTCGCCCCTGCGCAACACTCCGGGCAGGTCGCCGAAGACGCGGTCCTCAAGCTTCCTGTCCGAGCGCCTGTACACGAGCAGTCGCGAGGCGTCGCGGGGGTCCGCCGGATGCTGGGCGATCAGGCTCTCGGGCAACTGGTAGTCGAGGTCCTCGAGCGACTGGACGACGCCGCCGGCGGCCCCCGATGCGGCGCTCGCCGCGGTCGCATCCGGGGCGAGGTCTGGCGTGCTTCCCGGGCTCGTCATCCGGCCCTGCGGCGCGCCGCCCGCTCGTGCCACGCCTCCCACTTGCTGGCGGCGCAGCCGCAGTACGGCTGCCGGTACAGACCGAGGCGGCGGCTCTCGCCGTAGCTCTGGCGAAACGAGTCCCGCAGGTCGAGAGAGACGAAGGTGACCCCGTGCTCGTCGGCGGCCGCCGCCCCAGCGCGCCCGATGAGGTCGTGCCGCTGATAGGGGCTCACGGTGAGCGTGGTGCTGAAGCGCGCGACCCCGAGGCGCGCGGCAGCAGCGGCCGTGCTGCTCAGGCGCAGACGAAGACAGGACTCGCAGCGTTCGTCGGGCGTCGCCGAGCGCTCCCGCAGCGCCCAGCGGTCCCACGCGGCAGAGTCGCCGGCCCGCGGTTCCAGAATGAGCTCGAGGCCGGCCGCGCGGCTGTAGCGCCGCATGCTCTCGGTGCGGCGCTCCAGCTCCGCGGCCGGCTGGATGTTGGGGTTCCCGAACCACGCCACGGGCTCGACGCCACGCTCGCGCCAGGCGGGGACGGCGACGGTGGAACAGGGCCCGCAGCAGGCGTGCAGGAGAACGTCGTTCATCGGGCGAGTATAGCGCGGCGAGGTCGGGCGAGGCTCGCGGACCGGCAGAAGGCGCGAGTGGCTCGCGCAGCGGCGGCCAGCTCGGGCGCGCCTCGCGGTGACGCGCCTCCGGGCGCTCAGCCCTCGCTGAACAGCGTGTCGGCGGCGGCAGGCGGCGTGAGGCCGCAGTGCAGAAAACCGGAGCGCGTGAGCACGCGGCCGCGCGGCGTGCGCTTGAGGAAGCCTTGCATGATGAGGTACGGCTCGTAGACGTCCATCACCGTGTCCGCTTCTTCGCCGAGGGCCACGGCGAGGGTGTCGAGGCCGACCGGACCGCCGTCGAACTTCTGCGCGATGATGCAGAGGATGTCGCGGTCGAGCTTGTCGAGGCCTTCGCCGTCGACCTGGAAGAGCTGGAGGGCCGCGAGGCAGATGTCCCGGTCGATGATGCCCTCGTGGCGGACCTCCGCGAAGTCGCGCACGCGGCGCAGGAGCCGGTTGGCCACGCGCGGCGTGCCACGCGAGCGCCCGGCGATCTCGAGGGCCGAATCATCATCGATGGTCACGCCCAGGATCCCGGCGGAACGCCGCACGATCTGCGCCAGCTCCTCGACCTCGTAGTACTCCAGCCGCTGCCAGACGCCGAAGCGGTCGCGCAGCGGCGTCGTGAGCAGGCCGGTGCGCGTGGTGGCGCCGATGAGCGTGAACGGCTGCACCTGCATGCGGATGCTGCGCGCCGCCGGACCCTCGCCGATCATGATGTCGATCTCGTAGTCCTCCATCGCCGGATAGAGGACCTCTTCGACGGCGGCGTTGAGCCGGTGGATCTCGTCGACGAAGAGGACTTCGCCCTCCTGGAGGTTGGTGAGCAGGCCCGCGACGTCGACCTTGCGCTCCATCGCCGGTCCCGACGTGGTGTGCATGCCCACCCCGAGTTCCTGGGCGATGATCCCGGCCAGGGTCGTCTTGCCGAGGCCGGGAGGGCCGGCGATGAGCACGTGGTCGAGCGTGTCACCGCGGTTCTTGGCGGCCTGTACGAAGATCTCGAGCTGCTCCTTGGCCACGCCCTGGCCGACGAAGTCGGCGAACCGGCGCGGCCTGAGGCCGAGCTCGAGGTCGCGGTCGTCGGCGCGCTCGTTGGGGTCGCCGATACGCTCGCCGGGGTCGGCCATCACGCCTCCTTGCGCGAGAGCGCGAACTTGAGGAGGTCCTCGAGCGGCGCGCCTTCGGGCGCACCGCGCAGCGCCGCCTCGGCTTCGCGCAGGCTCAAGCCGAGATTCTGCAGCGCCGACCGCGCCGCAATGAACGGATCGGCGGCCGCGACCCCGCCGGCCCCGCCGGCGCCCACCGGCGGCAGATCCCCGACCTTGTCCCCCAGCTCGACGATCAGCCGTTGCGCGAGCTTCTTGCCGATGCCCGGGATGCTCTCGAACTTCTTCACGTCGTCGCGCGCCACGGCGACCTCGAGCTCCTCGACCGGGTACCCCGAGAGCACGGCCAGCGCGACCTTGGGGCCGACGCCGCTCACGGCCACGAGCCACAGGAAGAACGTACGCTCGCGCACGCTGCGGAAGCCGAAGAGCTGGAGCGCGTCCTCGCGCACGTGCAGGTGCGTCTGCAGGCTGACCTCCTGGCCGAGCCGGCTGGAGACGGCGCCGAGCGTCCGGCTGGAGGCCAAGACCTCCACGCCGAGGCCGCCGACCTCGATGACGGCACGTTCGCCGTCCACCAGGAGCAGCTGCCCGCGGATCGAGGTAATCATCGCCGCTCGCCGGGGACGCGGCGCACGGCCGCGGCGAATGCGGCGCTATTGTGGTGCGTATGCGTGATGGCGACGGCGAGGGCGTCGGCGGCGTGGTCCGGCTGCGGGATGCGCGGCAGCCCCAGGATGACTTTGGTCATCTCCTGGACCTGGATCTTGCTGGCGCGGCCGTAGCCGGTGACCGCCTGCTTGATCTGTAGCGGCGAGTACTCCCGCGGCGCCTCCTTGAGGTCCGAGGCCGCCAGGTAGAGCACGCCCTTTGCCTGGCCCACGGCGAGCGCCGTCTTGACGTTGACGTTCACGAAGAGCTCCTCGAGCACGACGATGTCCGGCGTGAAGCGCTTGATGAGGCCGCGCGCCTGATCGTGGATCTGCCGCAGGCGCACGTGCGTGTCGTCCTTGGCGGACGTGACGATGCAGCCGTACCCGAGCGAGGTGAGACGGTTCCCGTCCTGGCGGACGACGCCCCAGCCGGTGCTCGCCGTGCCGGGGTCGAAGCCGAGCACGATCATCCCCTGTGCTCCCGCCCCCCCGTCATGCCCTTCGCCGGGCCCCGCGGCCCTGGTCACCTGCTACCCGGCCAGACTCTCGAGGACGTCCTCGGGGATGTCGAAGTTGGCGAAGACCTCCTGGACGTCGTCGCTGTCCTCCAGCGCGTCGACGATTTTCATAGTCTTACGCGCGTCGTTCTCCTCGAGCATGACGGTGTTCTTGGGGATCATCGTGAGCTCGGCCTGCTCGAACTCGATACCGGCGGCGACGATGGCCGCGCGCACGGCGGCGAAGTCGGCCGGATCCGTGAGCACCTGGAACTCGTCGCCGTCCTGCACGACGTCGTCGGCGCCGGCGTCGATGGCAGCGGCCATGATGTCGTCCTCGCCGTACTTGGTGCCGTCGACGACGATGGACCCCCTGCGCTCGAACACCCACGCCACGGCGCCCGGCTGCGCGAGCTGGCCGCCGTGCTTGCTGAAGATGTTGCGCACGTCGGCGGCCGAGCGGTTCTTGTTGTCGGTGAGCACGTCGACGATGATCGCCACGCCGGCAGGCCCGTAGCCCTCGTACATGATGCTCTCGTAGGACTCGCCGTCGGCGCCGCCGGCGCCGCGCTGGATGGCGCGCTCGATGTTGTCCTTGGGCATCGACTCGGCCTTGGCCTTCTCGATGGCGTTGGCCAAGGAGATGTTCATGTTGGGGTCGCCCCCGCCCTCACGTGCCGCCACGGTGATGGCGCGCGAGAGCTTCGAGAAGAGCTTGCCCCTCTTCGCGTCTGTCTTGCCCTTCTTGTGCTTGATCGTGGCCCACTTGGAGTGCCCAGACATGAGGACACCTCCTCCCTGTCAGCGGTTGGCGCCCGCGGTGGCGGCGCGGCCCGGCTCGCCGGCGGCGCGCGGCTCCGCCGCGCCTCCCGGCTCGGCCGCCGCACCCTGCCCGCGGCGGATCATCTCGATGAACAGCTCGTGCAGGCGCGCGTCGTCGGTGAGCTCCGGGTGGAACGCGGTGACGAGCACGCCGTCGCCGCGCGCCGCGACGATATGGCCCTCGAACCGCGCCAGCACCTCGACGCCCGGACCGGCGCTCTCCACCCACGGGGCGCGGATGAAGACGGCGTGCACCGGTGCGCCGGGGATGCCGGCCACCTCCAGGTCCGCCTCGAAGCTGCGCACCTGACGGCCGAAGGCGTTGCGGCGCGCGACGATGTCCAGGAGGCCGAGCGTCGTGGGCGTGCCCTCGACGGTGGCGCGGGCGACCGTGATGAGCCCCGCGCAGGTGCCGTACACGACGCCTCCGCGCCGGTGGAAGGCGGCGATGGGACCGGCCATCCCGTAGGCGTCCATCAGCTTGCTGATGGTGGTGCTCTCGCCGCCCGGGATCACGAGGCCGTCCAGGCCCAGCAGGTGCTCCGCGTGCCGCACCTCGCGCGTGGCCGCCCCGAGGCCCTCGAGCACGCGCCGGTGCTCGCGGAAGTCGCCCTGGAGCGCGAGCACGCCCAGCGTGAGCCCCACGCCGGGACCGTCCGGCACGAGACTGGGCTCGGGCGACAGGATCCAGTCGAGCCGGCGGGTGCCGAACGGTGAGCTCATGCGCCCGTCGCGATCACCAGCCGCGATGCTGGATCTTGGCTTCCTCGGGCATGCGCGCGGCGTCGATGCCGGGCATGGCCTCGCCCAGACCCACGGAAATCTCGGCGAGGATCTTGGCGTCGCGGTAGTTGGTGGTGGCCTTGACGATGGCGTTGGCGCGCTTCTGCGGATCGGAGCTCTTGAAGATGCCCGAGCCGACGAAGACACCCTCGGCGCCGAGCTGCATCATCAGGGCGGCGTCGGCCGGTGTGGCGAGGCCGCCGGCGCTGAAGTTGACGACCGGGAGCTTGCCGTTCTCGGCGACCCACTTGACGAGCTCGTGAGGCGCCGGCAGCTGCTTGGCGGCCATGTAGAGCTCGTCCTCGTCCAGCGTCTGCAGGCGCCGGATCTCGCCCATGATGGTGCGCATGTGGCGCACGGCCTCGACGACGTCGCCGGTGCCGGCCTCGCCCTTGGTGCGGATCATCGCGGCGCCCTCGCTGATGCGCCGCAGCGCTTCGCCGAGGTTGACGGCGCCGCAGACGAACGGCACGTTGAACTTCCACTTGTTGATGTGATTGGCCTCGTCGGCCGGGGTGAGGACTTCGCTCTCGTCGATGTAGTCGACCTCGAGGGACTCAAGGATCTGGGCCTCGACGAAGTGGCCGATGCGGGCCTTGGCCATCACGGGGATGCTCACCGAGGCCTGGATCTCTTGGATCTTGGTGGGGTCGGCCATGCGCGCCACACCACCCTGGGCGCGGATGTCGGAGGGCACGCGCTCGAGGGCCATCACGGCGCAAGCGCCGGCGTCTTCCGCGATCTTGGCCTGATCCGCATTGGTGACGTCCATGATGACGCCGCCCTTGAGCATGTCAGCAAGCCCGCTCTTCACACGCATGGTGCCGATATCAGTCACGAGAACCTCCGTTGATGTACCACGCCGATTCTACCGCAGCGCCGAGACGGGCCGCCACCGTCGCGGCCCCCCAAATGCTGGACTATGCGGGAGAATCCCGACCAGACGGCGACCCGCCCTAGCCCTTGTGCGCCTCTTCCTTGTCGGCTTTCGCCTGCTCGACGATCTTCAGGGTGAGGTGAGCCGGCACCTCGTCGTAGCGCAGCAGCTCCATGTGGTAGTCGCCGCGCCCGCCGGTCATCGACGTGAGATCGGGCGCGTAGGTGAGCATCTCGGCCAGCGGGACCTCCGCGCTGACCACGTTGCTGTGCCCGCGCGGCGCGGTGCCCAGCACCCGGCCGCGGCGCGAGTTGAGGTCGCCGATGATGTCGCCCACGCTCTCGTCGGGGATCGTAATCTCGACGTTCATGATCGGCTCGAGCAACACCGGCTGCGCCTTCTCGGCCGCAGCCTTGAAGCCGAGCGAGCCGGCGATCTGGAAGGCCATGTCGCTCGAGTCGACGGGGTGGTACTTGCCGTCGTAGAGCTTGACGTGCACGTCCACGACAGGGTAGCCGGCGAGGAACCCCTCGGCCATGGCGGCACGCACGCCCTTCTCGACGGCGGGGATGAAGTTGCGCGGGATGGCGCCGCCGACGATCTTGTTCTCGAACTCGAAGCCGCCGCCGCGCGGTTGCGGCGCGACCTCCATCCACGTGTCGGCGAACTGGCCGCGGCCGCCGGTCTGCTTCTTGTGCTTGCCTTCGGCCTTCGCCGTCCCCTTGATCGTCTCGCGGTACGGGACGCGCGGCGGCTTGAGCTCCACGTCGACGCCGAAGCGGCGCTTCATGCGATCCACGGTGACCTCCACGTGCACCTGGCTCATGCCGCCGACGATCATCTCGCCGGTCTGGTCGTCGTGGTGCACCTCGAGGAGGCGGTCCTCGTCGCTGAGGCGGCGCAGGGCGGTGATGACCTTGTCTTCCTCGCCCTTGCTCTTGGCGGTGATCGCGAAGCTCATGAGCGGCGCCGGGAAGGCGATCGCCGGGAAGGCGCCGGTCACGCCGTCGGCGTGCAGGGTGTCGCCGGTGACGACGTCCTTGAGCTTGGAGATGGCGCCGATGTCGCCGGCCACCAGATCCTCTGCCGGCTTGTTCTCCTTGCCCATCGTCTTGAGCAGCTGACCGAAGCGCTCCTTGTGCGCGTCGCGCGAGACACTGAGCTGCGAGTCGCTGGTCACCGTGCCCTGGAAGACGCGGAACACGTTGACGTGGCCGCTGAACGGATCCGCCAGAGTCTTGAAGACGAAGGCGACGACGGGCTTGCCGGGGTCGCAGTCGACGACGGTCTCGTTGCCGTCCGCGTCCACGAGCACGCGCGGCGGCGCGACGGCCGGCGACGGCGCCAAGGCCAGCACCTCGAAGAGGCGGTCGACGCCTACGGCGCCGGTGGCCGAGCCGCAGGCGACCGGGAAGAGCTGCGCCGACGCCACGGCGGTCGCGAAAGCTCCGTTGAGCTCGGCCGCCGAGATCTCCTCTTCCATGAGGTACTTCTCGGCGAGCTCGTCGTTGGTGCTGGCGATCGCGTCGATGAGCTTGTCCCGCGCCGCGGCGGCTTCGTCGGCGAGCTCGGCGGGGATGTCGCCGCCCGTCGCCTTGCCGCCCTGGTAGGTGTACGCCTTCATGCCGAGCAGGTCGACGACGCCCTTGAGGTCGTGCTCCTTGCCGATGGGCAGATGCACCGCCGCGACCTGCGCGCCGAAGGTCTCGCGCAAGGACTTGACGTCCTTGGCGAAGTCGGCGCGCTCGCGATCGAGCATGTTGCAGAACAGGATGCGCCCGAGGCCGAGCTCGTCGGCTCGGCCCCACATGCGCTCGGTCTGGACCTCGACGCCGAGGACGCTGTTGACGACCACGAGCGCCGTCTCGACGACGCTCAGCGAAGCGATGGCGTCGCCGACGAAGCTCGAGTCGCCAGGCGTGTCGATCAGGTTGAAGCTGAGCCCCCCGCGGTCGACGTGCGCCAGGCCGGCCGAAAGGCTCATCTGGCGCTTCTTCTCGTCGTCGGCCCAGTCCGAGAACGTCGTGCCGTCGCCGACGCTGCCCAGACGCGTGATCGCGCCGGCAGAGTACAGCAGCGCCTCGAAGAGCGACGTCTTGCCGGTACCGCGATGCCCAACGAGGGCGATGTTCCTGATCTTGCCTGGGTCGTTCATCCGGGCTCTCCTCGTGTGTGATCTCGGCGGCCCCCTCCGCGCGCGGGCGCGCGAGGGACCGCCGGTGTCCTCTCGGAAGGGTGAAGTCTAGCACAGGGCCCGGCTTTTCCCGCGCGCCGCGCGGGACCGGCCGCCTGGCTGCTCGAGGCGCGCCCTCAGGCGTCCGGCGGCTGGAAGGCGAGCCCCGGGCTGGGGTGCGCGAGGCGGCGGTCGGTGAGCGCTCCGCCGGCCAGTTTGAGCGACCTGAACCCGTACTTGGCGCGCACCTTGTCGACCGCCTCGCCCAAGGCCACCTCGCGCCAGCCCTCGTCGAGGGTGAGCTGGAAGGCGTTGTGCGTGAGGTTGCTGACGCTCACGCCCACGAGGCGGACCCAGCGCGCGCCGATGCCGAGATCGTCGAGGAGCTCGGCGGCGGCCTCGTGGATGGAACGCGTAGCGCTGACCGGGTGCGCCAGCGTGCGCCGGCGCCCGACGGTGTGGAAGGTGCTGAAGCGCACCTTGAGCGCGACGGTGCGCGCCGCCAGGCCCTTGCCGCGCAGCTCGGCGACGGCGCTGTCGGTGAGCGAGAGCAGCGCGCCGCGCAGCAGCTCGAGGTCGTTGACGTCGTCGTCGAAGGTGATCTCGCGGCCGACGGACTTGGGCAGCGGCCGCTCGCTGCGCACCGGCGAGAAGCTGCGCCCCAGCGAGAGCTGGCGCAGCCCGTGGGCGCCGCGGCCGAAAGCCGCGGCGAGCAGCGGGAAGGGCACGTCCTGGAGCATGCCGACGGTGGTGAGACCGAGGGCGGCCAGCCGCTCCTGCGTGACCGGCCCGATGCCGCAGACTTCGCCGACGGGCAGATCGCGCAGGCGGCCGTGCACGTCGGTGTCGCTGAGCTCGCCGACGCCGGCCGGCTTGTTGAGGCCGGCGGCCAGCTTGGCCAGCAGCTTGGTGGGCCCCAGGCCGATGGAGCAGGTGACGCCGTGAGCGTCGTACACCTGCTGCTGGATGCGCAGGGCGATGGCGCGCGGCGGCCCGAACAGCCGCCGGCTGCCGGTGACGTCGAGGTAGGCCTCGTCGACGGAGGCGACCTCGACGAGGTCGGTGTACCGCCCCAGCAACTCGACGACGCCGTGGTGCACGTCGAGGTAGGCCTTCATGTCGACCGGCAGGAACACCCCCCGCGGGCAGAGCCGCTCGGCCTGGAAGATGGGCATGGCGCTGTGGATACCGAAGACGCGCGCCTCGTACGAGCAGGCGGAGACCACGCCGCGCCCGCCGCGCTCGCCGCCGACGATCACCGGCAGGCCGCGCAGCTCGGGCCGGCGCGCCTGCTCCACCGAGGCGAAGAAGGCGTCCATGTCGAGGTGCAGGATTGCCCGATGAGATACGAACATATGTTCGTATTCTAGTCCCGACAGGGACGGATGGTCAACGCTCCGGGAGCGCCAAGCGCCGCGGCCGCGGCTGCCAGCGCTCGCGCGGCCGATGCAGCAAGCGCCGCCGGGTACTAGCGCGTGCGGCGCCCCACGTCGACGGTGTACATGAGCACGCCGGTGCGGCCCTGATACGCGCCGCGCGCACAGCCGATGCCCACGTCGCGCCAGCGTGCACCGAGGACGATCGGCCGGTGCCAGGGGGAGGCGAGCCAGGCGCGCAGCACCGCCTGCGGCGTGCCGCGCATGCCCTTGCCCCACCCGATGACCTCCGAGACCGCCCACGGGCCGAAGCCGGAGCGGCGGTAGCCGGCGCGCGCGAGACGGGTCGAGTAGCTGACCCCGCTCGCCGACGAGTGCGCAAAGTAGCTGTGCTGCAGCATGTCGAGACTGTGCGCCCGCGCGGCGCCGGCGAGAGAAGTCTGGAGGACGAGCCGCCAGAGACCGCGCTGGGAGCGGGCGGCGTTGATGAGCCCGAGCAGCACCTGCTCGTTGGCGGCGCTGCCGGCGCGCGCCGGAGGCGGCGCGGCGACGGCCACCGCCGCCGACACCAGCATCACGACGATCGCCGTCCAAATGGCCTTGGTCACGGGCATCCTCCCCGGTCCACTGCGTGCATCCTGCGCACGTTCGACACCAGGACGCTCAAGCCTCCAAAGCGAGCTCGATCTGCGGCACGTCTCCCCAGAGGGTCTCAAGGCGGTAGAACTCGCGTGCGGCGGGGGTGAAGACGTGCACGACGACGTCGATGAAGTCCAGGAGGATCCACTCGCCCTCCCGATCCCCTTCGACGCGCGCTGCGCGCCGGCGGGTGCGCAGCCTGCCCTGGATCTCGTCGGCGATCGCCTTCGTCTGCCGGGTGTTGGCGCCGCTGGCGATGACGAAGAAGTCCGTGTAGCTCACGGCGTCGTTCATGGCCAGGACGACGACGTCCTCCGCCTTCTTGTCGGCGGCGAAGCCGGCGATCTCGCGCGCCAGCTGTTCGACCGCGATGAGGTCCGCGTCGGGGGCTACTTCGAGTCCTTTGGATCGGGGTGTGTCACGGGTTCAGGTCTTTGCCGACGATCACGACGACCGTGTCCGCGGGCAGATCGGCACCGTCGAGGACGACGCCGCGGCCGAGTATAGCACGGATGTCCTGGGCCACCGGGACCGCCTTGCGGCCGGCGATGATCTGCGTCTGGCGGTAGTCGAAGCTGCCGGCATTGCCGACCGGCGGGAGGTTGACGTCCAGCACTGCCAGGCGCGTGGCAACGGCCTCGCCGACGCCGACGGCGCCCGTCCCGTTGCGCACGAGGACGGTGTAGCGGCTGTTGTAGCCCGGCGCCTTGCGCGTGATGGAGGCCATGATGCCCTCGGGGTCGGGCACGAAGGCGAACTGACCTTCGGCGACCCGCGACGTGGCCGGCACCTGCGCCACGGTCGCGCGCCCGGAGGTGAGCCCGCGGAGCGCGTCCGTGAGGACTCCGGAGCCCACCGCCGCGCCTGGGCTGGCCTGGACAGCGGCGCTCGCCGCGACGCTCCGCGCCGTCGCGGCGCGCGCGTCCGCCGGGCGCAGGGCGGCGGCCTGCAGGACGGCCGTCCACAGCGCCTCCTGCATGTCCGCCGAGTCGACGCCGCTCGGTCCGTCGGCGGCGATCAGCTCCGGGATGGCCGAGGTCTGCACGACCGCTTTGTCCTTGAACGTCGCGTCCGTGCCGCCGAACGGCAACTTCACCGGCTTCGCGAGCTTCAGCTGCAGCTGGTCGGTCCCGGCGAGCTGGCCCAGCGACGACACCGGGACGCTGTAGACGGCGTCGACTTTGGCGCCGATCACGCGCTGCAGGTCCTCTTTGAGCGTCCCCGCGGTCATCGAGTCCGCCGCGAACACGTACTGGCCTTGCGGGCCGTCGAGCAGCAGGTCGCGAGGGATGACGAACAGGGAGTAGCCGCTCGAGCCGTCCTTGATCGCCAGCGCGGCGGCCACGGGCTGCCCCGAGTCCGATGTCAGCTTGATCAGCGCCACATAGCCCTGCTGATGCGGCGTCTGCTTCTTGCCCACGAGCCGACCGCCGAGGTACCAGGCTCCCCACACGGCGCCGAACGCCACGACGACGGCGAGGACGTAGAGGGTCCACGCCTGCCAGCTCTCCAGCTTGGTGCGCCGGCGACGGCGCAGTCGATCGACTCTGTAGCCCTTAGGATCCGGCATGACCCTCGTTGTACAACGCGAGCGCGTCCGGGACCACCCCACGACCGCGCCCGATAAGATCCAGCAGGCTGACGCGGGCCGCGGCGGCGACGGCCTCGGCGAGGGAGGCGCGCGCCAGGGCGCGCACCTCTTCGAGGCCTTCGAACCCGCGGCCCGGCTCGCAGAAATCCGCCAGGTACAGGCATTTCTCCAGAGGCGTCATCCCGGCGCCTCCCACCGTGTGGCGGGCGATGGCGCCGGCCGACTCCGCGTCGATGAGCCCCCGCTCGAGCAGCTGGGCGGCCCCCACCGGCGCGTGCAGCAGGCCCGCGGGCCGGCGTGCCTCGACCGGTCCGACGGGGATCCCGAGCCGCGCCGCTTCGGCGAGCAGCTCGGCGGCCGGCTCCTCACGCGCGTAGTCGTGCAGGAGGCCGGCCAGCTCGGCCTTGGCGGCATCCGCACCGAATCGGCGCGCGAGCTCGGCCGCCTCCAATGCGACCCGGCGGGAATGCTCCAGCCGCGCCGCGCCGAGGCGGGACGCGACCAGGTAGTCTGCGGCGTCGCGGCCGATCACGAGGCGGCGTACAGCCCGTGCTCGGCGATGTACCGCTCCACGTCCTCCGGCACCAGGTACCGCACGGGCAGCCCGCCGGCAATGCGCGCGCGGATGAGGCTCGACGAGATGCCCAGCAGCGGCGAGTCGAGCAGCATCACGCGCCCGGAGTCCCACCGGCTCGCCGCCTCCCGCACGGCGGCCGCGTCGTCGCCGGGGCGCGGCGCGACCACGAGGCTGCCGAGCGCGAGGATGTCGTCGGGATCGTGCCAGGAGTCGAACTGCAGGAGGGAGTCCGAGCCCATGATGAAGAACAGTTCGCGGTCGGGGAAGCGCCCGGCGACCGCCGCCAGCGTGTCACGCGTGTAGACGAGGCCGCGCTCGATCTCGAGTCCCGATGCGACGAAGCGGATGTCGTGCTCCACCGCGAGCTCGGTCATCGCGAGCCTGGCGGCGGGAGGAGCGCACCCGCCGCCGTCCTTGTGCGGCGGGGCCGCCGCCGGGACGAAGAGGACGCGTTCGAGCCCGAGACGCGCGCAGGCGTCGGAAGCGATCGCGAGATGAGCGAGGTGCGGCGGGTCGAACGTGCCGCCCATGACCCCTACACGCGCCAGCGTCGCGGCCATCGCGTCAGGCCCTGATCTGCCCGTCGCCCCAGAGCTCGTACTTGACGCAGGTGAGCTCTTGCAGGCCGATCGGCCCCCGGGCGTGCAGCTTCTGGGTGGAGATGCCCATCTCGGCGCCGAGGCCGAACTCGCCGCCGTCGGTGAAGCGCGTCGACGCATTGACGTAGACGCAGGCCGCGTCGACCTCGGCCGTGAACCTCCGCGCGGCGCCGAGGTCCTCCGTCACGATGGCCTCCGAGTGGCGCGTGCCGTAGGTGGCGATGTGCTCCAGTGCCTCGTCCAGCGAGTCGACGACCCGGATGGCGAGCTTCAGCGACAGGAACTCGGTCTCGTAGTGCATCTTGTTGGCCCGCTTGAGGGCGGGGTCCTTGAGCACGTCCGCCGCCCCCTTGTCGACCACAAGGTCGACGCCGCGTCGCTTGAGCTCCTCGACCGCCCGCGGCAACAGCGCCGCGGCGGCGTCGCGGTGCACCAGCAGCGTCTCGGCGGCGTTGCACACTCCCGGTCTCTGACACTTGGCGTTGACGATGATCGGGACCGCCTTGTCCAGGTCGGCCGAGGCGTCCACGTACACATGGCAGTTGCCGCCGGCGGCGTAGATCACGGGCACCTTGCTGTGCTCGAGCAGATGCTCCTTGAGCTCCTCCCCGCCGCGCGGGATGATCAGGTCGACGTAGCGCCGCTGCAGGAGAAGCTGGTCCATGTCGAGGCGGTCCGTGCCGAGGGAGGTCACGGCCTCGCGGGGCAGGTCGGCCTGAAGCAGCGCTCCCTGGACGACCTCGGCGAGGATGCGGTTGGAGTGCTTGGCGGCGCTGCCGCCGCGCAGGATGACGGCATTGCCGGCCTTGAGGCACAGCGCGGCGGCGTCCACGGTGACGTTGGGGCGCGCCTCGTAGATGACGGCGATCACGCCCAGCGGCACACGCACCTTGCGCAGCTCCACTCCACTCTCGAGGCGCCAGCCGTCGACAAGCTGCCCGACCGGATCGGGCAGGGCCGCGACGGCGCGAACGCTGGTGGCGACGTCGCGCAACCTGTCCTCGTCGAGGAGCAGTCGGTCGACGAGCGCGCCGGCGAGCCGGGAGGCGCGCGCCAGCCGCAAATCCTCGGCGTTCTCGGCGAGGATCTCGGCCGACCGGCGCTCGATGGCCTCCGCGACGGCGTTCAGCGCCTCGTCCTTGCGCGCCGGGGCCAGCCCGGCGAGGACTCGGGACGCACGCTGCGCCGCGGCACAGACCTGTTCGACGCTCACTCGGCCTCCTCGCCGATCAGCACCAGGCTGTCCCGGTGCACCACTTCGTCGTCCAACTGGGGGTTGAGGGCGCGCAACTCGTCGCTGCGCAGGCCGCGCACGCGACGCAGGTCGCGAGCGCTCATCGTGGTGAGGCCCCGCGCCACTTCGGCTCCCCGCTCGTCCACGATCGCCACGGCGTCCCCGGGCACGAAGGCGCCATGCACGTCCTTGACGCCCACCGGCAGCAGGCTGCTGCCTCCGGTGGCGAGAGCGCGGACCGCCCCCGCATCGATCTCAAGGGTACCACGCACCGGTTTGGCGTAGCGAAGCCACAGCTTGAAGGCGGACACGTGCGTCGGCCGCGGAGCGACGAACGTCCCCACAGGTTCGCCGGCGGCGACGTCGCGCAGGGCGCCGGGGCGCGAACCGTTGGCGATCACCGTGCCGACGCCGGCGGCGCCGGCCATGAGCGCGGCAGCGACCTTGCCGCGCATCCCGCCGGCGCCGCGCTGCGAGGCGCCGCCGGCGTCGACCGCTGCGAGTTCGCGCGGGTGGTCGACGCGCGCCACCAGCTGGGCGCCGGGGTCACGGCGCGGGTCGCCGGTGTACAGGCCGTCCTGGTCGGTGAGCAGCACGAGCATGCCGGCGCCGAGCATGATGGCCACCTGCGCCGCGAGCACGTCGTTGTCGCCGAAGCGGATCTCGTCGGTGGCGGTCGTGTCGTTCTCGTTGACGACCGGCACGACCGACCAGGACAGGAGGCGGCGGAGCGTGTTGCGCGCATTGACGTAGCTCGTGCGGCGCGAGAAGTCGTCGCTCGTGAGCAGCACCTGGGCGGCGGTGAGCTCGTGATCGGCGAACAGCCGCTCGTAGTGCGCGAAGAGACGGCCCTGCCCCACCGCCGAGGCAGCCTGCAGGGCCGGTACCAGCCGCGGCCGCTCGGTGACCCCGAGGACGTGCTGCCCGCAGGCGATGGCGCCGCTGGAGACGAGCACGACGCGGCGCCCGCCGTGGACCAGTTCCGCGATGTCGGCCGCCACTCCCGCGAGGAGCCTCCGGCGCAGCCGCAGCTGATCGTCGGCTACCGAGCTAGAGCCGATCTTGACGACGATGGTCTTCACGCGGCGGATTGTAGCAACACGGGCACGCCCCCGGCCTGCATCACGCGAACTCGAACTCCTGCTCGCCGACCACGACTGTGTCGCCGGGCAGCGCGCCGGCACGGCGCAGGGCGTCGTTGAGACCGGCGCGCTCGATCACCTGCTGGAGGTAGGCGACCGCATCCTCGTTGGCGAGGTCCGCTTTGGCGAACAGCCGCTCGATCTGGACGCCGTGCACGACGAAGTAATCGTCGACGCGCGCCACGGTGAAGGTCTCGAGGCGCTCGTCGGCCGGGCGAAGGACCACCGGAGCCTCGGCCGCGCGCTCCGAGGCCGCGGCGTCCTGAGCGGCGCGGGCCTGCGCCATGACCTCCTCGAGCGCCGCCACCAGGTCCGGCAGCCCGGCGCCGCCGGCGGCCGAGACGACCGCCGTCGCCGCCGGCCAGCCGAGGCCGGCGAGGAACGCGCCGGCCTCTGCCGTGCCGGCGTCGTCGAGCAGGTCCGCCTTGTTGACGACGACGACCGCCGGGCGTTCCAGGAGCTCGGAGCGGAAGGCTCCGAGCTCGCCGCGCACCGTGTCGAGGGCCACAGGCCACGCGGCGGCGCCCTCGCCCCCGTCGACCACGTACAGCAGCAGCGCCGTGCGCTCGATGTGCGCCAGGAACCGGTGGCCGAGCCCGGCGCCCTCGCTCGCGCCTTCGATGAGCCCCGGGATGTCGGCGATCACGGCGGTGCCCTCGCCCAGGTAGATGACGCCGAGGTTGGGCTCGATGGTCGTGAACGGGTACGCGGCGATCTTGGGGTGCGCTCGCGTAAGAGCGGCCAGGAGAGACGACTTGCCGGCGTTGGGAAGGCCCACGAGGCCGATGTCGGCGAGGAGCTTCAGCGAGAGGGTCAGCCAGAGTTCCTCGCCGTCCAACCCTCGTTCGGCGAACTTCGGCGCCTGTCGCGTCGAGCTCTTGAAGCAGACGTTGCCGCGGCCGCCCTCGCCGCCGCGGGCGACGCGCAGGCGCTGGCCCTCGTGCACGAGGTCGCCCAGCACATCGCCGTCGACGTCGAGCACCTCGGTGCCCACGGGGACCTGTACGAGGAGCTCCGGGCCGTCGGCGCCGCGCTTGTTGGCGCCCCGTCCCTGGCCGCCGTCCCCGGCGCGGAAGTGGTGCTTGTGGCGGAAGTGGCTGAGGTCGTGGAGCTGGCGCGTGGCGACGAGCATCACGTCCCCGCCGGGCGCGCCGTCGCCCCCGTCGGGCCCGCCCTTGGGCACGTACTTCTCGCGGCGGAAGCTCATCGAGCCGTTTCCGCCGCGACCCGCGCGCACGCAGATGCTGGCCCTGTCGAGCATGGTGTCTGGCGCCGGCCGGAGCCGGCTGCGCTCAGGCCTCGGGGACGACCGAGATGAAGCGACCGGCGCCCTTCTCGGTGAAGACCAGACGCCCCGTCACCTTGGCGAAGATGGTGTGGTCCACGCCGATGCCGGCGTTCTCGCCAGGACGGAACCGCGTCCCGCGCTGGCGCACGATGATCGATCCTGCCGGGACGACCTGGCCGGCGAACGCCTTGACGCCGAGACGCTTGCTCTCGGAGTCGCGCCCGTTGCGGCTGGTGCCGGCGCCCTTCTTATGCGCCACTTGCCTTCTCCTTGGACTCCTTGAGGGTGATCGACTCGATCGTCAGCTTGCTGAGACGACTGCGATGACCCTTCGTCTTCTTGAACGTGCTCTTGGGCTTGTACGTGAAGATCTTGATCTTCTCGCCCAGAAGGTGCTCGTCCACCTTGGCCTTGACCTTGGCGTGCTTGGCGGCGTCGGCATCGAACTCGCCACTGCCCGTACGCACCGCGAGGGTGTCGAACGTGAGGCTCTTGCCCTCTTCGGCGTCCACGCGATCGACGACGATGACGTCGCCCGCGCTCACCTTGAACTGCTGACCACCGACGCGGATGACCGCGTAGATATCGTCGGACTTCTTCATTTCAACTCCCGGAAAGACAACGGCAGACGATGATAGCCAATCGGCGGGGGGCGGTCAATTCGACCCCTTCTTGAGCACCGTGGCCGCGGCGCCGGCGCGAGTCGTTGACGTGACGCGTACTTTGCGGCGTTCGCCGAGGTACTGGCGGCCGCTCTCGACGATGACCATGTAGCCGTCCACATACCCCACGGCGTCGCGCGGGCTGTAGGTGAGGCTGAACTCGAGCTCGACCTCGACCTCCTGGCCCTCGCGCAGCGGCAGGCGCTGCTCCATGACGTGAGCCGGCGCGCCTTCGCTGAGCACGCGGAAGGTCTCCACGGGGAGGCCGGCGCTGCCTTCGAAGAACACGCGCCGGCCGACCTCCTTCTCGAGCCGCTTGAGGCGGTCGCCGCTGAGCCTCTCAGCGACCGCGCCGTTGACCTCGATCAGCCACGCCTTGGCCTGCGTCTTGCGCGCCAGAGTGCGCACACGGCGCTCGACGTTGAGCGCCATGGTCTCGTCGCTCATCACGCGCGCCTTGCCGAGGCACGCCGGGCAGGTACGCGTGAGGATGCCGCGCGCCCCGTCCGTGGTGTTCTGGCGCGTCATCTCGATGAGGCCGAGGGGCGAGAGCTCGACCACGTAGGTCTTGGTGCGGTCGGTCTCCAGCTCGGCCTCCAGCGTCGCCAGCACCATCTCGCGGTTCTTGGCGTGCGCCATGTCGATGGCGTCGATGATGATGATCCCGCCGATGTCGCGCAGGCGCAGCTGGCGCACGACCTCCCGGGCCGCCTCGAGATTGGTCTTGGTGATCGTGTCCTCGAGGCCCTTGCCGCGCGTGAAGCGGCCGGTGTTGACGTCGATCACGGTGAGCGCCTCGGCGTGGTCGATCACGAGGTTGCCGCCGCTCGGGAGCGGGACGCGGCGCTCCAGGGCCTGCGCGATCTGCTCCTCGATGCCGTAGGCCTCGAACAGGGGTTCCTCGCCGTCGTGACGGTGGACTTTGGGCAGCAGCTCCGGCGCTTCCTTCTCGAGGAAGGCGACGATGGCCTTGTGCCGCTTGGGGTAGTCGACGATAAGGCTCTCGCACGTGTCGTTGAAGAGGTCGCGCGCCACCTCGATGGAGATGTCGACCTCCTTGTGCACCAGGCCCGGCGCCTTGACTGTCTCGGCCTTCTTCTTGAGGCGCGACCAGAGTCGTGAGAGATACTGCAGGTCGCGCTTGAGGTCCTCGAGTCCGTGGCCTTCGGCGATGGTGCGCACGATGATGCCGGCGTCCTTGGCCTTGAGCTGTTTGGAGACGTCTCGCAGGCGGTCGCGCTCCGACTCACGCAGCCGGCGGGAGACGCCCACGCCGCTGCCGCCGGGGACGTAGACCAGGTATCGCCCGGCCAGGGAGATCTTGGTGCTCAGCCGGGCGCCCTTGTGCCCCATGGGGTCCTTGGTGACCTGCACGAGGACCTGCTGGCCGTTCTTGAGCGCGTCGCCGATACGGTGGGCGCGCTTCTCGCCCTCGGGCGTCGTGACCTCGTCGACGTAGAGGAAGCCGTTCTTCTCGAGCCCGAAGTCGACGAAGGCGGCGTCGATGCCGCCCATCACGTTCTCGACCTTGCCCTGGTAGATGTCGCCCAGATAGGACTTCTTGTCCGGCCGCTCGATGTAGATCTCCGCGAGGCGGCCGTCCTCGACCAGCGCGACGCGCAGCTCCTGGCCGTCGTCGGTCACGAGGATGATGCGGCGCTTGATCTCGCTCGCCGTCACGCCCATGCTCCGCGGGGACGGCGCGGTCATGGTCGTGCCGAGACCGCTGCCTTCGTCCTGACGCACGATCGCCTTGGGGCGCCGGTGGTCGCGCTCGCGGCGCCGCGACTTGCCTTCGGCGCGTTCGGCCGCCGGCTTTGCCGCGCGCTTGCCCGCTGCCGGCGACTCCTGGGCTTCTTCCTCAGCCGGCGGAGCCGCTTCGTCCTCGCCGCTGCGCTCGCGCGACTTGCGTCCGCCGCGCGCCCCGCGGCGGCGGCGCTTGGCCGGCGCACCGGCGTCGTCGGCCGGCGTGTCTTCCGCTGCGCCGGCTTCGTCGGACGCAGATTGGGGCCCGCGCTCGGGCGCGCCCGCCGCGACCGCCGCTGCGACGTTGGGAGTGTCTCCCGCAAGTGTGTCTTTGCCGGCGGCCGCACTGCCTTCGGCAGCCGCGCGTCCCTTCCCGCGCCGGCGTCCGCCGCGACGGCTCCTGCCGCCCGACTTCGCCGGCGTTTCCGATTCGGCATCACGTTCGGCCCCAGCGTCCGCCTGGGCCTCCACACTCTTCGCCGCCTTGCCGCGGGGCTCGGCGGCAGGCGCCACAGGCTCGGCCGCCGTCAACGCGTACCCGCCGACGCGAGCCGGCGACTGCCTGGCTTCCTGAACGGCCTCCTGGGGCGGCTCGTCGACCGTCGCAGCAGCCGGTACAGCCTCGGCGGCAGGCTCCGGGGCTGCTGCCGTCGGCGCGGCAACCTCTGGCGCCAGCGCCGACGTCTGTGCGGCATCGGCACCGAGCGCCGCGGCCACGGCCGCTTGGAAACCGCTCAAGGCGCGCGCCGGCTGAGCCGGCGCCGCAGTCTCGGGCGTAGCGACCTCGGGAGCCGAAGTCTCCGGCGCCGCGATCTCGGGCGCCGCGACCTGCGGTGCCGTGATCGGGGGCCCGGCGGCAGTCGGCACCAGAGGCGCCGTCGGGATCTCGACGTATGGAGTGCCGACCGGCGCGGGATCCGTCTGAGGGGGCGCCGCGTCGCCGACGGCCTCCTCGGCCTCGCGCACGATCTCCGCGTGCTCGGCGTCGGCCGCCTTGTGGCGGCGCCTGCCGCCGCGGCTGCCGCGGTGCCTGCGTTTGCGCGGCGCCGCGTCACTCTCCTCGTCCGCCCCTGAAGCACCCTCGGCTGGCGCGGCCGCGGCGGCGGCGGGCTCGGCCGTGGCGGGCGCGAGTCGCGGCGGCGCCTCGGCGTCGACGGTATCCGTCGCCGGCTGGGCCGGCTTCCTGCCCGATCGGCTGCGACGACGTCCGCCGGCCGCCTGCGCCGGCGATCCGGCGCCCCTGCCGCTCTGCTCGTCCATGGCGATCTCGGCCTTGGCGGCCTCCACCGCCTTCTTGCGCCCGACGGCCACGGCTTCCGGTGCCGCAACGTCAATCGCCGTCGCGCCGGCGTCGGCACCTGCTGACCCGGTCTCGGCGACCGCTGCCGTACCCTCCGCCGGCTTGCGCCGGCGGCGCCCGCCGGAGGCGCGGCAACCGCGGCGGGCGGACCCGTGATGGACGGCCTCGAACGCCGGCACATCGCGTGGCAAGGCTTGCCCCCGGGGCGTGGCCCCGGGGACGGAAGGAGCGTGTCCTCGTGACGCCAGCAAAGAATGAGGGGGCCGGCGACCAGCCGGCCGCGGCGGAGGGAGCCCGCACAGCGGGCGAGTCCGCCGGGACCCAGCCGGAGACCGGCGGATCTGCTTCAGGCACCGCCCGCCGGAGGCGCGGCAACCGCGGCGGGCGCCGCCGCGGT
>Ga0075520_1000296_pt1 | contig 20919 bp, 18 predicted proteins | sample NGEPerB_FD_75100 | JGI IMG/M metagenome (GOLD analysis project Ga0075520, IMG submission 75100) | Arctic peat soil microbial communities from the Barrow Environmental Observatory site, Barrow, Alaska, USA - NGEE PermafrostAB12-B | ecosystem: Environmental > Terrestrial > Soil > Wetlands > Peat ... | reverse complement strand
TTCATCGCGGCCATGGTCCTGATTCCGGCGTGGACCGTTCTGTCGGTTCGGTGGGCGCACCTGGATGACGTCTTGGCCATGGTCTTCGCCATTGTGGCTCTGCGAGCGGTGTCCGCAGGCCGTCCTGTGCTGGCGGGCGCAGCACTGGCCCTGGCCATCGCCTCCAAGCCGTGGGCAGTCGGGTTCCTGCCGCTGCTGCTGGTCCTTCCCTGGGGCCGGCTACGAGCGGCGCTGGTGGCGGCCGGGGGAGTCGCCCTGACCTGGGCGCCCTTCGTCCTTGCCAACCCGCGCACGTTGGGAGCACTGAGCCCACCGGTCGGCCTGGCAACTGCTTCGGGACTGCACACACTGGGCGCCCGCGGCGTCTTGGTGCCACCGTGGGGACGAACGGCCCAGCTTCTTCTGTCACCGGCCGCGACCACTGTGGCCGCCTTGATGAGGGGGGCTCCGGGAGTGTTGCTCGTATCGGTCGCGGTGCGCCTGGCCCTGGACCCGAAGAACAACGCCTACTACATCGGCAGCGCAGCCCTGGCCGCAGTGGTCTTCGACCTGCTCGCCACCGACTGGACGATTCCCTGGACCACCCTGGCCACGGTGGTCCTGTTCTGGCAGCCGTTCGTCACCGGTTTCACGGACATTCCTCACGCGTTACAGACCACAACCGGGCTGGTTCACTGGTGGTTCGCCCACCAGGAGGCGGTAGGGGCCATCCATCTGGGGTGGGCAGTGGTCGTCATCACCCTGGTTTTCGCCTGGCCCGGTCATGACGCCCGGGGGTTGGCCCCAACGCCGATGGGTTGGCCCCAACGTCGATGAGCTCAGGCCGAGGGCTGCCAGGGAGCCGTTGGGGACAGGTGGACCTGCCCAGCTGATGCGCGTTCTGTGAGGTGTTTCAGAGGTTACCCATAGGGGGAGTCGCCATGATCAACATATGGGCGATCGGCATCTGGATGTGACAGAACAGCTCCCTGCTAGCAGTGGCAACGAGCTGGCGCACGGCGTGAATCCAGTAGCTGAGAGACGACATGCCCGGCTGGGCCGGGCTGAGGTGCTGGTGGCGGTGCTGGCCTTCGCCGCTTTGTGTGTCGCGGTACTTGTCAGATCCGTCCAGCTTCTGGAGCCGGACGACTATGCGTACCGGGCCTCGATCATCGCGTTGACCCAGGGTCACCTGCTGAGCCTGACGAATGTGCAGTACCAGGAGCTGCTCAAAGCGCTGAGCAGCAGCGGCGGCATGGGCATCGCCCAGTGGGTGCACACGACAAGCGGCACCTGGATCAGCGAGAAGAACCCCGGCTACCCCTTCTTGGCCGCACCGTTCCAGGCGCTGGGGATACTGCGGGCGGCCCCGTTGTTCTACGGGGCCCTTGGCTGCCTGGGACTGTTCGCCGGCGCCCGCCGCTGGCTGGGCGCCTGGGGTGGCACCTGGGCGGTAGTCCTGTTCTGCAGCTCGGGAGCGGCACTGGCCTTCGCGTGGCGGGCCACGATGCCCACCTTCACCGACGCCTCACTCATCGCCGCCGGTGCGGGAGCGTTGCTGTGGGCGATGCTCGCCACGGAACGGACCGTGAGGTGCCGCATCGTGACTGGCCTGCTCGGGTTTGTCGCGCTCGAGGCTGCGGTCCTGGTCCGGTACACCAACGTGGTCATCCTGGCCGTCGCGGTGCTGGCTGTGATCCTGCTCTGCCGGCGCGTCGCGCTACCTGTGCGCGCAGCGCTCTGGTGGCTCGGCTCGGTCGCGGTGCTCATCGCCAGCGTCCTCGGGTACGACTACCTGGCCTACGGCAGCATGCTGAAAACGGGCTACACCTCAGGTGAGATCACCTTTAGTCTCGCCTCGGTCATCCCCAACCTGGAACACATGCCCGCTCGCCTGGTGACCAGCATGCCGATGGTGGTGTTGGCGCTCATTGCTCTGGGGTGGATGGCGGTGCGCGCCGTGGGCTCCCGACGGCGGGGTAACGCGCCCGACACACGAACGCGTTATCGGCGCGACGTGGTCGTGGGTGCCGTCCTGGCAGCCGGTTGGATCGGTATCTGGGGCCTGTACGCCGCCTACGACTGGACGGTGCGGATGGGTTCGGCCGCCGGCAGCGATATTCACCTCATCAGGTTCTACCTTCCGGCCCTCGGGCTGATCACCCTGCTCGCAGCATGGCTGCTCGTGCAGCTGCCCCGATGGCTGCCCGTCGTCATCGTGGTCGTCCTGATCGGTCTGGGCGCACGGTCCTACCCGAACCTGGTCGCGGGAGGCCCTGGTGGCGATCCAGCTGGCGCGTCAAGCATCGGCGGTCCCGGAGGTACCGGCGGACGACCGCCGGGCTCAGGTGGCTCAGGCGTCGTGCCTGGTGGACCACCAGCAGGAGTTGGCGGCCCCGGAGGTGCACCTGCACCGGGCGGTCCCTAAGGGGAGTGCCGCGCCGGTGACAGGCACCAAGAATCAGAGTAACTTGACATAATGTAGATTATCGGCTAGATCGGTCATGCGACCAGAGCCGATCCCAGGACCCATGGCTACCAAGCCTCGTGCGCCTGTTCGGAGTCAAAACTCGGTTGGCTCAGCCCCTGTCACCACGGTCTTCCGTACACCCAGAGCAAGCCCTTCAGTTGTGCGCAAACGACGCTTTGAGCACCCAAACGACCTTTCCTTCAGCTATTTCGCTCATTTGACGTTTTCCCGTTCATGAAGAACCAAGATTCCAACTGCTACCGGGCTTATGTCACATAATCGATGGTTATCGTGACGACCCCGCAGAACATAGTAAATTGCTATAATTCGTCATATTTGACCTGGAAGCGACGCGCAACAATCAGGTCGCGGAACGCTCCCTGTGGCGACGTCACCCCGGCGTACACCTGCCTCGGGTTCGCCTTCGCGGACAGATCATCGGCAAGGTGACCCAGCGTTCCTCACCACCGGTTCCCAATCAGTCAACTCCCACCAGCCAGCAACAGACTGACGCGCGTGTCAGTGCCAGATTCCGACGATCTGACGGTGGTAGCTGGGAGTCTGGAGCTGCCGGACGAGGAAGTCTGCGACCTCGCCAGGGGTGATCGTCTTATAGCCGCCGGCGAAGCGGCCCGGCTGCTGCGTGTAGTGGCCGGTTGGTCCTTCCTTGATGTGAGGACAGCCGGCAAGCACGTAGTCCAGGGAGCTGGCTGCGAGGACGTCGAAGGCGCCTTGGTGATCAGCGGCGGCCTTGAACGACGACTGGCCGATCAGCTGGCTCACTCGACCCCATGCGGTGGCGGCCATCTGGGCGGTGCCGCTGATCCCCAGGTAACGATGGACACCGGTCTCAGTCATGGCTGCCATGATGTTGATGACCGAGTTGGTGACCAGGGTGGAAGCCTTCCGCGGATCATCTCCGGCAGCCATCACGACCGCCGTGACGGGTGAGACCTCGTCGCTCAGGGCGGCGACAACAGTGGGTGGGTCCAGGGTGTCTCCCTTGACAACCCGGAGCCGGTCATGGCGACGGGTCACTCTGGTTGGATCACGGGCCACGGCGGTGACCAGGTGCCCAGCTTCCAGGGCCTGGTCGACTACTTCGGCACCGACCCGTCCGGTAGCCCCAAAGACCACGACGTGCTCGTGGATCACGGCACCCTCCTGCCCTTGAACCCATGAACAGACACTTGGTGCAGCGTAGTCATCGGCGTGCACTCTGTCGTTATGCCGTGCCAGGAGTCCCTCAGCTCCACCAACGTGGGTGGGAACCCTGCAAGCCACCCCTGACCCATCATAGAGCGCCTGACTGTGCTGGGTTCTCAAGCCAGGTGCAGCCCTACGCGGGCCTCGGGCTGCCGGCAGATCCTAGGTGTCGCCAGGATTCTCCAGCGAAACAACGCCAGTTCATAGCGAAACACCGCGAGTTCATAGCGAAACACCGCGAGTTCATGCGGTCCGCTCAGCCATGACCCACGTCGTTCATTCCATCTCCGGATCTCTTGCCCACGGAGGTGAGAACCGCATACTCTTTTCCTTGTTCTGGGTGTGTCGCCGAAGGGACAGGGCGATGGGTGAAGTACATTCTCACCAATTCCGGCCGGTCGGGGAGATCTGGCTGAAGGGCGAAGAGAACGAGTTGTCCTTCGAGTGCGGGGAAAAGCTGTGGGTCATCTTTGAGGACTCGCACTCACCAAACGCATCGCGGCGAGGATTGCGAACCAGGTTCCACGATGGACTCAATCGCTTTAGCCGAGTGGATACCGCCTAACAGACCTTTCCGGGATCGACTGCTGTTCCAACCTCAGGCTCCGATTGCCAGCTCGAAAAGAGCTTCGCCGATGCTGCCGGAATGACATGTCGATCTGATCGGCGATCCACCGCGGGCGGTGATAAAGCGTGGGCGCAGCCAAGGTGACGGCGTGCTCGCAAACCAGCTTGGGGATCTGGCTTGGAACGTCATTGACCTCATGCCCTCCAACCACCCGGCTCATCGCGCTCATCGCGCGGTTCGTTTCGTTGACCCCTTGTCGTCAGAGGTTTCTGCTCACCGCAGCTCTTACTGGGCAGGCCGTCGTTGCCCCAGGAAAGTGTCCCCCGCGGTCACGTCACGGGTTCCCCCATCCGGCTCCCCCCAACCGCGGTAGGATGGTAGTGCATCGGCATCTGCCGAAGCCGGAACATTGAACCTGACTGCGGCGTTGTGCCCAGTGAACCCCGCGCAGACTTGCGTGGCAGCAAGTTGGGAGAGCACCCGTTATGGCCGAACGATCACTTCGCGGTACCAATCTGAGTGCGCTGAGCATGGAGACCGACACGAACGTCGTGCTCAGCGAGCGTCAGATCGTCCGCTACATATGCCCCGAGAAGCACATCAGCGAGCTCCCGTTCTCTGTCGAAGCGGACGTCCCTTCCGTGTGGGAGTGCCGGTGCGGCGTCGAGGCCCGGCTCGTGGACGGACCCGACCCGGAGTACAAGAACGTCAAGGCGGTTCGCACCCACTGGGACATGCTGCTCGAGCGCCGCTCAATCCCCGAGCTCGAAGAGCTGCTCAAGGAACGACTCGCGTTGCTTCGGGCAGCGCGCGGAGAGAAGCCGCGCCGCAAGCGCACAGCCTCCTGACCCAGGTTTACTAACAAGCCCCGCTGCCCTCCGATGGCCGTGGGGCTTGTTGCTGCCCACGCGCCCACCCGTGAGCGGCGCTCAGATAACTTCGCCGCGGACGATGCCCGACCTGCCGACAAGGCGACGCTCAACCGCTCGCTGTAACCAACCCCGGGTGATCGGTCTCGTGAACGGCAAGATGAAGAAGAAACCCACCATGTCGGTCAGAAAACCCGGGGTCAGCAGCAGAGTGCCACCGATCAAGATGAGAATCGCGTCGGCCAGCTCCCGCCCGGGCATCTGACCGGTGGTCAGGGCAACCTTCAGAGCCCGCCACGATCGGCTCCCCTCGTGCTTGACCAGATAAGCACCCAGAGCCGACTCGGCCAGCAAGAGGGCCAGAGTCTGCCAGCCGCCGATCACGTTGCCCACCGCGACGATGACCGCGATCTCGGCCACCGGAACGATCAGCAGCGAAAAGAAGACGTACCACCCCCACCGCGGACGCCGCCGGCCGTGACGGGTCAGGCGTCGAGTCGGTGCCACCGTGGCTCCCTGTGAAGGATTGAGCGAACCTGACCGAGCCTGTACCGTGCGCCCCATACCGTGATGCTGCGCAGCGACTCGTTAACAATGTCGTGGCTCATCTTGGAGTCTCCGATCGTACGTTCGACAAAGGTAATCGGCACCTCAACCACCGTCAGGCCTGCGCGGATCGCGCGCCACACGAGGTCGACCTGAAAGCAGTACCCCTGTGAGGCGACCTCTTCCAGGTCCAAGGTTCGCAGCGCGGACCCACGGTAGGCGCGGAATCCCCCGGTGGCATCGCTGATCGGCATCCCCAACAGCACGCGCACATACAGGTTGCCACCGAGGCTGAGAACCTTGCGATGCAACGGCCAGTTGACCACCGACCCGCCGTGAACCCAGCGCGAGCCAAGCACCACATCGGCGTCGGCCAAGGCCAGCAGAAGAGACCACAGCTGCTCGGGCTGATGGGATCCGTCAGCGTCCATCTCAACCATGACGTCGTAGCCCCGTTCGAGGGCCCGGGCGAAGCCAGCAAGATAGGCCATTCCTAGCCCCTCCTTGCTGGTGCGGTGCAGGACCCGAACCTGGCTGTCGTCAGCCGCCAGCCGATCGGCCACGGCCCCCGTGCCGTCCGGTGAGTCGTCGTCCAGGACCAGGACGTCGGCCTCGGGCACCGCTGCACGCAGCCGGGACACGATCAGCGAGATGTTCTCGCGTTCGTTGTAGGTCGGGATCAGCACCACGATTCTGCCGATCGGCGGCCGGGCCTTCGGTTGTGTCATGAACTTCCTTCATAGGAACGGGGCCTTCGTTGGACCAGTGACCGACCTTATCTGCGGCGGCGCACGCGTCCCAAAGCCAGCAGAGCCAACAGAGCCGCGAAACCCGCGCTGGCGAGGTTCTCAGGCCAGGAGCCAACCCGGTCCGCCACCGTGCGATCGGTGCGCAGCGGAAGATCCGCAGAAAGCACTGCCGGTGTGAATAACGCGCTGCGCTGATGAGCGGTTCCATCGGGAGTGATCATCGCGCTCACCCCAACCGTGGATATGTGCACGATCGAACGGTCGTGTTCGATGGCGCGGATTCGGGAGATGGCAAGCTGCTGGGCTGACTCGTCGGTATACCCAAACGTGGCGTTATTGGTCTGGACGAGCAGAACGTTTGCGCCATGGTCGACGGTGTCCCGGACCAAGCCGTCGTATGCCACCTCGAAGCAGATGATGGGCCCGGCCGCAATCTTCGCCCCGTTCCGGGCAGGCACCCGGAATACGCCGACGGTCTTGCCCGCGGCGAAGTCCGAGTAGACCAAATCGACCTTGTCGCTGAAGATCCGGAAGAACCAGCGATAGGGGATGTACTCGGCGAACGGGACCGGATGCCGCTTGACATATCGGGCGGTCAGGCCGCGGCCCGGCAGGTACAAGAGACTGGCGTTGGAGACCAGGGGCCGCGGCTCGTCCAGAACGGCGCCCAGAACAAGGGGCGTGTTGATGGCGCCCACGACCCCATCGATGACATTGGCGGCATCGGGATTACGTAGCGGGTCGATATCCGAAGCGTTCTCTGGCCACACGACGAGGTCCGGTTTGGACAAGGTCCCGGCTTTCACAGATGCGGCCGCCTGCAGTGTGACCCTCGCGTGGTCATCCAGGACGGCCCGACGCTGGGCGTTGAAGTTCAGACCGGGCTGCGGCACATTGCCCTGCACTGCCAGGAACTGCCCGGTCGGCCCACCGGACGGTATGACGATGAGCAGGGGCAGCACCATGACGGCGATCGCGCCGGCAAAGCTCGCTGTGGCAATGAGGACACCACGGGCCGTACCGCTGCTGCCCATGCCGGACTGGCCCGATGGTCGACGGCTGCTCATCAGCCGGACCACGCCCGCGGCGAGCAGTCCACCCACCAGCGCCACTGCGAACGTCAACGCAGGAGCGCCGCCGAGGGTGGCCAGCCTGGCCAGAGGCGAGTCGGCCTGGCTGAAGGCCAGACGTCCCCAGGGGAATCCGCCGAACGGAGTGTTGTCTCGTAGCTCTTCCTGGGCGACCCAGGCCATCGCCACGACCACGGGCCGCACCTTGGCGACCGCCGACGGCGAGCTTGCGCGCTGGAGCAGGGCGCAGGCCAGCCCGAGCAGCCCGATGTACAGGGACTCCAGCACAGCCAGGGCGATCCACGGAAGTGCGCCGACGTAGACACCAGACCAGGACAACAGTGGAAGGAAGCACGCCAGCCCAGCGGCCAGTCCCAGCGCAGCGCCCTGCCAGGCAGAAGCCCCGCACGTCGCCAGCCCAAGGAGCCCGACACCGATCGGTGCCATGATCCACAGGTCATGAGAGGGAAATGCCAGCCACAGAGCCAGGCCAGCGGCAACGGCAAGGGGGTAGCGATACACCGGTTCAGGCTAGATCACCACCGCTGGACAAGCACTGCACCGCCGCATGGGCGGTGCAGTGCTTGTCCAGCGGGTGTGGCACCGGATGCGGCAGAGCCCGTAGCCTTTGGGACCAACGACGAAGCGACCGGATGCCGACCCGACGTTGTTGTCTACTGAGCACGCGACTCTGCCGCCAACCGCCTCCGATGCCATGCGACGTGTCACCTGACAGGGGCTCCCGCGGATCTGGTTCCGCATGACGGTTTCACACCCGAACCGCCATGGACCCCGAGTGCACCCATGCCTTGCGACCTTCGCTTTACTGATGATTCAGCGGCGGCCAACGCTTCGAACATACCCGTTCCGTACCTGCTGTCAACCCTGCGTTCACCTGCGAAGATACACAAAACCGCAGGTCAGAGGCCCGCCGAATTCTGGTGCAATGACTAAGTCTTTTCCAGGTTTTGGCGTGTCGGGCGGGACACGCCGGTGTCGATCACACGGGGGCCGGCACGACGACGACGCCCCGAGCGGTGGTGGCGACGATTGGCTGGCCCAGCAGCTCGGCCGCGGAGTCGCCCAGGCCAGAGCTGCCTCGCGTCACGACCCGCACCTCGAAGCTCATCTCACGGCTGCGCGAACCCACTCGGACCAGGATCGCCTCGATCTCGATGCAGTCGCCCGCCCGGACCGGCGCTCGGAACTGCACGTCACTGTACGAGGCGAACAGACCCTCGTCGCCATCGGTGCGGATGCACATCTCGGTCGCGACGTCACCGAACGCTGCCAACGAGTAGGCGCCGTCCACCAGGTTGCCGGCGTAATGGGCGTGGCTGTACGGGACGTAGCGACGGTGCGTCACGGTCATACCGACCGCAGCTGATCGGTGCGTGCTGCTCATCTTCCTGCTCCTTCGGGGTGCTTGCGGGACGCGAGTTCGGCACTGAACCGGGACGCGGGAAGGCCCATTACATCACCGACCATCTCCAGCCCGGTCCCCCCAGGTCGATCACGGGCCGGCACCGATGTGCGTGGTGGCGCTCCGGCTGGCCGCGGGTGGGGTCAGGCCTCTGGTGCGGCCCCTGGCGCTGCAGCGATGGCATGCACGAGGTAGGACGCGACCTCCCCCGGCGTGGTTCCCTTGCCGAAGATCCGGTCCACACCAAGGGCGGCTGCCGAACCCTGATCGAACCGGGGGCCCCCCACGATCAGCAGCGGTACCTTCCCTGCGGGATAGGCCTCACGAAAGGCGGCCGACATGGTCATCGTGTTGTGGATGTGGGCATCCTTCTGGGTGACGACCTGGCTGACCAGGACCGCGTCAGCCTTCTCCGCACGGGCTCGGGCGACCAGCTCGGGTACCAGCACCTGTGCTCCACAGTTCACGACCCTGATCTCGCTGTAGTACTCCAGGCCCTTCTCCCCCGCGAAACCCTTAATGTTCAAGATCGCGTCGATGCCCACCGTGTGAGCGTCTGTCCCGATGCAGGCACCGACCACGACGAGCTTGCGCCGCAGCCGCTTCTTGATGGCTGTGTTGACGTCCTTAGCGCTGAGCATCGCGAACTCGCGTTCGATGACCACGACATCGCGCAGGTCCACCAGATGGCTGACGCTGCCGTAGACGATGAAAAAGGTGAAGTCCGAACCCATCGCCTTGGCATGAACCAGCAGCGCAGGCGCCAAGCCCATCTTTGCGGCCAGCTGCAGGGCGGCGCCCTCGGCGCGTTTGTCATGCGGGATGGGCAACGTGAAGGAAACCTGGACCATGGCGTCGCCGGTGGTGTCGCCATAGGGCCGGATGATGTCCGGCAACGTCGTGGACGACGCCTTCTTCGAAACCTTGTCGTGGGCGTTCACTTTCCGGCACCTGCTTCCAACAACGTGCTGGCCGGGTTGTCATAGCCGGGCGCGCACGTGACCACGCCGTCAAGACCCTTGCCGGCATCGGCGGGACGCTTCATCAACCCGAAGGTGCCGTCACTGATGGCCTGCAGGAGGGGAACCGATCCTGGCTCGCCCGTGTCGTTCACGATCTTCTCCAGGAGGTCAACGGCCTGCGAGAGCACCGTACGGGCACGGGTCTGGATGAACCCGTCGCGCGGCGGGTGGAAGTCCTCGGCCAGCCCGCCGGCCGCGTTGATGACGTAGCGGACGTTCTGCAGGGCCAGGTCACGGTCGGACAGGAACGGGGTGACCACCGCCTCGGTCATCATGCCCACCAGCAGGATGTCCTGGCCTGTCATGGCCCCCACGAGGTTGAAGAATCCGTCCAGCAGATAGCCGCGGAAGACATCCCCGGTCATGTGCTTGGTGGGTGGCATCCACTTCAGCGGAGCATCAGGGAACAGCTGACGTGCCAGAAGTGCCTGGGCCAGCTCCATCCGGAAGGAGTCGGGGATCTCGGGGTTGATTTCGAACGCGTGTCCCAGGCCGAGCTGCCAGTCCTGCAGCCCTGCCTCCTTGGCGAAGTACTCGTTCATCAGCTGGCTGACGGTAACCGTGTGTGCCGCCTCGACCGCATCGGCTGTTGTCAGGTAGTTGTCCTCGCCGGTGTTGATGATGATCCCGGCCCGGGCATGGATCTGCCGTGAGAAGCGCTGGTCGACGAAGGTCCGGATCGGGTTGATGTCCCGGAAGAGAATGCCGTACATCGAGTCGTTGAGCATCATGTCGAGCCGCTCGAGCCCGGCCAGGGTCGCGATCTCGGGCATGCAGAGGCCGGACGCATAGTTGACCAGGCGAATATAGCGCCCGAGCTCCTTGGACACGTCGTCCAGCGCAGCCCGCATCAGAGCGAAGTTCTCCTGGGTGGCATAAGTGCCGGCATACCCCTCACGAGTCGCTCCCTCCGGCACGAAGTCGAGCAGAGACTGCCCGGTGGAGCGGATGACCGCGATGATGTCCGCGCCCTCACGGGCGGCGGTCTGAGCCTGCGGGATGTCCTCGTAAATATCGCCTGTAGCCACGATCAGATAGATCCACGGTCGCTGCTTCGGGTTGCCGTGTCGCTTGATCAGGCGGTCCCGAGTGACCCGGTTCTTGTCGATGCGGGCCATCCCCGGCCGTACCGAGCGGAGCGCGAGGGTGCGAACGGCCTGGCCGTCACGGCCCTGCGGGAGGCGGAAGGAGACCGAACCGGCGGCGGACTTCTGGGCCAGCGTCAACAGATCGGGCGCTTCGCCTCGGCGCAACGCGTCAAACACCGGCGTGGTCACACCGAGTTCCAGCCCCACATCCTCGCGGACGGAGTCGACAAGGTGGTTAACCCAGGGCACCCCCTCGTGGTCGGCACCGGACAGCCCGGCCAGCCGCAGCACAGCCCGCTCGACGGACACTGTGGTGTGGGTCTTGGCAATCTTGACTACTGGCGCTCCAGCCTTGCGCGCCAGCGCACGTGCCTTGGCGATGACGGCCGGGTCGAGCTCCAGCTTGGGCTTGGTGCTCATGACACCCCTTTCAGGTCGAAAACGGTGCGACCGTCGATGACGGTGCGCAAGATGGTGGGCAGCATGGCTCCGGGCGACAGGTCAGGCAGGAAGCTGCCGGCGCCAGAGCCCAGGTCGCCACCGACTGACCAGAGCGCGAAGCTTGCCGGCTGGCCGAGGCCAAGGTAGCCGCGGTCGTCGAAGCCGGCGGCGCGCCACCCGCCACGAGTGTGCGCGAGAAACGCCGACTCGCCCGAGAGCCGCTGAGCCCGGTGGTGGTGGTTGACGCAGTCACGGATCGCCTGCCAGGGGGCCATCGGCGTGACGGGAGCGTCTGAGCCCAGGGCCAGAGACATACCGGCCTCCTGCATCGTCGCGAACGGATTCATATCGTGGGCACGGTGCCCGCCCAGTCGGGCGGTGTACATGCCACCGGGCCCGCCCCAGAGTGCCTGGAAAGCCGGCTGGACCGAGGCAGTGACGCCGAGCTCGACCAGGGCCTTGATACCGGACACGTCCACCATCTCGAGGTGCTCCAGACGGTGGCGTGCAGCCACGACCCTGGCCGCGCCGACCTGGCGTGCCGCGGCCCGGAAGCCGGCGATGACCGTGTCGACACCGGCGTCGCCGATGACGTGAAACCCGCCCTGGATGCCAGCCAGCGAACAGGCAACGACGTGGTCACGGACCTGCTCGAGCGAGAGGTACGGTTGCCCGGTGTGCTGCGCGGTGACGGTGCCCGGACTGTCGGCGCTGCGCCCGTCAAGATACGGCTCCCGCAAAGCCGCAGTCCAGGAGCCGACCGAGCCATCGACGGTGAGGTCACCGGCGAGCCCCCGAGCCCCCATCCGAGTGGCCAACGCCGTGGCCGACCCCGGGTCACCAACGAGTTCGGCCCAGTACCCGATGACCTGGGCGCCGTGGCCACGCGCTCCGGCGCGGAGCACGTCGGCGAAGTCGGCTTCCGAGCTGAGCGTGGGCCCGCCGTTCTCGTGCACCAGGCCGATGCCGGCCGCCGCGGCGGCGCTCAGGGCGGCGTCGATGTCGGCGCGGCGCTGCGTCGCGCTGATCCCGGCGTAGAACGCTTCGCGTGCCGCATGGTGAGCCTGCTGCCTGACCAGCCCGCTGTCGTGCCAGCCCGGGTGGTTGCGAGCCCCAGATGCGGCCGCCAGGGCCGAGGAGACTACTGCCGAGTGCCCGTCAACCCGCGGGGAGTAGACCACGCCGCCGTATGCTGCGCGGTCGAGCTCGGTGGCCGTCGGTGGGCGATGCTCGGGCCACTGCTGGTCATCCCAGTTCGGGGCATAGACCGGACGGCCCGCCCGCTTGCGGGCAGCCTCCTGGATCCTGTCCAGCACCTGATGCAGGGACAGGGCGCCGCTCAGGTCGACACTGCGCAAACCCAGGCCAGTGGCAGAGGTGTGGACGTGGGCATCGACAAAGGTGGGCGTGACCAGCGCCCCCTCGAGCTCGACCACCGCATCGACGCCGTCGGCATGGCCGGCTGCGGCCTCGTCGGTGCCGATCCACGCGATCGTGCTGTCGGCAACAACCAACGCGTTCGCGAAGGGGTCAGGAGCCCCGTACACGAAACCGCCGCGGTACAGGGTGGTTCCCCCTGATGGTGGCGACTGGTCGTTCGTTCTTGACTCGTTGCGTGGCTGTTCAGTGGTCACGGGGTCTCAGTCTGCTTCGTGTCTAGCCGGCCCTCGAACAGCGCCCGTACCGCGGCGTTGCCGCGAAGAAGGGAGACGGCATAGTCGGCGTGGCCGGGAACGTAGCCGTTGCCCACAAGCATGCGCACGTCAGCGGCCAGGCCCTCGGCCCCCAGCGCGGCGGCTGCGAAGTTCGTCGCCATCGAGAAGAAGACCACAGTGCCGCCCTGCGCCGTCGACAGGATCGCCGGTTGCTCGCACCCGGGGACGTCGACACACACAACCGTGATGTCAGCCGGGCCACCGGCCGCCTCGACAGCCGCCGACAGCCCCAGGGGCGAGCGTGCGTCCGCGATGACCACCTGGTCGGCCAGCCCGGTGCCCTCCAGCAGGCGCGCCTCACGGCGGTTGGGCACGACGGCAACACAACGACCGGCCCCCGAGTCCGCAGCCGCTGCCAGGGACATCGACCCGGACTTGCCGGCACCACCCAGGACCAGCACCGAAGGTGCAGGGCCCTTTGCGGCGTACTCGCGGACCAGCCGAGCCACCAGGGCAGGTGCCCCACAGACATCCATCACCATCAGTGCGAGCTCTGGGTCAAGATCGGCCGGCAAAACGGCTGCGATGGACCTGCCGAACAGGATCGCGTGGCCGGCAGCAGGCACCCGCTCCCCCATCCCATCCCATCGGGTCAGAGCGTCGGTGATCCTCAGCGGGGTCAGGGACAGCGACACCAGCGTGGCGACGTGGTCACCGACGGAAAGCCCGAGCTCGCTGTCGCGCCCCACCTCGGCCACCGTCCCGATGAGCATGCCACCCGAGCCGGTGACCGGGTTCTGCATCTTGCCGCGGGTTGCCACGATGTCCAGCACGGTCCCGCGGATCGCGGCACCGTCGATCTGGTCGTCGGCGGTGCGGTGAGCCCCGGCAAGCTGGCGATACGAGGCCGCATCCAGGTTCAGGGTCTCGATGTCGATCCGCACCTCGTCGGGCCAGATCTGCGGCGAGGCGTCCAGCCGCGCAGCGGCCTGGGGCAGCGTGATCTGGTCACCGGATGGCTCGAGCACACGATGTAGTCCCACCGGCGAGCTCTCGGTGCGTTCGACGGACACAGTCACTGATTCCTCCTGCATTTTGACCCACGTAGACAGATTTTGCGGTGCGGCAATGCAATTTACGCAAGTTCTCCCGTATCATGCCATTCATGGACGCAAAGATCGAACAGCCCTATGCCTACCGACGCCACCGGCTGGTAGAGCCAGACTGGACCCGCCTGCCCGGTTGGCGCCACATCACGGCGACCGAGTGGGCCAGCGTGCAGTGGCAGCGTGCTCATTGCGTCAAGAACATCAAGGGTCTTCGGGCGCTCATGGGCGATCTGCTCACTGACGCGTTCTATGACGACCTGCAACGAGACCAGGCCGAGCGTGCCACGATGTCGATGCTCGTGACGCCACAGATGATGAACACGATGGTGCCGTGCACGGGCGAGTCCCAGAACGAGGTGCCGAGCGCCGGCGAGGAGTTCACCGCTGCGTTCTACGCCGACCCCGTCCGCCGCTACATGCTTCCGGTCTTCAGCGACCGCCGCCTCGACTGGCCGAGCCACCCGTTCTCGGCCCGTGACTCGTTGCACGAGCACGACATGTGGGCTGTCGAAGGCCTGACCCACCGATACCCGACCAAGGTGCTGGCTGAGCTGTTGTCGACCTGCCCCCAGTACTGCGGCCACTGCACGCGGATGGACCTGGTCGGGAACTCGACGCCAGTCATCCCCAAGCTCAAGTTCGACCTCAAGCCGGTCGACCGCTACGACGCGATGATGAGCTACCTGCGTCAGACCCCTGCGGTCCGCGACGTCGTCGTCTCTGGTGGTGATGTGGCCAACATGCCTTGGAAGAACCTCGAGTCCTTCCTGGACCGGCTCCTGGACATCGACAACATCCGAGACATCCGCCTGGCCACCAAGGCACTGATGGGTCTGCCGCAGCACTGGCTGGCCGACGAGGTTGTCGAGGGTGTCGGTCGGGTTGCGGCCAAGGCCCGGCAACGGGGCGTGGCCCTGGCGATCCACACCCACGTGAACAGTGCCCAGTCGGTGACGCCGGCGGTCTCCGCTGCCGCCAACGCGATGCTGGACGCCGGGGTGCGGGCGGTGCGTAACCAGGGTGTCCTGATGCGAGGGGTCAACGACTCGATCGAGCAGCTGCTCGACCTGTGTTTCGCTCTTCAGGACGAAGCCTCGATCACCCCGTACTACTTCTACATGTGCGACATGATCCCGTTCGCCGAGCACTGGCGACTCTCACTGGCCGAGGCACAGCGCCTGCAGCACGACCTCATGGGCTATCTGCCGGGGTTCGCCACTCCGCGCATTGTCTGCGACGTGCCGTTTGTGGGCAAGCGCTGGGTCCACCAAGTCGACTCGTATGACAAGGAACACGGGATGTCGTTCTGGCGCAAGAACTACCGCACCTCGATCGAGGGCGCCGACACCGAGGCACTGTCGCACGAGTACGTCTACTACGACCCCATCTACACCCTGCCCGAATCCGGCCAGGACTGGTGGCGCGAGCACGGCGGCGTGGAACAGGCCCACGAGGCTGCTGTCGCCAAGGCCGCTGCGAGCAGGAAGGCCTCGGTCGACCAGCTCGTCTGAACAACCTGACCGAACGCTGTCGGGTGCCGCGTCCCTGATCTGGGGCGCGGCACGCGTACGTGTCGGTCAGAGCGGGTGGTCAGCGGTTGTGGCTGGGGTGCTCGGACCTCTCCGGGCCATAGATGACCTCGGGGCTTCACGGGTAGCTACTGGGCCACACACTGCTCTTTTGAGACCTTGCCGTAGGCCGGCGTAGGCCTTGGCTATCGCCCACGACACGGAGTGCGCCAACAGGGCGCGCCAGGTGGCTGTCCCAGGCCCGTTGGACTGGGTTTGGCCCGCCGATGGCCGCGGGTCAGCGGTTGTTGCGAGGGGGCTCGCCAGGAACACGACTGCCGTCACTGTCATTGCCGTCGTCCTGAGTAAACAGCAGGTCAGAGATCTGAAGCTGCACCTGCTCCACGTGGGGGATGTCCGGCAGCACGACGCCGGCATTCTCGGTGGCATCGGAGACGATCAGGGTGCCACAGCCCAGAAGCCGGTCCAGCAAGCCCATCTTGTAGGCCACGTCATTGATCCGAAATAGCGGGATGTCGCGCCCGGTCCGGGTAAGGACGCCATGACGGGTGATCAGGCGCCGGTTCGTCACGGTGTAGGTGGAGCTGATCCAGGCCAGGAAAGGAACCAACGACCAGAGGATCAGTACCGGAACGGCAACCACCGCAGCAGCCAGTGCCACCCCGCTGTTGTGGGGCTTGGTCATCAGGACGGCGATGACGCCTGCCACGACCAGCACGAGCACGATGGCGGGCCAGATCATGGCCTTCCCGTGCGCGCGGACACTCAGCACGACGTACTCGCCGTCGGACAGCAGCCTCTTCGAAAACCCCATCCTCGCATCGTGCCAGACTCGACAGTGATCGCGAAGTACGGTGCAGTTATGCCCATTCCCGACGCGATGCGCTACGTCAACAAGGTCGCCCTGAACCGAGTCACCGGGCCCCTGTTCCGAGGGCTGCCGGGATTGGGCGTGCTGGTTCATCGTGGACGAAAGTCCGGCAAGCGATACCAGACCCCAGTTAATGTCTTCCCCCGTCCCGGCGGCTGCTACGTCGTGGCGCTGACCTACGGACCGGACGCGGACTGGCTGAAGAACGTCCTCGCTGCCGGTGGCTGTGAGCTTCTCACCGGAGGCAGGCAGATCGAGCTCACGTCCCCAAGGCTCTTCCACGACGAGAAGCGGCGCGAGATCCGGGTGGTAGAACGCTGCGTGCTCGGCCGCTTACGCGTCGACAACTTCCTGGAACTGCAGGACGCGGCGTACTGACTCCCCGACCGGATCAGGGGCTGGCAACACCGTCGAAGCACGATCCACCTCATGTGCACCGTTGCTGGCCGCCGTGGCCCGGTGTCCTGATCCCCCCGCGCACGATGCTCAGGGCGCCCTTCGGCGTCCGCGGATCACTCAATGAGTCCCTCGGTGAGGTGCGATCGCTCCTCCCAGGGAGTCGAGAGCACCACGGTCGTGCGGGTTGAGACACTCGCTGACGTCCGAACCCGGGCGAGCAGGTCCTCTAGGTCGCCGGGGGTGGCGACCCTGGCCTTGAGGATGTAGCTCTCCTCCCCGGCGACCGAGTGGCATGCCTCGATGTCGCTGATGCCGCGAAGGCGGTCCGCCACGTCGTCGGGGGCTGACGGATCCGTCGGTGTCACGGAGATGAACGCCAGCAGCGGCATGCCCATCGCGTTCTGGTCAACGATGGCGCGATAACCCTGGATCACCCCCCGCTCCTCCAGCCGGCGTACCCGCTGATGGACCGCCGATGTCGACAGCCCCGTGACCTTGCCAAGATCGGTAAAGCTCATGCGGCCGTCCCGCAGCAACAACCCGACAATGCGGTGATCCAGATCCTCCATGGCCCAAGGTTACTAACGTCTCGATTCCTGCAGTCGGCGGCAGCCTGACAGTGCTTCAGAGGACTGCCTAATGGCACGATGACCACTTGACGTCGTCCCGGCCACGAATGACCAGGATTCCCACTGCTACCCGGAGGCAACATGTTGAGGTTCGCGCTTCACAGACAGGGCCACAACTCCCACGTCTCCACGCGCTGGCACCCCATGCCCTGCCGCGGTTCAAGGCTGGTACTGCCAAACAGTGCCGGGCTTGATTATCGCCCAACAGACCTGAACGCATCTCTTTCCACCGAGCGCCGGGTGGATTTCCTCCCGGCGCTGAACGACCGGATTTCCACCCGAGGAGAAATCCGATGACCCAGCGCCTGATGCTCCTGGACTCTGCATCCCTGTACTTCCGCGCCTTCTATGGCGTGCCCGATCAGCGGCGCGACCCCGACCAGCCGCCGACCAATGCTGTTCGGGGTTTCCTGGACATGATCGCCACCCTGATCACCGCTCATCATCCAACCCACCTGGTGGCCTGCTGGGACAACGACTGGCGTCCGGCGTTTCGGGTCAACGCCATCTCGACGTACAAGACGCATCGTCTGGCCGAAGGCAGCCTGGTCCAGGAGGAGAGCCCGCAGGACCTCACCCCACAGGTGCCCTTGATTGTGGATGCGTTGCAGGCCTTGGGAATTGCCCGGATCGGCAGTGACGGGTACGAGGCCGACGACGTCATCGGTACCCTGGCCCATCGCGCGCGCGGCCAGCAGCTGGTCGATGTCGTCACTGGTGACCGCGACCTGTTCCAGCTCGTCGATGACGAGGCTGGCGTCAGGGTCCTCTACACCGCACGCAGCGGCGTGCGGGACCCGGACGTCGTCACCCAGGACTTTCTGCAGAGCAAGTACGCCGTGCCCACAGGCCAGGCCTACGCCGACCTGGCCACCCTGCGCGGTGACACCAGCGACGGGCTGCCGGGCGTGGCAGGCATTGGTGAGAAGACGGCAGCAACGCTGATCAACCGGTATGGAGATCTGGCCAGCCTGCGTCGAGCCCTCGCCGAGGGCGACCCGCAGATCAAGGGCGCGCAGCGACAAAAGCTGGAAGCCGCGTCGGCGTATCTGGACGTTGCGCCCGTTGTTGTCCAGGTCGCTCTCGACGCGCCGATACCGAACTTTGACGCCGCGCTCCCCCGCCAGGTTGGCGACATCACCCTGCTCTCGTCCCTGGCTTCGGGCTACGGCCTGACCAATCCCCTCAACCGGGTGCTTGACGCACTGGGTCTGGGCGACACCCACTGAGCGGTGGTACGCACCGGCAGGTTCAGCGTCACGGCCGGCGGCACGCGAGCCTGCCGGCGCCCCGCATCGCGCTCAGTCGATCCGGTCAGCCGCGACCACCCCTCGCATCACCGCGTCGATGGCGCGGCGCGCGGTCACTGCCAGCGTCCGGTCCGGGGCCGCGTCACCGATCTGACCGAGCAGGTCGACGACCTGCTTGCACCGACGCACAAAGTCGCCGGCACCGATCTCACTGTCACGAAGGACAAGCTCAAGGCGCTGCCCGCTGGCCCATCGATACATCATCCAGGCCATCCCGGCGTCGGGAGCGGTGGTCATCGGCAACAGGTGCGAGCGCTCGCTGTCCTGCAGCACACTCCATGTCCGGACCATGGCCTCATGGGCCTCGGCCACGTCATCGTTGGGCATCCGGGCCACGACCTCGCCCTCGTCACGTCGCGGCTCGTGAAGCAGGGTAGAGACGATCGCCGCCAGGCTCGCGGCATCCAGCCGTTTCCAGAGTCCGAGGCGCAGACACTCCGCTGCCAGCAGGTCCTTCTCGGTGTAGAGCCGTTTGAGGTAGTCGCCCTGCGCTGTCACCGCCGCGCCACCTTCCGAGAGGTAACCCAGGTCCACCAGAAGCTCACAGACCCGGTCGAAGGTGCGAGCCACCGAGTTGCTCCTGCCTTCGACCGTGCGAGCCACCCGGTCGGTCTCCCGGCGCAGTCGCCACCAGCGTTCGGCCCAGCGTGCGTGGTTCTCGCGATCGGGGCACCCGTGGCAGGGGTGCCGGCGCATCTGCCGGCGCAGCTCGCTGACCCGCATCTGCTCGCCGGACACTGCCGAGCCGGTATGGCGTTCCGCGGGCTGATCGTGAGGCACCTTGATCCGCATGGTCGCGGCCAGGTCCTTGCGCGACTTGGCGTTTCGGGCGTTGAAATGCTTGGGGACGCTGAGGTTCATGACCGGCTCGACCGGGCTGGGGACGTCCAGGATGGTGAGCCGGCGCACCTGCGCATCTGAGGTCAGCACAGTGGGCGAGGCGCTCTCCTTCTTGCCACCGGCGTTGCCCGCGATGACGATCGCGTAGCCGGAGCGTCGACCACCGGGGATCTTGATGACATCGCCGGGGCGCAGCTTCTCCAGGCTGACCGCAGCCTCTGCCCGCCGACTGGCCGACCGGGCCTTGGCGGCTTCTTTCTCGATCTCGGCAATCTCGTTGCGCAGCGAGGCATACTCGTTGAAGTCCCCCAGATGACATGTCATCGACTCGGCATAACCAGCCAGGGCCTCCTCGTTGCGCTTAACGGTCAGTGCCATCCCGACCACAGCGCGGTCGGCCTGAAACTGTGCGAATGACGTCTCCAGGATCTCGCGGGCCCTGGAGCGCCCAACCTGCCCGACGAGGTTGACCGCCATGTTGTAGGTCGGGCGAAAGCTGGACTTCAGCGGGTACGTACGTGTGGACGCCAGGCCACCCACGGCAAGCGGGTCCAGACCACGGTTGTACAGGACCACCGCATGGCCCTCGATGTCGATGCCGCGCCGACCCGCGCGTCCGGTCAGCTGGGTGTACTCGGCCGGGGTGATGTCGGCGTGCGTCTCCCCGTTGAACTTCACCAGACGCTCCAGAACCACCGAGCGCGCCGGCATGTTGATACCCAGCGCAAGGGTCTCGGTGGCGAACACCGCACGGATCCGGCCGACCGTGAAGAGCTCCTCCACGATCTCCCGGAAGGTCGGCAACATCCCGGCGTGGTGTGCCGCGAAACCGCGGGTCAGGCCTTCCACGAACTCCCAGTACCCCAACACGTCAAGGTCCTCGTCGGCCAGGCCCTGGATACGTTCCTCAACCGTTCGGCGAATTCGCTCTCCCTCCACTGCAGGGATCAACCGCATCCCGGCTGACAACAGCTGGCTCACCGCAGACGTGCAGCCGATACGGCTGAAGATGAACGTGATCGCCGGCAGCAGTCCATCGCGGTTCAGTCGTTCGATGACCTCCGGGCGGCTCGGCCCTCCCCCGAAACGGCCCCCTTGCCGAGGTGGGCGCAGAGGCCGGCCCCGTACATCGGAGCGGGGGTCCCG
>Ga0075520_1000293_pt1 | contig 20999 bp, 10 predicted proteins | sample NGEPerB_FD_75100 | JGI IMG/M metagenome (GOLD analysis project Ga0075520, IMG submission 75100) | Arctic peat soil microbial communities from the Barrow Environmental Observatory site, Barrow, Alaska, USA - NGEE PermafrostAB12-B | ecosystem: Environmental > Terrestrial > Soil > Wetlands > Peat ... | reverse complement strand
TGATCGCGCCGTTGTCGCCGCGCGAGGCTTCTCTGTCCAAAACCGTCCGCCGGCATCGAGCGTGTGGCTCGTCTGCAGACTGGGGATGGGAAAATTCAGGGACACCCCGTCGGGCAGGAGCCTGGGTGTTTGGTAACCGACCTGGGGCGGCACATCGGCCGGTATGGCCCACTTCGCCTTGAACAGGCCCCAGTTGGCAAGCATGGCCTGGCGATAATCAATGCGCGCGCCATTGAATGTCGCGTTGCCGACATGATGCACGAATGTCTCGTCGGCAATGCGGGTTTCAAAACCCGCCAAACCGGCGCGGATGCAGAAATCGTCATCCTCAAAATTTCCCGAGCCAAATTGTTCGTCCAATCCTCCGATGCGGTCGATAACGGCGCGTTTTGTCAGGAGACAGAAGCCCATCACGCGGTTTGCGACGCGGGATTGGCCGGCGTTGGTCCTGGCCCATTGGGCGGCGAACGCCGGAAGTTCTTCCAGCGTTTCATACGCCGGGGCGTCCACCTGTTGGTTGCCAAGGACGCGATTGGAGCGCGGGCCCACGATGCCGATGTCCGGCTGGAGTTGGAGGACGTCGAGCATTTTCTTGAGCCATGCCGCTGTGACCACCGTGTCATTGTTCAACAACAGGATGAACTCTCCCCGGGCCGCGGCGATTCCCTGATTATTCCCGGCCGCAAAGCCGCGGTTGCTGAGATTGGCGATCACCGTCACGTGTTGATGCCGTCCGGCGTAATCCCGGAAATAGCCCGGTGTGCCATCGCTGGAACCGTTATCCACGAGGATCAATTCGTGAGGTTCCGGTGTGTGGTGCTCGATGCTTTCGAGACAACGGCGCGTGTGATCGAGTTGATTGTGAGCGAGAATGATGATCGACACGAGCGGCTGGGAAGCCGGCGACACGCGGTACGGGCGAATGGGCGAAGTCTCGAGGAACGTCACCGTTTCGTCCGCGGATATGGCCACGTCGACTTTCGCTTTGCCGAGCCATTTTTGATGGAGCCGGCGGATGTTGTCCTGCACTTTTTCGAAACGGGCGGGGCCGCTCTGGGATTCATGGTGCACGACGACGCTGGCGGGTTCGTAAACGATCAACCCGCCGTGTTCCTGCAGGCGCAGGCAAAGATCCACGTCTTCGTACCCGTTCCAAAATCCCTCGTCAAACCCGGTGACGGCCTCAAAGGCGGACTTGCGGATGAGCAGGCAGGCGGCGGTCAGCGCCTGGTAGACCCGAGTCAGGTTGGCGGCGGGCAGGTCAGCGGCGTCCCTGGAAAATGTGTGCATCGCCATAAGCGGATCACGCCCGGCGATATCGGCCAGGGCGACGCCGGCGTGTTGGATGGTGCCGTCGGGATAAAGCAATTTGCTGCCAACGGCGGCGACGGAAGGATCGTTTTCCGCCACGGAGAGCAGCGGTTCGAGCCAGCCGGGTTGGACTTCGGTGTCATTGTTGAGGAACAGGACGTAGTGGCCCCGGGCAATGCTCGCGCCCTGGTTGCAGGCTTTGGCGAAGCCCAGGTTTTTGGCATTGCGGATCACACGCAACTGGCCGACGGCTTCTTCGCTTTTCAGGAAACCTGGCGTCGCGTCGGCGGACCCGTTATCGACAACAATGATTTCGCAGCCTGCCAGGCGCGTGTTCTTTTTCAGTGCCGCCAAACATTGTCGCGTGAGTTCGAGCTGGTTGAACACCGGTATGACGATCGACACGTTGGGGGCATCGATCGCGTCCGCTTGAACTGTCGCGTGAGCGAAGAGCGATTCGTAAGCCTGGAGCCAGGCCCGGGCATTCTGCTCGAGGGTATGCCCGGCCAGGACGGATTGCTGCGCGTGCTCGGCCAGTTGATGGCGCAACGCAGGATTGTCCACCAGCATTTTCATCGCGCTGAACCAAGCCTCGCTCGTATTGGGCACGAGAAGGCCGGTGCGTTCCTGTTCCACGGCCTGGTTGTAAGGGGGGAGTGCGGAGTAGATGCCCGGAATGCGGCACATGGTATATTCCAGCCATTTAATGGGCGACTTGGCGCGGTTGAACGGGATGTCCTCCAGCGGCGCGATGGCGAAGCTCACCGGCAACTTTTGAAGTCGCGCGGCGTAATCGTGGTAATTGGGGGTGAATTCAGGCCCGGCCTTGACTTGCGGCAGCGCGCGCAGGCGTTCGGTGATGTTGCCCCAGTAAAGCAATTCCACCTGGTCGGGATACGCGGCGATCAGATCCAGCAACGCCGGTTCGGCCACCTGCAGGTCGCGTTCATGATCCAGGGTGCCGCTGAAGAGGATTGTAATTTTCCCAGAAGGTTCAGGGCTGGCGGACAGCGGCGGCCAGACCGCGAGGTCCACAGAATTGGGCAGCACCGCGATGTTACGATTGAACGAAGCATACAGTTCCCGCAGTTGCGGCGTCGAAACCGTCACGAGGTCCGCCCGGCGCAGGTATTCCTCAATGCGCGGCTGTATTTTTCGGAAAGCTTTTGCCGCGCGATGCCATTCGGGCAACTCGGTGAGGGCGTCATCCATTTCAAAAACAATCTTCGCCGGGTGGCCATCGAGCTTCTTGCGCAATTCCGGGTAAGGCAGCACCGATGCCATCTGCCGTTGCACCACCACGACGTCGCAGCGTTTCAGGTCGGCCTGGGCAAGTTGGAACTGGTCGCCGACGATCGAGCCGAGCGAGACCTGTTCGAGAAGGCCTTGGCGTTCCAGGTGTTCCAGCGGGGATTTCAGGCGCAGGAACGGACAGGCGCGGTCATGTGGCTCAAAGGACAGGAACCCCACCCGTCGAGCGCCGGTGTGGGCAGTAGATGGATTGAGCAGAGCGTGGACTGTTTTGACGCGATCATGTTTGCCCAATTCCCTGGCCAGGATTTCCGCCTTGCGCAAAAGAAATTCGGCCCTTTTTGGATCGATCGGAACGAGTTCCCGGCTGATTTCGACAAGGCTTTCCAAAAGAAATTCCGGGTCGCGGGTTTCCGCGGCGGCTTCGACGCCTTTCGTAAGCGCCTGGATCGCCTCATCGCGCCTTCCGGCGGCGACAAGTTCGCGCGCCTGGCACAAGGTTTTATACAAGCCATCGGGCACGCCGTCGATTGGCCACTCGCTGAAAATTTCCATCAAACTGCTGTTGGCAAGGCGGTATTTGGACATGGCCGGCGGCTGGCGCAGGAACGCTTCCAGTTCGCGCCAAAGATTAGGGACGATGACATCGATATCGAACCGGGTGCGGACCAGTTCCGCCGCCCGTTGCCCAAGCTCAGCCCGCATCGCCGGCTGGAGCATCAGTTGACGGCATTGTTGCGCCATTGCTTCGAGATCCAGGAAAGGCACGGATATTCCGCCGCCCATCGCGCAGAATTCAGCGCCGCCGCCCAGTCCGTCCATGCAGACAACCGGTTTTCCAAGCGCCGCCGCCTCCATCATGACCAGGGGGAATGGGTCTTCGCGGGACGTCAGGCAGAAAACATCGGCCAGCGCGAGCAGCGAATGGGGTGAGGCCAATTCACCAACAAATTTGATTTCGTTCTGCAGGCCCAGGCGCCGAATGTCGTGCTTGAGAATGTGCGCCAGGCCGGAATTTCCCCGGTCGATGCTGCGGCCAATCCAAAGGAACCGAAGCGGACAGTCCAATCCGGGTTCGCGGCACAATCGGGCGGCGAGCTGCACAAACAAATCCGCGGCTTTCCGAATTTCCACGGTGCCGCAAGCTGCGAGCACAAACGCGTTTTCCGGAATGTCATACTTCCGTCGCAGGGCGGCGGGGGAGCCGGCCAGGGCGCTGGCAGTCACTGTCTGAACCGGAATGGTTTCATAATGGACGCTGAACTTGTCGCGCGGAATGCGAAAGCGCTCGTGAAAGCGATCGGCCACGATGGTTGCGCAGGCAATGAAGTGGTTGCTCTGCTTGATCACCGCAGCGGCGTTCTTCGCGCCGAAATGGTCGATGCTCGAATCCAACTCGTGCAGATGAGTGATAATTGGAATGTCTCCGTAAGGCATGCCTTCCAGGAACAGGCCGTTGGCGGCAGTGTTCGAATAAATCAGCCGGTACTGTTGCCAAAACCCCGGGTTCCGGGCCAGGCTTTCGGGCGTGTGGATGGGCGCCAACTGAGCGAACTCTTGCTCCAGCGGACCGCCCCTGCCTAGCAGGATTTCAAAGTCCACATCGGTGTTCTTTCGGAGCCATCGCAAAATATGAAGCAGGACCATCGGCGCGCCGGTCCGGGTGGCTTCGTGCGATACAAACAAAATTTTGTTCCCACGGACCTCCGTGACATCGCAGGATTCTTTCGTGGGGGCAATCTTCTGGAAAACGTCCTTCAGCTCGTCAGTGATCTCCTCGCGCAACCATTCGCTGTAAATATCCATCTGGCTCGTGTCAGCCAGGCGATACTTTGACATTGAAGGCGGTTCGCGCAGAAACGTCTCCAGCTCGCGCCAAAGTTTTGGAATCACCGCTTCGATGTCGAATTGGGTGCGAATCAGTTCTGCCGCACGGCGCCCAAGATTTGTCCGCAGCGCGGGATCCAGCATCCATTTCCGGCATTGTTCGGCCATGGCTTCGATGTCCAAAAACGGCACCGACACACCGCCTCCCAAGGCGCAAAATTCAACGCTGCCGCCGGCTTCTTCAAAGCAAACGACGGGTTTGCCCAACGCGGCGGCTTCCATCATCACGAGCGGAAAAGGATCTTCGCGCGACGTGAGGCAGAAGACATCGGCCAAAGCCAGCAATGCATGGGGCGATTCCTGTTCGCCGATGAACTTGATTTCACTCTGAAGGCCCAATCGCTGGATATCGGATTGGAGCGCTTTGCGGAAAGCCGGATCAGGAGCCTTGCCGATCCAGATAAACCGCAGCGGCCGATCGCCGCCGGTTTTCCGGTGGAGGCACGCGGCCATTTGAACGAAAAGGTCCGGGGCTTTCCGAATATCAAACGTGCCGCACCCTGCGATGATAAAGGCATTCTCGGGAAGATCGTGCTTCTGGCGGAGGAGCTGTGCGGAAGACCCGGCAACTCCGGCCGTCACGGATTCGAAAGGGATCGTTTCGTAATGGACGCTGAATTTGTCGCGCGGAACGCGGAATCGGTGATGGAATCGATCGGCCACGATATTCGCGCAGGCAAAGAAATGGTTGGTCTGCTTGATCACGGCAGCCACGTCCTTGGCGCCATTGGCGTCAAAGGCGTAGTCCAGTTCATGCAGGTGCGTGATGATGGGAATGTCACCATATGGCAATCCGTCCAGCAGCAGCCCGTTGCAAAGGGTGTTCGAGTAAATGAGAGCGAATCGATCAAAGCTCCTGGGGTTCCGGGCCAGGGCATCGGGCTTGTGAGTGACGGCCAGTTTGGCGAACTCGGCTTCCAGAGGGCCGCCGCAGCCGATCAGGATTTCGAACTCCAATTTTGTATGTTCCCGGAGCCAGCGCAGAATATGGAGAAGCACCATGGGCGCTCCGGTTCGCGTCGCCTCGTGCGTGACGAACAAAATCCTGGCGGGGCGGGCGGGCTGTTTCCCGATCCGGCCGGCGCGGTGCATCTCCGCCGCCAGCGCCTGATAAGCCTTGAGCTCTTCAGGCGGCAACTGCCCGTTCGAAGCGGCGCGCAGCGCGCGCGCTTCAAGATCATCGCAGACTTTTCGGCGCAGGGCCTGGCAATTCGGGATGCGCCTGGGTTCGCGCTCCAAAGCGATGGACTTCGCGCGAAATTCTTCCTCCAACTCGCTGGCGCCTTTAAACCGGTTTGTCTCGTTGCTCTCGTGCTGGCGGTAATGGACCAATCGCGCGTCCAGGTATCCAACGTCCCAGTGAAGCGCAACGCGCAGCCACATTTCCCAATCGACGGTAAACGGCAGGCGCGCATCAAAACCGCCAAGCTGTGTGAAACATTGCTTCCGCGCAATGACTGTGGGACAGCACACGAGGTTGTAACCCGTGATCAATTGCACGAAAAATTCCAGGCCCGGAATGATCCTGCCCTCGTTGGGTTGGATCGGCGTGGGCCAGTTCTCCATCCGCACACTCCCATCGGGACCAACGATCTTCACGTCCGAATAAACCATTCCGACTTTCGGATTGCGTTCCAGCAGTTCGATTTTGCGCCTCAGGTTGTGCGGCTGCATGACGTCGTCCTGGTGAAAAAGGGTGACGTAGCAACCGCAGGCAAGGTCCATGCAGCGATTCCAGTTCCCCACCAATCCCAATCGCTGCTCGTTCCGATGCGTCCGCAGACGCGGATCCTGGCATCGGGCAATGATGGCGGCGGATTGGTCGGTCGAACCGTCGTCCACAATCAACAGTTCAAAGTCGTCGAAGTCCTGTGCCAACACGCTGTCCAAAGCCTCCTGCAAATAGGCCGCCCCGTTGTAGATGGGAATGCAGACGCTCAGGGTCGGAGTCCCGTCCTTCTTGCGTGCGCCTGAAAGCACCGGGCTCTTGATCGGTGAAGTATTTCGCTGACGATGTTTCATAGTGCGATCTTCTTTTGGTCAGTGCCCGTTGCTCGCCGAAGGCTTCCTCCTGATCACGAACGTATCCTGGTGCTCCCACCAGAAGCCCTCGTGAAACGCGACCAGTTCCACATCCGGGATGCGGGCAAGCTGGTCGTAAACGTATTGCGGTTTGACCACCGTCGAGCCGTACTCCGCCGTGCTCAGATCCTTTTGCTCGCTGAACGGAACGAAATAAAATCCGTCCTTGTCAAAAGCCCAATCCGGAAACGACTTCCGGCTGATCATGCCGTGAGTCGTAAATATGAAATGGCCTCCCGGTTTCAGAACCGAAGCCAGCTTGTGCAGCCATCTTCCAAAACTGCTCTTCGGCATGTGCGAAAAGAATGAGAGCGCAAACACCACGTCGAATCCCGTATCGAAATGAAGGTCTTCCGGACGGGGCGCGGACTGCGCGGCCTCAACTCCCAGGGATTGCACAAATCGGATCGCCTCCGGATGAATATCGCAACCGATAATCCGGCAGGCCGGCAAAGCGCCCTTCAGATGACGGGTGACGGCCCCATAACCGGACGCAAACTCCAACAGTCGCAGGTTCCCGGTATCGACGTCCAGGTGGCAGTCCTCCGCGAGCAGTTTGCGCAATTTCTGGGCGGACTTTGCGCCATCGTCGAAATAGTACTGAATGGCCGCGTCCTTCGATGCGAACCCGGAGTGAGCAATGATGAAGCGGAAAATAAAATCTTCGGGGTGAACCTCCGGGCTGACTCCCCATCGCTTTGCGAATTTCGCACAGGCCGCAATCATTGCGCTGCTGAACGCTTCGGTGGCGACGGGGGCGGCGACCGGTTCGGATACCGAGGCCGGTTTTGTTTGCCCGGGTTTGACCGGCAATTTCTCTCCGGACTTCAGTTTGGCCAGCAACGCCAAAGCCTCCGCGTTCCCGGGTTCCGCCTCGAGCGCTTCCTCCAGGAGAAGCCGGGCCAGCACGGTGTGACCCATGCGCATGCCGTCGGCCGCCTTTTCCAAAGTCGCGGCTATATTGATGGCTACCGCGTGCGGCACCGGTTCGCCGGTCACAAATCCGCGCGCCGGCGCAGGCTCCGTCCCGCTCAAACACGATTCACCCTGGGCGGGCGCAGAAAGGTTCCACGCGACCGGCCTGTTTTTGCGGAAACAACGCCGGCCTTCGGCGACTCCATGATGGCGAAAATGCCGCCAGCCCGATTGAATGGCGCCCTTGCGAACCGCCTCGGCCACGTCGGGGTACACCTTCAGATATTGCTCTTCATCAAACTCCTCGGCTGACGGAAGCGACTGCGAAGCGGTGGGCGCGGGCGCTTTCGCCATTAGGTTTTCATACCGGCCCGCATCGCCCTCCAGCCGCATAAACTCGCCGGCGGGCAGCTTTTGAAGGCAAATGGCATCCTGGTGATTGTCCCATCCTTTTTCCTGGTACCCCAGGAGCTTCCAGTGGGGGTCCTGAATATAGTTGGCGATGATGAAAGCAGGCAGGGAAAGGCTGATGCCATAGCCCGAGTTCGCATTGTAATCCACGTAACCAAAACCTCTGCGGCGGTATTGCCCGAGCAAATCCATGACTTGCGGATCCTGGAGTCCGCACTTGTTGATCCCTGTTGCGAGCCGAATTTCAGAACAGCGGCCGTGCGTCGTAAAGACAAGAATTCCACCTGGATCAAGCAATCTCTGAAATAATTGGATGAACTCCGCGCATTTTTCTTCGCGGAGATGTGTCAGCAGCGAACCGCACCAAATCAGGTCAAACTTTTCGCGCAAGGGAATATTCCGGACCTCCACCTCCGACGGCACAGGCACCGCGCCGAACGTCCGCGAGCAAAAATCCACTCCGTCCCGATTTATATCGCACGCGGTCAGCCGGGCCTCCGGGAACGCCGCCTTTAAAAAACGCATCACCCGTCCGTGCCCGCAAGGCAGGTCGAGTATTTTTTTGATGGTCGATTTTTCGCGCCGGGCCGCGAAGAGGGCGGTTTCGATGCAATGCAGGGCCGATTCACCGACGCCGAAATAATGCTTTTTGTTTCCGGTGAACATTTCGTCGGCGGAGGAAATTTCCTGGATGACATTGTTCAAAACGGGCAGACCCTCACCCCGTCCCTCTCCCATCGGATGGGAGAGGGTGCCCGCAGGGCGGGTGAGGGTTCGGAAGTGGGTGTGGGAGAGGGAAGGGGTGCGGGTGGCTGACGAACCCTTTTTTGAAACCCAACGCCGGCGCTCATTGAAGCCGTGCTGCTCAAAATGTGCCCAGCCGGATTCAAAGGCTCCGGATCGCACAGCGGCAGCCACGTCCGGGTGGAGGGCAAGATACGCGTCGTTATCGAAGTCGCTGCGTGCTGGAAGTTGGCGCGGATTGGCGGGGTTGCTGGCTGGGTGTTCCATAATAGTGTGAGGTTCGCAAGTTGCGGGCGCGGGCGGCGGAACGGAGCGAGGACGGGCGGTGAAGCGAGCGGCTCGTTGAGCGAAAGGTTGGAGGGTCTCGATCAGTTTTGGGCCAAGGACGCCGATATCAAAGATCTCATTTGCCAGGCGGGCGGCGGTTTGGCCTGTGGCTTGAAGCAAGAAATCATTCCCGATCAGCTCCGCGCATTTGCTGCTCAAGGCTTCCACGTCAAGGGATGGCACGGAAAAGCCTCCGCCCAGCCGGCAAAATTCTTCCGCGCCCCCGCAACCGGCGAAGCAGACGAGCGGTTTGCCCAGAGCGGCGGCTTCAAGCATGACGAGCGGGAACGGATCCTCGCGGGAAGGAAGGCAAAACAGGTTGCAGGCGCTGAGCGAAAGGTGAGGATTGGCCTGTTCACCGACGAAGCGCACGTCGCCGGCCAGCCCGGGCCGTTCGAGGTCGGCGAGCAACATCCTGCCGCGTTCGTCCGAGGGCACCTGGCCGATCCAGATGAACTCCACTTTCCTGGAACCTTCGGTCTTGCGCCGCAGGGACGCGGCCATTTGGATAAACAGATCCGGCCCTTTGCGCCAATCCGCGAACCCGCACGCCGCGATTACAAAACTGTCTTCGGCCAGTCCCAGCGCGGCACGGTCCTGGCGAGCGGCCTGCGCTCGCTGCCGGACGGTCTCGGCGCAGATGCCTTCGTAATGAACCGACATGGCCTGAGCCGAAACACCATGGCACGACCGCAGGTTCTGGGCGACAGCCTCCGAACACGCGATGTAGTGAGTGGTCTGGCCAAGCACCGCCTCCAGGTTTTCACGTCCGAACAACCCGATGACATCGTTTAATTCGTGGATGTGGGTGACGATAGGAATGTCGCCGCCTGACAATGCATTCAGGAAGAGGCCGTTGGTGCAGGTATTCGAGTAGATCAGCGACACATCCTCCAGCAACGGCGATCCGGGCTGGAGTTCGCTCACGACCTGGGTCTCGCCGAGGTCGCGAAACTCGGATTCCAGCGGGCCTCCCGCCCTGAGCACAATGCGAAAATCCCAATTGGAATTGTGACGCAGCCATCGAAGAAACGTGAGCAAGGAAATCGGCGCGCCAGTGCGCGAGGCGTCATGAGAAATCACCAGCATTTTTCTTCCAGGCGTTGTGGCCGGCGCCGGCAACTCCTTTAACCCCGCACGGAAGGCTTTGAGGTGAGTTTCATAAATTTCCCTCAGCGACGGATTGGTCAGCCGCCATGCGTAATATTCGCGATCGAAAAGCAATCGCGCGGGCACCAGGTGCCCGATAAAAAGCCAGTTCAGGCACAGCAACTGTTTCTGTGCCGTGAGCGTCGTGAGCCGCCGATGCGAGAGCGCCGCAGCGGGGGAATCACCCAGGATCGTCACCGGTTTTTCCTGGAGCAGGCACTCGAAGGCGATGCTGGAATTGGCCGTAAAAACCTGTTCGCAGCGGGAAAGGAATTGGATCGCGTCGCGGGAATGATCGCGCACGCCCAGTTTGGCCGAATAAAGAGCATGACCGCCAGGGTGCTGCCGAACGAGCAGTTCTGAGGCGGTGATTCCTTTTCGGGCGGCAAAAATGAGGTGGAAATTGCTCATTCCCCGGCCAAATGCCAGAAGGTTGGAGTCATCCTCCACTTGCAGAGCGGCGCCCGCTTTGAAATCCGCCGCCATGGATCCAGCCGAGCGGTTATCCGGCGCGACGATGAGCAACTCTCGAAGTTCCTGGAGGCTCAGGGGCGCGAACTCATTCCATGCCGCCGCCTCGCGCGCGAACTGGTTCATTTCATCGGCAGCGCTGGTGAACCCGTTGACGCCCTTGAAATCGAAATAAACCGTGCCCTGGTATAACGGCGCTCTCAGCGGGCCGAGCTCGTTGTGAATAATTGGAATTCCAAAATTTGCCACCGCCCGTTTCAAGCTCGGCACGTGACACCAGGACAGCACGGCCTCGGGTTTTCGAGCCTGGCAAATCTCAGCCAATATCTTTTCCAACGCATCGCGCAGCGGGGGATAATCCTCCGTGAGCAGAATCCGAAAGGCTTCGAGCATCGACGCACTCCGGCCCTCCAAATCCGTAAAGAGCGCGGCGGGCAGGGAGTATTTTTGGATGCGATCCCAGACCTCCTGCGACGGAAAGTGGAACTTGAAACCCATGTATTCGCAATCGGCATCCCAAGGCAGCGTGGCCTTCAAGTAGCGATCGTCCGCCACCAGGATCAGTTCTTCCGGCGGGATCGACGCGGCCTGCAGCATCATGACCCATTGAAAAAGCGGCCCTTGCCCCCGGTCGATATATGGCAATAAAAAGGAGACAAACATGAGTTTACTGGCGCAGTTGGATGTGCATGGGAACTTCCATGATCACGGGATGATGAAAACCGTGGCCCCACAGACCGTCTTCGCCGAATGCTTCGCCATGGTCCGAGCAAATGATTAAATCGCTTTCTGGAAGCGCCTGCACCAGGCGCTGGATTTGACCGTCGAGGTATTCAAGGCAGGCCCGCTGCTTGCGCTTGCATTCGTTGGCGTCGCCGTAATCAAAGGGCTCGTCGTACCAACTGCAGCCCTCGTACACAAACCGATGGTGGGTCTCGCCGAAATTCACGAATAGGAACCAGGGCGTGGTCACTCCATCCACAAAATCGCGCCGGACGTGGCGGCCAAAGCGGCTGGGGTTGAAAATGGCGGCGGGGCCGAGCGCGAATTGGTCCAGGTGCAGAATATTTCCCATGATCAGGAATCCTCCAGGAATTGGCAGGCGTGGTCGTCGAGGGATTTGATCCGGTCTGGAAAGTTCCATTTGCCCAGGCTGGCGGGCTGCGAACGCAGGTGCGGCAGCCGCTCCAGGAAGGGAATGGACGCTTCGAACAGGGACTGCGCGGCGCGATAATGACTCTCCGCTTCCGCCGTCGAGAGATGATTATACGCCTCGGGCAATTGAACAATCGCTTCGAAGAAATCACCGTTCATGTGCCGTTCTCAAAATGACCGGGCGGGCCGAGGGATGTCGACCCGCCCGAGGAAGGAGCCAGCGGTCCCGTCCTTTGGACGGACGTAAATCGCTGGACATCGTTTATGGCAACGTCCGCACCTCGCGATGCGGGATTGCGTTGGCCGGCGTGAACACTGCGGCGTTCCGCCCGGCAAATAGCGTTTGCGAAATCAGACCCTGGGAGCTCGGATCGGTCCCGGCTCGTCCGGCATGCGCCTGGATGGAAAGAGCTTTGTTCATGTTCCAGCCGGCGGGCCTGCTACCGGGTGCCTTGTCTGCCCCGCCTGTTCTGGTTTTTTCCGGGGCGCAAGCCTGGGCAAGGGCTGGCCCTGGTTGGCGAGGGCTTCCTGGTTGCTGCGCTGAATTTCCTCATAGATTTCCAGCCGATGCACCGGCACGTCCGGCGGAGCCGATATCCCAACCTTCACCACGTCCCCCTCCACCCGCACGATCTTCACGTGAATGCGGCCATCGACAACAATGCTTTCGCCGGATTTTCTGGAAAGGATAAGCATGGCATGCGTTGCGTTACGCGGCCACTTCGGCGTCGGGCAATGGATGTTGGACCGAGTAAGTTGCGGCGTTGGCAATGATCACCTGCTTGCCCAACCCCGTGTTCCGGTTAATCACAATGGGCCCTTTCAGATTGATCGTCGCGCGCCGTCCCGCGTGCACGGTCACAATCGTGTAAACCGACGCATCCTCCGGCGACGCCAGGCCCAGAAACTCAACGTCCGCCTGCGGGATGTCCGGATGATACTCCGGGAAAGCGACGAAGGGTTCGATGACGACAAATGCAAGAGCCGGGTTGTCCTTGACGCGCAACCAGCGAAAGGGCTCTTCAACAGGATTGGAGACGAGCAGGTACTCTTTCATCTGCTCGAAGCCCAGCAGGCCCATGGGGAGCTTCACATCACAGGCGACGGGCGGCGCCAGTTCTTCTTCGATCGGGTTCATGCATTTCATGCCGCGACCCGTTGAGCAGTGGATATGCCACTGCCCGAAGAGGAGTTTGCCGAGCCCGGAAAAGCCCCGTGAAATCAGCGCTTATTGCATGTCGAACCCGCGCTCGGAAAAAATTCGGAGAGGGTCCGTGGGTTCAACCCGGCAATTTTAGCTGCGCGAGCGGCGGAATTTGCCGCGAAGCAACCGGTCAAAAGCAGCCGCCGGGAACCCGCATTTCGAAAGGTGTCAAGCCCTTGCCGGCAGCGCCGATGTTTGTAACGCAGGCCGGCAGTCTGCATTTACGCCATCAATGAACAATCCAGATCAACTCCGCAAATTGCTCGACTCCCTGGGAATGGAGATCATTACCGCCCAGGCCGGCTCGACTGAAGGGCAATTTCCAATCCTGGATTTGCTCGGATATCTTCGCGATGAAGCGGCCACCAAACCGGATGCAACCCAACTGCATGCCGTCTGCGCCGAGTCGTGGGAAAAAATGGTGGCCATCGTGGAATCCGGCCGCGCCTTCCAACAAGCGGAAGTGGAATGGCTGAATAGTCAGTTTGGACGGCTTGAAGAATTATCCAAGACCGGCTCGGCCGCTGCCGGACCCGTCCCCACAATTCCGCCGGCCCGGGCAGCCTATTCTTCTCCGCAAACAAGCGCCGCCGCCCATGAGCAGGTCGTGGTTTTGGACATCCAAAAGGACAAGGAGTTGCTGCGTGAATTTCTCAAGGAATCCCGCGAACACCTCGACAATATCGAGCAGGGAATGCTGGTCCTGGAGAACAGCCCCGGCGATGCGGAAATCCTGAACACTGTCTTCCGCGCATTTCATACTTTTAAGGGGAGCGCCGGGTTCCTCAACCTTGGACCCATTAACCGCCTGGCTCACCTCCTCGAATCCCTGCTCGATCTCGCCCGCCAGGATAAACTTGTCATCGAGCGGCCTGTGATCGAGCTGATTCTCCGCGGCCATGATGTGCTGAAGCGGTTCGTGGATGAAATTGAAAAGCAGATCGATGGCAGCGCACCCCTCGCACCCATCATCATCCCGATGGGAGAACTCAAAGCCGAGGTCCTGGTCCTGATGGTCACTGCCACCGGGGCCGCCGGCATGTCTTCCAATGATCCTTCGCCGCGGGCCGAAGCAACACCCGGCGAAAAGCTTCGCCAACCGGAACCGGACTCGGCCGCGCGCCGGACGGCAGGATCCAGCACTGTCAAGGTGGACACGGCGAAACTCGACGCTCTCCTCGACTTGGTCGGCGAAATTGTGATTGCGCAATCCCTGATCGTGCAGAACGTCGATCAACTCGCCGGCATTCACCCGCACTTTGCCCGGAACATGGGCCAGTTGAGCCGCATCACGCGCGATCTGCATCGCGTGAGCATGTCCCTGCGCATGGTCCCCATCCGCAGCGCCTTTCAGAAAATGGCGCGAGTCGCTCGCGACGCCAGCGACAAGCAGCAAAAATCGGTTCAGCTCGTCACCAGCGGCGAAGATACGGAACTGGATCGCGGGATCGTCGAGGAGTTGAACGATCCGCTGCTTCACATGGTCCGCAACGCCGTCGATCATGGAATCGAGCCCCCCGAAAAGCGGCGCCTCGCGGGCAAACCACCCGCCGGCACGCTCCATCTCCGGGCTTACCACCAAAGCGGCAACATCGTGGTGGAACTGGAAGACGATGGCCAGGGATTGAACCGGGACCGGATCCTCGCAAAAGCAATCGAGCGCGGCCTCGCCGCTCCCGGGCAGGCCCTGAGCGATGAGGAAGTGTTCGGATTCATCTTTGCGCCCGGTTTCTCCACTGCCGAAAAAATCACCGATCTTTCCGGACGCGGCGTCGGCCTCGACGTCGTCCGCCGCAATGTTGAACGCTTGCGGGGCAGGGTGGAGATTTGCTCAAAACCCGGCGCCGGCGCTCTCTTCAAAATCACCCTGCCGCTCACACTCGCGATCATCGATGGCCTGATCGTCAAAGTGGGCGAGGAACGATACGTCATCCCCACATTGTCCGTGCGGGAGTCGTTTCGCCCGACGGCGGACAGGATCTCGCGCATTCAGGGCCGGGCCGAAGTGGTGGATGTGCGCGGGCGATTGGTTCCGATGTTGCGGTTGTACGAGTTTCTGGGTCTCAAGCCTGCGTCGGAGGATCCGTGCAAGAGCATCGTTGTGGTGGTCCAGTCCGGGTCGCGCCTGAAATGCGTGCTGGTAGACGCCATCCTGCATAAGCAGGAAGTGGTGATCAAGAATTTCAACGAGATGCTGGCGCACAAGAACATGGCCTTCGCCGGAGCGGCGATCCTCGGCGACGGCCGGGTTAGCTTGATTCTCGACGTGAACACGCTCGTGGGCATGGACAAACCATGCTTCTCCAAAGCGGCTTGAGAAAGCACAGGTAGGCGCCATGCAGTCAACCCGAAGGGTTGCCAGATAGTAGCCGGGGGTCGAGCGTGCGAGACCCCCGGATCCCGTTCCGAGCTACCGGTTGACCCTGGAGGGGTCGAAGAATTCTGCCATCCCTCCGGGATGGGGCAAATAATACGACCATTACCGGAGGTCTTCGCTGCGCTGCGACGTCCGGCTACTATCTTGACACCCCTCCGGGGTGAATCGCGCCCGTCGTCCTGTTGGTCGGCGCGGCGGATGTGCCGGGCGCATCAGCTGCAGGCGTGGAGACCAAAGGATTGGAATCCCGGAGCTGGCGGGTGCGGCGGACTGCCACGCTCATCCAAAGAATGGCCAGCGCGATTGCCGCGACGAATGCGCCCAGCACAAACCACGGCCAGCGGTAACGCGGCCGGGCATTCGGTGCGGACGGGAGTTCCTGCATAGCCTGGCCAGTATCTCACACAGCCCCCCACATCGCGAGCGGCGGCACAAAATATCTGGCCACTGCCCCGGGAGCATTCCATCTTCTGTCCGTGCATCTGGCCCGCTTGCGCCTGAGAGATTTCCGCAACTATTCGCGGCTGGATGCGGCTTTTTCCCCCGGCTTTCATTTGTTGCTCGGCGACAATGCCCAGGGCAAGACCAATATCCTGGAAGCCGTGTACCTCCTGGCCACACTCCGCTCGTTCCGCGGCGTCGGCAGCTCCCAAATCGTGCAACACGGCCAGAAGGGTTTTTTCACCGGAGGCACCGTCGTCGGGCAGGGAGAACACGAGGTCAAAATGTATTGGTCGCCCCTGGAACGGAGCTTGAGCCTGGACGGGCGGCCGGTGCGCAAATTGATGGATTACCTCGGCGTGCTGAGAACGGTCGTGTTCTGCACCGAAGATCTGCAATTGGTCAAAGGCACCGGACGCATCCGCCGCCGGTTCCTGGACCTTCTCCTCAGCCAATCCTTCCCGGGTTACCTCCCGCTGCTCCAGCGATACATGCTGGCCCTGCGCTCGCGAAATGCCCTGCTCAAGAGGACAGCCGTGGACGAAAGCGCGCTGGAAAGTTTCACCGCCGAACTGGTGAGCTCAGGAGAGCAGCTCATCCGCATGCGCCGGGAGCTGATTCCAAAAGTCTCACCCCTGGCACGGCTGGCCTATCGGCGCATTGCGGGGCAAGCCGAGGAATTAAAAATCGAGTACCTCCCCTCGGTGCGCAGCGATTTCCGGGTGGAACTGGCCCAGGCCCGATCGCGGGAACGCCACATGCGGGCGACTCTCGTCGGCCCGCATCGGGATGAGCTGCAACTGCTCCTGAACGACCGTTCCGCCGCGCAATTCGGGAGTGAGGGCCAGAAACGCACGCTCGCCATTGCCCTGAAAATGGCCCAGGCCGAGTACCTGAACGGCATCCACGGCACCGCCCCCGTGCTGCTCATCGACGATGTCATGGGCGAGCTGGACGTGAAGCGCCGAAGCGGCCTGCTGCCGTTGCTGGAACAGGCCCGCAAGACCGGCGGCCAGGTCTTCATGACGGCGACCGAGCAGAACTGGCCCCAGGAACTCGGGCGCGAGGCCCACCGATGGATGGTTCAGGCAGGGACTTTGCAGCCGGAGTGAAGAGGTACAACCACGGATGAACACGGATGACTCCCTCGAGTCAGTGAATCAGTGAGTCAATGAATGGGAAAGGGTTGTCAGTGTTTCATTCTCTGACTCACTGACTCATTGACTCACTGACTCAATAAGGGAAGGTAGGGCTGCGCTGCGACCCCCGGCTGCTCTCTTGCAAGCCTTCGGCCTGTCCAAGAAGCGCCAATGGGCAGCTCAAGATACGCTCGCGCTGCGGGCGGCGCGCAAATCACTTCTTCGCTGCGCCATGGATTTGAAAAACTCGTACCCTTCGCGCAGCCGGCGCACGCAGACGTCCTTGTCTTCGAGCATCGTTTTGATGATGCGCAGAATCGGTTTGGGGCGCAGATAATAGCGGTGATAGAATCGCTCGACGCTCTCAAAAATCTCGTCCTTGCTCAGTCCCGGATACTGCAATGCGCTCTGCTGGAAACCGTCGCCTTCGACGAGGTCCGTCTTGTCTTTTTTGAGGAACCAGCCGTTTAATTTCGCCTGGTCGTAAAGCTCTGTGCCCGGATAGGGCGCGGCCAGACTCACCTGGAGGCTGAAGACGTCGAGCTCCTGCGCGAAGCGAATGCTTTGCTCGATGGTTTCCTTTGTCTCCACGGGCAGGCCAAGAATGAAGGTCCCATGGATCACCACCCCGGCCTGGTGGCAGGCCTTGGTGAACTTTCGCATTTCCTCCGTCGTCACGCCCTTCTTGATCCGGGTGAGGGTCTCGTCATTGCCGCTTTCGTAACCAACCAGGAACAGCCGCAGCCCGTTATCCTTGAAACTCTTGATGGTGTCGTAGTCGAGGTTGGCCCTGCTGTTGCAGCTCCAGTTCAACCCGAGCGGTCCCAGCTTTTTTGCGATTTCGCGCGCCCGGGGCAGGTTGGCCGTGAAGGTGTCGTCATCGAAAAAGAATTCCTTCACCTGCGGAAAGATCTTCTTCATGTAAGCCATCTCGTCCGCTACGTTCTGCGGGGAACGGACGCGATACTTATGGCCTCCAATGGTCTGCGGCCACAGGCAGAACGTGCATTGGGCGGGGCACCCCCGGCCCGTGTACAGGCTCACATAAGGATGCAGAAGGTAACCAATGAAATACTTCTCAATCTGCAGGTCGCGCTTGTAGACATCCGCCACCCACGGCAGCGAATCCATGTTCGGAATCAGTTCGCGCTCCGGGTTGTGCCGGATTTTGCCATCCTTGTCCTTGTAGGAAAGACCCATGATTTGGTCAAAGTCGCGGCCCTCGGCAACTTCCTTGCACGTGAAATCGAATTCCTTCCGGCCCACCCAGTCAATTGCCCAGGACGCCTTCAGCGTCTCGGCCGGCAATACCATCGCGTGGGCCCCCACAAATCCAATCTTCGTCCCGGGCTTCTGCTGCTTGATCGCCTCGGCCACTTTGCAGTCGTTTTTGAGCGACGGTGTCGACGTATTGATCACCACATGATCGTAGGACTTGGCGATGCGCAGGCATTCCTCGACGCCAATATTGTGCGGCGGACAATCGAGCAGCCGCGAGCCGGGCACCAGGGCGGCGGGTTGCGCCAGCCATGTCGGGTACCAATAACTGGTGACTTCGCGGCGGGCCTGGTAGCGGGCGCCGGCGCCGCCGTCAAATCCGTCGAAACTGGGTGGTGAAAGAAATAGGGCCGACATAGTCAGATCTGTTGCTCCGCTTTGACTTCGCTTCTGGTTGCTTCCCGGGATTTTGCGATGAGCTCATCGCGTTCGGAGGTTTCACCGCTGCCGCAATGCGTGGCCACGCGCGGGCCGGAGGCGGCGATGCCGTTGCCGGCCACCTGCGCGGCCAGCGCGGCCTTCGCCTGGGCGAGATGGCCTTTGCCGATCGAGAAACCATTGAACGCCTTCACCTCGCCACCCCGGGCATAAGGCTTGGGCCGCGGTGAAAAGTTGTATTTGAAATTCTTCCAGTTGTCGCCGCGCTGATAATTCGTGCCCAGCGCGCCGCTTGGATCGTATCCGCAATGGACCATGCAGTTTTCGCAGCGCGGATCGCGCGCTTTGCCGTCCACCACCCCGTATTTCTCCCAGTCCACTTTCTGAAGCATCTCCGAATACCCCGGGTAATGGCCGTCGGTCATCAGGTAACAGGGCGCTTTCCACCCCCGCACATTGTAAGTGGGAATGGCCCACGCCGTGCAGGTCAACTCGCGTTTGCCCGCCAGGAATTCCTGGTACACCGGGGTGCCGAAAATCGTGAACGCCTTCCCCCAATCAAGGACTTTGGCGAATTTGTTTCGCGTCATCTCCCGCGTCAGGAAAAATTGCTTGGGATCCTTCCCCAGCCGCTTGGCCATGTCCTTCTTGGCCGCATCATAGTCGTACCCCGGCGAAATCGTGTGCCCGTCGCATCCCAGCCAGGAAAAGTACTTGAACGTGTCCTCAATCTCCTTCACGTCGGTTTCCTTGTAGACCGTCGTGTTGGTGGCCACCTGGTATCCCACGATTTTGGCCATGCGGATGGCGGCAACGCACTCCTTGAAGACGCCCTCGCGCTCCACGATCAGGTCGTGCGTGTATTCAAGACCATCGACATGCACGTTCCAGTACATCCAACGCGTCGGCGCAATGACCGGTTTGGCCTTCCTTTGCGCGGCTGGAACATTGCGAATGGCTTCGGCATCCTTCTCAGTGATCAAGTCTTCCTTCAGAAGGCGCTTGAGTTGTATTTCCACGTCTGCATCATAGATACTGGAGAGATAGTCTTTGATTTTTTTGCGCATGAAGACGCCGTTCGTGCAGACGTACACAATCCGGCGCTGTTCGAGGAGACCATTGACCAGTTCCTCGATTTTGGGATAAATCAGAGGTTCGCCCCCGCAGATGCTGACCATGGGCGCGTCACATTCCATGGCCACGGCCAGGCACTTTTCCAAGGGCACCATGTCCTTGATATTGGTGGAATATTCCCGGATGCGCCCGCACCCGGTGCACGTGAGATTGCAGGTGTGCAGGGGCTCGAGCTGGAGCACCATCGCAAATTTGGGTGTCCGGCGGAACTTGTGCCGGATAATATGGCCGGCGATTTTCGCCGACAACGCGAAGGGAAATCGCATAAACGGATTAGTTTTGAGCTACTTGGTTGAGAGGCTGCTCCGCTGGCAAGACGCGATCGGGAGTCGCGGGAGGGGGATCGACGCGCAAAATGCCGGGGACCAGAAACGTAGCCGGGGAGACGCCTTGCGAGCCACGAAGGCCGCCGCATCCAACCAGCAACAATACCAGGACCGGGTAAGCCGCCAAAAAAAGCAGCAATTTGCCATTTGATCTCACTCAGCAGGCAGTATATGACCAGTCGATATGTTGGCAATACCTAATTCATTGGGCAGACAACCCATCGCTAAGATCCTGAAAGACACGTATATGTGGGTTTTTTCGCTGCGTTGTCGCCCGGTCCGGATCGCCCTCCAGGTGGGTCTTGCCACCGGCTGTATGCTGTCCGCACACGGACAAGTAATAGCCGTTGAGTCTTCCTCTGCCGCATCGTTCGAGGCCCGATCGGCCGAACAATTCAAACAGGCCAAAAGCCGTTTTCAAACCCAAACCAACGCCGAAGCCGCCTGGCAATTCGGCCGCGCCTGCTTTGATGCCGCCGCGGCGAGCAACGATCGGACCCGGCGCGCCGAGCTGGCCGAATCAGGCATCGCCGCCTGCCGCCAGGCGATCTTGCGAAACCCGGCGTCGGCGCCCGCGCATTATTACCTGGGAATGAACCTCGGCGAACTGGCGGATACGCGCAGAAACCTCTCGGGCCTGCGCCTGGTCAAGGAAATGGAGCGCGAGTTCCTCGCCGCGCGCGATTTGGATGAGCATTTTGATTTTGCCGGCGCGGATCGGAACCTGGGTTTGTTGTACCTGCAGGCGCCGGTCTTCATGAGCATCGGCAGCCGGACCAAAGCCCGTCAATACCTGCGCCGGGCCGTCGAGCTGGCCCCGGAATACCCGGAGAACCGGCTCAACCTGGTTGAAGCCTGTTTGAAATGGAACGAGACCAAGGATGCGCGCCGCGAGCTGAAGGTGTTGGAAGAAAACTGGGCTCAATTGCGCTCGAGATATTCAGGCCCCACCTGGGCCGAGAGTTGGAGCCAATGGGACAAAAGATTCATTGCCGCAAAACGCAAGCTGGACTTGCCCG
>Ga0075520_1000292_pt1 | contig 21019 bp, 20 predicted proteins | sample NGEPerB_FD_75100 | JGI IMG/M metagenome (GOLD analysis project Ga0075520, IMG submission 75100) | Arctic peat soil microbial communities from the Barrow Environmental Observatory site, Barrow, Alaska, USA - NGEE PermafrostAB12-B | ecosystem: Environmental > Terrestrial > Soil > Wetlands > Peat ... | reverse complement strand
GATTGGCATCCTTGGCAAATGCCGATTAAGAGTCTGGACATACCCGGTCACAAGAATCTGCTTTGTTCCACTTGTCATACAGCAGGACGAGTACCGAAAAGCGGATGTGATGACTGCCATAATGGGCAGCAGTAATGCTCACAAGAGGAGCCTCTGGTATTCACGGGGCGTGCAGTGACCGGACAAGAACCTTGAAACAGGAATCGAATCGCGGACCGAATCTCGCACTGCATTAAATTGCTTACACTCTGCAGAAAACATCGATTGTGCGCAGGCCATAGTTCGAAATCTGCTAGAGTAACCCTGCTTTGACTACTCGCACTGCGCTGGCAGCTGGCCCCAAAAAAGCACTTCGGCCTGTTCCTCTCGGAGGACTGCTGATCGTGTGCGGGCCTCCACTCGGTGGTAAAGGGCCCCTCGCCGCAAGGGTTGAAGAAATGTTGCCGTACTGTGTGAAAGTGGAGTCCATTGACAACCTTTCGCACGAAGATCAGTCGTATGCTGCTAGAGCAGGCCGCAGTACTGTCTTTGCCGATGTGGAATCAACAATCCTACGCGACGCATTTCGCGTGTGGCGGCTGTCAGAAGCGGTCTCACCGTAATTATTGTCTGTGCACGGTTCCAAACTTCGTTCCTCCGTCGAGCGGCCGCAGATTTTGCCTTGTCGAAAGGCATGCGGTTTTTGCTCGTTGAAGCTATGTCTAGCCCCATTCGCTCACTGAGGCGAATCTCTCGCCTGATGCTCTCGTCGAAAGAAATAACACAGCGCATTGAGCGCTACGATCGTACACAGAGCATCTACGCGCCGACAACTCCCGCCGAGCGAGCGAAACTTCCTGGACTTGCTTACAAAACTGTCCTTGCAAATCTTGATGACGTTGCAGAACGCGTTGTGAGCACGTGGTATTGTCATTAATAAGGGGAGCCACTGTGACGGTTCGTCGACACTTCAATTGTCACTTGGACTTGTCCAGTCAAGCCGTCAACTCAATGGCAACTTCATTGCAACCGCGAAGGTCGGTTCACGTTTTGCTGGTGCCCGGAACGCGTCTCGAGATGCAAGAGAGACCGAATGGTGCCGCCTTAGATTTCCATAGGCTCGGAGACGTCTGTGCAATACGCGCCCGAACCCGGCAGACAGCAGATGGCGCCAAATGGGAAAGGCGCGCGTGCCGAGATCGGAGGGCCAGGCATGAGTCAAGAAATGGTGAGGTGCGCGATGCTCGAATCTAACACGAAATTCAAGGACACGACTGACGGCATGCATCAATGCGTCGGTGTCGCTATTTGGCATTGGGCTCTGCCCGTAGCTGACGTCCGGCTGTGTCTTGCTTGTAGAACTCATGAAGCACCCCATATATGTCCGGGTGCAGCTCGCGGAGTTGCAGAGGTTGGTCGAAGAAGGCCTCGGTTATTACAGCGAAGAACTCGCCCGCGTTGTGCAACCCGTACGGATCGAGAAAGGTCTCGACACCTTCGTCGTAGGCCTGCCGCAAGCGCTGGTATTCGCGATTACAAACTTCCACCCAGCGGGCGTACTGTTGCTCGTTCTTGAGCGGCGGCACCCCATCTACGGTGCCATCTAGCATATCCAGTTTGTGAGCAAACTCGTGGTAGACGACGTTGTGTCCCAACTCCGGGTGAATGCCACCACGCCGCACTGCGTCCCAAGTTAGAATGACGGGGCCGCGCTGGTGCGCTTCGCCGAGTAGGTATTGCGCGTTCGGCACGATTCGCGGCGCGGCAAAGATCGGTTCCGGCGACGGCCGCACCAGTACCGTCGATGGATACACCAGGATTGTTTCCACGTTGGCGTAGAGTTGGTGCTCCAACCCCAGCAACAAAAGACACGCTTGGCCGGCGATCGTGACGCGGATCTCTTCTGTAAGTTCCAGGCCCCCGCAACCCTCCCAGTACTTCTCCGCCACGAACACCTGCACCAGCGCGGACAAATGCACTGTCTCTTCTGCGTTCAAGTACTGAAAGTGCCGCATGTTCCGTTGCAGTGTATCGCGCCATGTATCCGGAAACGGGTGCTCAAGTATCTGCCTTCGTCGCCTTTCTTCTAGCCAATCAAACACGCTAAACGATACACGCATCAAGGCCACAATGAGCGAACAAAATGGCTTAGATTCACTTATTCCTCATTTTCGCGCGTGGCGAACGATTCCGCATCCTAGCGTGATCGGGATGAATCCTACTGCCCCGCGACTCGCATCGTAGGTGGCAGGGTTACCTAATGGAGATGTTGTTGTGGACTTGTTGGGCGCCGCCTTCGTAGGCAATTTGGGTCGCCTTGTTTAGCTCAAACCGACTGCCCACGTAACCGGTAAGAGTCGCTGCTCCGTTTACGACGTTTACGGTAATGTCATCGACGCCCAACCATGGACTCCAGACCAACTTGTTCGTTATGTCATCCTTCAATACAGCGTCGCTGGCGTAACGCCATGTGGAGCGGTCTGGTGCACGATACGTACCCCAATAACTGTAAGAAGGTAAGTAGCCCCAGTAAGAATCGTGGTCTAATTCGTAATTGACCAGGGTTGGGTTGCCGACCGTGAGATCATTTTCTACGTCCAGCACGCCATTCGCCCGTGAAGCTATATCTTCCGCTTGCGCCTTCTCATAGTAGGAATCAACAGTGCCGTTGAGCGCGACGACGCCTTTCTTCGCTTTCACGTTAATCTCAAAACTGTCCACGACCGGATCACGCAGAAAAGCGGAGACGACATTCTGCGCAAGCTTATCATCCGCGATCGTCTTGACGGGGCGGTTCTTAAGTAAGTTCTTTACACGCCAAACGCCCCAGGTGTTCTTTGCGTCCTGCTCAGCGGCACGCTTGGCTTTCAGATTATCGACGACTCCCGTCAGCGTAACGACACCATTCTCCACCTCGATGCGGGGATTGAACGAATTGACGCGCGGATCGTAGAAGAGCGTGTCGTGCACGGCTTGTTCGATAGGCTGATTGCCTTTGACCGAAATAGTCTCCGGCCGCTGGTCGATAGCCTTGGTCAACGGCTCGATCTTTAGCCCCTCGATGCGCACCGATTTCACGCCGGTGGCCCTTGCCAACAGGTCGGCTCGATCATACTGAGCAGGGCTTCCCACCGTGCCGGTCAACGTCACCACGCCGTCCTTCACCTCAGTATTGATGAAGAGCGGATGGAGCCAGACATCAATGGCAATGGCACGCTTCACTTCGGCAGCTATCTCCGCGTCTGAACGCATATTGGTGCCCTCCAGAATGATGGTATCTGTCACTCCCTTCACGCCCTTTACGCCTTTGGCAACACTCACCGCGAGCAGCTTGGCGCGATAGGACGGTACGGTGCCGCTGAGTGTTACGACGCCGTCTTTGACCTCCGCCTTGAGTTTATAGGAATCGGTCGCAGCATCGTAGAGCAAGGCTGATGTGACATCTTTGCGAACGTCATTGTCTGACCTGAAAGGTGTCTTGAGCGCAAGGGTATTCACTACCCCACGCACACCGCGGATCGTCTGCGCGAGCTTGGCTGCGCGCTCCTTAGCCATCAGATTGTCTGCGTCTCCGGTGAGAGTAACGATCCCTAGGTTGACAGTTACGTCGATCTGACTGTCGTATAGTGCAGCGTCGGTAAGCAAGGTATAATCGATAGCGTATGCGATCTGCTGATCGGTCATCCGCTTTGGTTCTTGTTGCACCGCCGCGTACGTTGTCTTCAGTTCAAGCGACGTTTTTAGTTTTTGATGCATTGCAGCGTTCGTACTTTGCGGACAAGTCACCTTCTTTGGCTCTTGAAGCGTCGTACAGCAGCTATTCAACGCGAGTGCGGCACAGGTTGAGGCGATGAATGCTGTCGTCAGTTTCCGAGCCGCGCGACGGTTGTCCAATTTGTGACTATTCGACAATTGTTTTGCACTTGTTTGCATAATAATTCTTCATTTCCGCTGCCGCAGGTGGCCACGCATCAATGCACCTCTCCGTGCGGCGCAGGCCAATGGCATAACAAAATCCGGATAATCATTGCCAGATGTCAGCTGGCTATAGTGGTTGAGAAAATATTACGGTACGGAGGTTAGTTGTTCAGGAGCGTCTTTCTGCATACCTCGTACCAAGCCAACACAAGGGCCAAAACGAGGAGCTTCAGCTTGTATGAAGCGCAACCGGCGCCTGAAACAGCGTCACCGTCCACGGATAGTAAAAGCCGTTGTTATCTTAGTCTGAGTTCTCTGAAGCCCAATCGACGTTTGGACCAGTACCGTGCATCGAATGCACATCACAAGTTTCGCAAAATACATTCAGCATATTTGCACATTGCAAACTTCTCACATCAGTCGAATCGCAGGAGAAAGATACTAGTCATATCGAAAGTCATTCACGGGATTGCTGGCTACACGCATTGATCCCGGGTGCGAGTGTTGGCCAACGTGCGCGCGCTCGAAGCCACTGGGCACGAGGTATTCACGCCGAAGCTTGCCAAACGATCATTGAGGTCACCGGCCACGACTAATGTGTTTGCGCCGCCTTCGGCTTACGGTCACTCGACTGAACATGTCTGCCAGTCGTGCGACGAGGTGGCCGAACGGATCGAGCAGCCACCGCTGCAACCACGAGCTTGCCTCCACGAATGTTATCGAACGCGCGCGAGCGAAGTGGTCCTGGATCCATGCCTCTCCTCGACTGACGACCTCGGTGTCAGCAACCTCGACGAGCACTTCCAGGTTGGAGAGCGAGAATGGATCCAGGTTGAAGCTGCCCACCAGCAGGTAGCAACCGTCGATGGTGGCTACTTTCGCGTGCAGGACCGAATCGTTCCACTCATGGATGGTGGCGCCCGCTGCAAGGAGTTGTCGATAGAGGCTCCTGGTAGCCGCACGAATGAACGGAATGTCGCTCCGGCCAGCAAACAGCAGGCGCACCTGAACACCGCGCCGGGCGGCGGCGGTAATGGCGCGGACGACGCCACGGTCGGGCAGAAAGTAACCATGGGCCAGATGGATGCGCTGGCGCGCGCTTGCAAACGCCTTGAGATACAACCGACGAAGACGCCATCCCCTTCCAAGGCCACAAAGATAGATGCGCAGAGAGCTGTCGACTAAGCGCTCCGGCTCGTGGCGGATCATCTCGCCCAGGCGCGCAGAATGCGTTCCGCGGATCTCGAGCGCCAGGTCAGCCCAGCCCAGCCGCAAGCCCTCGCCCACATTCTCGTCGCCAATATTGATCCCGCCGATGAACGCCACTCGGTCGTCCACCAGGAGAATCTTACGATGGTTGCGACCGAAGTGGCCAATGAACAACGAGAGGAGGCGACCATAGATTTGAACCGTACATCCAACATTTTGCAGCGCTGCTGCGACTGTGCGTCCACTGCGCGCAGAGCCCCAGCCGTCGATCACGACCTGTACCGCGACACCTCGCTCGGTCGCCTGCCCCAGCGCCTCGACAAAGCGCGCACCTACCCCTGAAAGCATAAATGAGTATACCTCCAGGTGCACCGTCCTTTGCGCTTGCGCGATTGCCTGGAGCATGCGGGGATAGGTTTGCCGACCGCCATCGAGCAGATGCACCGACTCCAATACGTCCGGTTGGGATACGGAGTCTTTGGCGAACTTGGGCTCAGTGCCACCACCTGATACGGGGACTGTCTCGATGTTGGCGACAACGCCACTGCGGCTGGGCGCGCTATTGTCACTCAACTGCTGGCGCATCATTTCGGAAGAGTCCTTCACGCGAGTATTCTCTCACACGTCGATCGGTCAGGGAATAACTCTCACTGGCGCGCGATCTGAGGGCCATTCCGTGACAGAATCCATCATTGGGCTCGGCTCAGATCGGCTGAGTCGACCCGTTTTTCCCGGAAGCTCGTCCGTGACCGGATCTTTGCGGATTCTCCGTTGATACGCTCCGACCGAGTGGAAGGATGCCGGCCAAGTCTCCAATGATATTTACCAGCTCCGTGTTCGCGGGAACCACAATCTTCGTGTTCGCAGAGAGGGCTTTCTCGACTGTAATGAGCTTTCGGAGCAGTTGAGCATTGCCAACAAAATACTTGTCAGCAGCCTCGTTGACAAGTTGAATCGCCTGCGCTTCGCCTTCTGCTTCGAGAATCTTCGCCTGCTTGATCCCTTCCGCCTTCTTGATCTCCGCCCGCCTAGCGCCATCCGCCATGGTTTCTGTTGCTGTCGCGAAATCGACGGCGGCAACCTTTTCGTTCTCAGCCTTGACGACCTTGTTCATCGTCTCCTGCACATCCTGCGCAAAACATGCCAAGCGCCAATCCCGCATGAAAATGGAAGTGAGATCGTGCGTCGCCCGCGGAGCCGGGCTGCAATTTCCGACGATCGCCACACAGGCCTCAGCGCTCTATGAATAGCGGGGGCTCGACCGATCAATATCAAATTAGTTGGCCCGGGTTTGCATTCTGCAAAGCAGCCGCCGCAGCTTTCAATTCGAGGCACTGGTCCAAGCGGAAGTTCGCTCCGTATGCTCGGTGAATTCCTGGCAGCACGGAGACTACCCGTGCAGAAATCGCCCGGCCCCGTTATAGGGGTCGCATTCGGAGCGCCTTGCGCAATTGACGCAGCAAAACTCGAATGCCAAAGCGCATCAAACCACCTTGAGCAAATGCTACCAAAGTATCGTAAATGGCCAGTGGTGCCGATTGATTGCGTGGATACGTGATGTATATCGGCAAGTAGGCGCTTGGCTGAAATTTGGCTCTGAACCGCTCGATACCAGCAAAGTTGTAAAGAGAAGTGCCGAGACGTTTGGCAATAGTTAGCCAGAACCCAATGTCGCCGGCCAGTGGCGTCAGACCCAACGTGAAAAAGCCACTGCCCGTCTGAGCCGCTTCGAGCATAGCGGCGTCAATCAACGTCTCCATGGTACCATTTGGTGCGTCCGGCGCTCTCACCAGATTTTCCAGGAGCCAACCTTGGCGCTCGTACACTGGAACCATTGCACCAAACCCGACGATGGTTTCCGCACGTCGGGCTACGAAATACCGCCTCTCCTGCGCAAATGAGAAGGGTTGAATGTCAGTCAGAAAGCCCATTTGAGGCAGCCGTTTTTTTGCCAACCAACGTGCGACGAGTGCTTCAATGTCCAACTGCAAAGTTGTCGGTGACCGAGCCAGCTGGCAGGGGAAGAGACGCTCCACGCGCACACCTTTGGCTCGGGCTCGGCGCAATTGCTCACGCAGGCGGGGGCGACTGTTGATTAACGACGACCAATCTCTGGCGTCGAAAGTGGGTTGCCTTCCTATGACAATTGATTTGAACTCATCGCTTCGCACGAATCGAGACTCTGTCCCAAAAAACACCACTCGCTGATGATTTCGTTGCGCATCACTTACAAATTCTTGGGCAATGATATTTAATCGATCGGAAGCTGCAACTGGTGCCCCTGCCACCACCCAAGCTCTTCCGGTATCTACGTAGGCCACGCAGGCACGGTGACCCGCAAACCAATACTTGAATTGGTTTTGGAGGATTTGAAATGACGTCGCGTTCCAGCCAAATTGACGCAACAGCCGCAATGCCCGCTGCCGTTGGTCCATGAGCGTGAAATCGACACTAATCGGCACCCTCGGAGCGTAGCGCAAATCAGCTCTGATCGGCGGGGGCTGTCGCGACGAAATCGAAGACTTTACGAGGCAACCTACCCGAGCCCCATGATCGCACGCCTATTCACGTAACTATGCTAAGGATCTATGCATCTTGTCCGTAGACCCAATGTGAATCCCCCTCCGCAAGATCGCGCGCTCGCCCAGCAGCTCAGAGGCGCGTGCATCGTTTTCGGGGCAATCATGGCTGGGGCGTTCTGCGTAACAGCGCTAGCGTACGGCCTGCGCCGGATTGGGGTGACACCTGAATTTGAGCGGAACCGGCTGGCCGAAAGATCCGAGAGCGCCGCCTACGCGGCAATGCTCGACGAAGAAAATGGGCTCCTCGCTTACCTGTTAACACGCGACGTGCGCTTCATCGAACCGTACACCCGTGGGGAGGAAGAGCTGGCCCGAGCCAACAGAGCCCTGAGCGAATTCGTCGGTTCCGTGCCGGAGCTTTCGGTGGCGAGGCTCGACACGCGTCTGGCCGAGGAGAGGTGGCACGAGCGGTGGGCCAAAGTCGCGGCCGACACGCGGACCGGCGAAATCGCTCCGCCGATGTCCGAGGGCAAAAGACTCTTCGACGCCTACCGAGCAGAACAGTCAGCGTTTGCCAACGCCCTCAATCGGCGCAGCGAAGTCTTGTCCCGGCGCGAGCAGCGAATGATCTCGGCCAGTGTCGCGCTCAATCTCCTGGTCTTCATCGCGGTACTTTTCCTCGCTGTGCGTCAGCATCGTGCGCTGCACGACGCGATCGTCACACCCGTCGCCACGTTGCTGCGTCATATTCGCCGCATTCGCGACGGACAGCTGTCGGCGACCGCCGACCGCGCCGGTCCGCGCGAGCTAGCCGAGTTCGCGGAGGGGCTCAACGAAATGGTGCGGGCACTCGCCGCGGCGCACGAATCCGCCGCATCCCGTGACCAGGCGCTCTCCAACCATTCAATCAAATTACGCCGGATCCTCGACGCGAGTCGCGAGTTCTCCGAGAGCCTCAACCTTCGCGACGTCGTGGCGGCTGTGCGGGAGAATACCGCGGCCGTCGGCGGCTACGATCGTGTCATCGTTTGGCTCATGGATAGTGAGCAGAAGCGACTCGTCGACAGCGAAGATCATTCAGACGGTGCAACTTCGGGCGCTCCCGTCCCGATGGGGCACGGACTCGCGGGACGTGCAGCCAAGTCGGGGCGCATTACCTTCGAGGGTCCCACCGGTCAGGTGCGATTCCGCGAATGCAACCATGGGTTGGTGTTTGCGATCGCGATACCACTCATTGTGGGGGCGCGTGTCGTGGGAGCACTCGAGGCCCGCCACGTCGAAGCGCAAGTTACGACGAGAGAAGGGATCGAGATCCTCGAGATGCTCGCAATGCACGCGGCCACCGCCATCGAATCAGCGCGTCTTCACGAGGTCGTTGAAGAGTCGAGCGCACCACGAACTTTGCGAGCGAGAGGCTCCGGTGTGATCGGCTTCTGAATGTGTTCGCACCCGTTACTCGGTCACGGCAAATCCGTTTCCGCCAGTTGCAGTGTTCTTCTGACGCCGAACTGAGCGGTGAAGAACCATCGCCCTTAGGCGGGATCCCGCCTTGGCCCAGGATAACTATTCGGGTATAAGCTCGACTCGTGAAGAGTGATGAAGAGCTCATGTTGGCCTACTGCGCGGGAGATCCCGCGAGTTTTGGTGAGCTCTTCGCACGTTATGCACCCATTCTTGAGCGGGTCCTGCGGCGATTTGGACCCAGTAAGGACCAGTTAGCGGACCTTGTGCAGCAGACCTTTTTGCAATTACATCGAGCTCGGAACGACTTCCGCCCCGACTGCGAATTGCGCCCATGGTTGATGACCATCGCTTTCAATCTGGCCCGGGAACAGCTCCGTCGAGCCCGCCGACGGCCCGAGGCGGAGCTCGACGCGGCCGCCGAGATCAAGCACGCTCGTCAGCCGGAGGAACAGCAACGTTTCGAAATCCGCCGGGACTTATCGTTCGCCCTTGAGCAATTGCCAAGCGACCAGCGGGAGGTGGTGCGGCTCCATTTCGTGGAAGAGCTTTCCTTCGAGGAAATCGGAGAGAAAGTTGGCGCCAGTACGGGTGCAGTTCGCGTCCGGGCCCACCGCGGCTATGCAGCGTTACGAAAGTTGCTCTCGGTCAGTAACGTTTCCAATGACATCGACATAGATAAGGGGCGTGGGCCATGAATTGGACCTGCGATGAAACGCGCCGCCAATTGTTGCGACAGGACGAGCTGTCGGAAGCGGCGCTGGAGCATCTGGCACAATGTGCCGTGTGCCAGGAAATGATGGATCTCCCCTCGGCCATTGATCTTGATTCCGGCTCCAGCGCGAACGCTGGCATACTTAATATTGCGAGTCTGTTGAGTCAAACCCAGCTTCAGCTATCGCAAGAGCGGGGTCTACTCGCGTGGCTGCGCAGCCGTAAAACGCCCTTGCGCCTTGCTTCGGGTGTAAGCGTCGCGTTGATACCCGCTGCGGCGCAATTGGCGTTTTCCCGCAGATATGACCTAGGTGACTATCCGTTGCCACGGCTTTTATTAGCGGTGGCATTGTATTTGTTCGTCGTAGTCTTTGCGACCAAGACTCTCCTCTCGCCGCTGTATCGATCGAAATCTTCTTGGGCGCTCAGGTCGGCGGCCGCCCTCTCATTCATTTTGCCCTTCGTACTTGCTGCATTGGCTCCAGCCTATGCCCAGCAAACCGCGTCTCACGTCGGGATTCAGCATTCGTTTTTGTATCAGGCCGGGGCCTGCTTGCGTTACGGGACACTGCTTTCATTTCCCTCCGTACTGCTATTCGTCGCAATGGATCGGCAGCTAGCTCGCGGCCGCCTTTTCTTGACGCTCACCGCCTGCACTGGCGGTCTCGCTGGCAATTTTGTCCTATTGCTGCATTGCCCGAATGAGCAGCCCGCTCATCAACTCTTGGGGCACGCCACTGTGGGATTGGTATTGCTCGTCTGCTTCGGTGCCGCAATTTTGTTCACTCGATTTCGAACGCGAAATAGGTAGGAGATCAGTCATCATTGAAGGGGGTTAAATGGCCAAGTGCCGAGGGTAAGTTTAGGTGGTCCCTCGGCACTCGACTGAATTGGTACGGTGCTATCACATGGGCGTGAGTGTCACTCTGAGCACCTGAGGTACCGCAGGGAACGGCCAGACTCCATCGATGGGTCGTACTCTTCCTGACCCTTCATTCGCGCCGGTGTTGGGTGCGGACTGATACGGCGCCATGTCTGGACCTAGGGCGCTGCCTTGATTGGCTTCGGTCCCTGATTCATAAGCGGCTAGATTCGTCATAATGTCCGCTGCGATATCACTATCGCTGCGCGGACTACCCGACGTGTCGAGCAATGCAACCCCCATCGGGCCAAGTGCCGCGAAGGTGTCATTGGAGGGAACGAGCATCGCTTCGATGCTCAAGTAACGGTGAGTTCCATCAGGAGTTGCTTGAAAGCTCACTGAAGTACCGCCGCCGAACGGAGCCGCACCCGCGACGCCCGAAGAGCTCACCATGCTGTTGGCAGCCCATTCCGAGAGTAGCGTCGTCGAAGCACCGTCTTCTGCGAGGTGCTCCAGCCCCGGTGACGCCATGGCGCCCAATGTAAACGTGGCCAACGAATCGCCATGTAAGGCCCACGCAACGGGCGACATGTTGAGCGGGAATGTGCTGCCGCCACTCGTGTTCGAGACGATCACACTGAACGTGGTGCCCGTGCCATGAGTAACTACCACGCTGACTAGGCCAGACAAATGAGCCAGATCATTGGTGCTGTCGGCATAAAGACGCACCATGTTGATCGGATCTGCGGGCCCTGTATTCGATGCAGCTTGGCGAGGTGCCTGATTGGGACCCACACCAGGAACTTCATTCGCTTCGGTACCAGCGTCCCAGACTGCCAATAAGTTCACGATGTCCAGTTGCACATCGGCGGCTGCACGGGGCATACCGGCGGTATCGAGCAGGGGGACACCTTGCGGGCGAGTGCCGATAAAAACATCATTCGTTTGACCAATCATCATGGCCATGCTCAATAGCGGCATAGCGCTGGTCGGAGTCACAGTGAACATCACCGACGCGCCTGGGCCAAAAGCGGCGGTGCCTGCTGTTGCCGCCACGGCACCCGCGGCGTTGGCTTCGGTGACTAGAACGGCCGAGTTACCTTCTTCCGCCAACCGCTCAAGGCCAGCGGAGGCTGCGGTCCCGGCCGTGAAGTAGTGATATGCGGAATTGTGCAGCGCGTAAAATGCGGGCGAAAGGGGGCTCATGAGCGGCCCTGTGTCTGATTTGTTTGTTAGCGTCACGGTGTAGTCACTACCCGTCAGTGACACGCTCACATCGACCATTGCACTCGGGATGGGGATCGAGCGAGTGCCGTCGGTGCGCAGAGATACGCCCGCTTCGGTGGGACCCGTATTGGGTGCGGGCTGTCGCGGCGCCTGATTGGGTCCCATTCCGGGCGCTTCGTTCCGTTCGCTGCCTGCGTCCCAAAGTGAAATCGCGGTCGTGACATCGCCTGACAGAGGCGTGCCGCTACCATTAAAGAGTGCAATTCCAGAAGTTGCAGCCACATAGGTATCGTTCGATTGCCCAAACATGGACTCGAAATGCAGTGTTTGGCTGGGCATTGCGCTGAATGTGAATTCATAGGCGTCGCCTGGATTGAGCGGACCTGGAGAATTCGCACCAACAGGAACGTTGAATATGCCAGACGAAGCAACGCCCTGGGCTCCCATAATCTCCGTTGCAAGTAGGGCTGGATTAGCGTCTTCCGCCGCCTTTTCAAGGCCCGCCGATGCCGTCATATCGCTGGTAAATGGCTTGATCGTGCCGTTAATGACGGCGTAAGCACCGGGCGCCAATAGGGTAGGAAGTGAGGAATTGGTTGACGTATTTTCGATGCGTAACTTGAAGTTGGTCACGCCACTCATACCGCCCATGCTTGACATGCCGGCTGCGCTCGACATTCCACCGGTTGTGGTCATGCCACCCATGCCCGATGTCCCACCGGTCGCCATCATGCCGCCAGTTGACGTCATGCCACCCGTCATCATCATGCCACCAGTGCTCGACATCCCGCCGCTTGTCATCATTCCCCCGGTATTTGATGCGCCGCCAGAAGTCATCATACCTCCGGTGTTTGATTTCCCGCCCGAACTGAACGTACCGGCAATGTTGGACTTGCCGCCTGTGGTCATGGCCCCTCCAGTGGTCGCACCAGTCATGCCGCCAGTGGTTCCGTTGTCCGAAGGCCCAGGATTGTTGCTCGAACAGGCCAATGCCAATATGGATAGAGACCCAAAAAGGCCAAGAGTACTTAATGAGTTGAACCGCATAGTATCCCTCTCAATCGCTGCACAAACAGAATGTCATCCAGCCCCACGCCTCGCGCCGACATTCACGACACTATGCCCGGAATGCAGACGCAGGATGTGTATGCTCAGTCGCGCCCACCATAGGGCGCGGTCCAATCGTGCATATGGCGGTGGCCGTGAAGCGTTACGCAGCTCGATCGAGAATATGGCGGTTTGATTCTTAGGAGACGAATGCGCGGCTGGCAGACCCCAGGATCATGAAGTGAGAATTTTTCCGATGTACGCTTGTAACGAAATTGCCAGTCACGCATACGCACCGCCTCAACCTCCACAAGGCAAGCTACTGGCTCGCCACCCCACGGTCATCTCGCCGGTTGCTAGGTCATGTTACAGGCAGGCTTGGCTCCCGGAGCTGGCAATGGACAGTGCGTGATAACTTGGACGGCACCTTCGCCAGGAATCTGCAAACTTGGACCAACGACCATGACGCTTGAGGTTGGTCTGGGCAGCCGACTAGGCCTAGGCAGTGTGCTGTATGTTGGCATTCGTCGTAATCACCGGTGGTTGCCTGAGCGTCTGGTATACGACGCAGTATCGTTCCGTGAGTTCGAGAAGTTTTTTGTGGGCTTCTGGTGGGGCATCCGTATCTATGTCCAAATGTAGGCTCAGTCGTTGAAAGCCAACGGGCGTGTCGCGCGAAACGCCAAGGGTTCCGCGAAAGTCAATTTCGCCTTCGGCCCAGATGCGACCGGTTCGCACAGTAATACCCATGGCTGTGGCCACCGCACTCAGCGTAACGCCGGCGCAGGCGACCAGCGCCTGCAGGAGCATGTCGCTCGAACAGGCCTTGCTCCCGTCGCCCCCAGTCGCGGCGTGGAGGCCCGCCTCCACAAGGCCAAGATGTGTTTCCACGCGGCAGACTTGGGCCGGTGCGTCCAATGTTCCGGTCGCCGTTAGGGTCACTACGGCTGTTGCGGGCTCGGTTCGGTATCGTGCCTTAAGAGGTGCCTGTGCGGCGCGGAGCTCATCTGCGTTCATTGGCGAATCTTTGGACATCAGCTCGCGTTAGTCGACTTCATAATCCGTTTCTTGACGGATTCCGGTGGGGCTCCAGACCTCGGAACCGTTGGTTCAGTAAATGAGAACATGCTTCAGCGCGGAGTTCGTCGCGGTCGAAACGACGAAGAATTTGGCTATGCGCAGTCGATTCAGTCTGTAAACGTTGCGGCTTGTGCGCAAGCGCGCCCTCTTTCCAGTCGCACTTCGTCTCCGACGGCGATCTCGCCGCCTTCAATGACGAAGCAATTGAGGGCAAGTTTGCCCTCAAATCGCCGATAGATGTCGCGCGTGATGTCCTTATCTTGAACCAGGGTGTCGGGATCAAAAGAAGTCATGATGCAGCGTAAACGCAAATCTTGGACACCTATGAGTGCCTGAGCTATACGCAGGCATGCACCCGGCCAATCGCGTTCGGCTAGCCCTTCGACTCCACCGATGACGATATTGGGTCGCAGTCGACGAGAGTCGTGACCAAATGCCGCGATGGCACCGTCCGTGGCTACAAGCAACGGCAATACGTCAAACCGCTTAGCACCCTCGTACCGAACGAGTTTGGCCCCTTCCCCGGCTATATCCACGACATCCGCGGCGACCTCAGGACTGTCCCAAGAGCGACCATCCACGGTGACTGCACCTATCACGCCATATGCCCCCTTGTGTCCCAGAAAGCGCGGGTGCGAGCGGGACGTGACCACGTGCCCCCTTGAATCTTCGACGTGCACGACGCGGTCACCTTCAATGCCTAGAGGTCCAAGCTTTGCTTGCAACAGTTTCTCTCCTGCCATCGTTTTGACTGGATATCGCCAGAGCTCAGTAACCTTCACTGCCACCTCCCAATTCGGGTCTACCAACGAAACTGCCAATTTATAGAGCTCTTGCGCCAAGCGCCAACTGTGGGGCCGCCACCCGGAATTGCAGACCATCGTTACCAATAGTGCGTCGGGCACGACTGGTCCAAATCGTCTAGTGACCGATTTGGCCAGTAAGTTCATCCTCCAGCACCGCCCAATCGAGCTCGGCACCAATGCGCGCCAGAACTGCATAAAGCCCGAATCGGATTCGAAATAGAAACATCAGTTTGCCCGGTAACCGCATTCGAAGCAGCGTTCTCTTCAGCTTGACGGTCTCGCCCAGCGCAACGGCGCGGTCCGTTGCGACCACATGCCGACCCGACTTGAGAAGCGGCTCGTAGAAGCCTCGCAACAACCTGCGGGTTACATCGAAATCCATCGCCGGCTTGGGCATGCCAATCTCACCAAGTGCCTCCTGACGGACTACCCGATCTATTCGGGCTGGTGGAATGGACCTACTTGGTGCTCTTGGCATGGGTTGCGCTGGCCGGCGCGGGCAAGGCATCACTTGATTATCATTGGCTCAAGCGAGGGAGAGTCAAAAAGGATCAGGCGGAATCTTCAGCAATTCCGAGCGATTCAGGATTATCGCATCGCCGGGCATGAAAGTTAGGCGTCACACGTTGAAATGGCGTCAACAAGCCGAACTTGACCAGTCACGTCTCTGGTCTGGAGGCACCAATGTCAATACGCCATTTGAGTGTTTTCTTCATGTTGACGGCTTCGGGCTGCGGCGCATCCACGAAGTCGCAAACCGCCCGAACGGAAGGAACAGATACCAGTCTGTCGTCATTGATTGATGAAAACGCGGAAAAGGAAGACAAAGCTGTCATCGCGCGAAATCAATGCCTGGGTGACAGCAACAAACCCAGGGAATGTGAGTCCGACAACGAGTGCTGTGACGGCTTCTATTGTGGAAGGGACCCTCAAATCAGCGATGTTATCAAGATTTGCATGAGTAACGACCAGTGAATTTCATGCCGATTGTACGCTGGACACTGACAATTCTGGCATTTTTAGCGTGCCTAGGCGTAGCTTGCCCAGGCCGCGCACAAACTCCCAACGGGGCGAATTCCCAGTCCACCGATGACTCGACCGTAAAAGACGCTGTCGGTATCGACGAAAAACTAGGACAGTTCATACCGTTAGATCTCACGTTACGGGATGAAGACGGCAAGCCCGTCGCACTTCGTGCCCTAGTCGATAGACCAACTCTTTTGACGCTCAACTACTTTAGATGCGCCAGCATCTGTTCTCCCCAGCTCAATGGACTTGCGGATGCCCTTAATAACACAAAGGCCATTCCGGGGCAGGCATTTCAGATACTAACCGTAAGCTTCGACGAACGTGACACGCCCCTCGTGGCGGCACAGAAGCGCACGAATTATCTCCTTGAGGTTAGACGGACGGTCGCTCCAACTGCCTGGCGTTTTTTGACAGGCGATACGGCAAGCACTCGCGCTTTAGCGAATGCAGTTGGATTCAATTTCAAGAAAGTAGGTGCAGACTTCGCCCACCCTGCGGCTCTGATAGTTTTGAGCCCTAAAGGCAAGATTACCCGCTATATGTACGGCATCACGTATGTTCCGGCCGATCTGGAGATGGCTGTGCAAGAGGCGGCAAGGGGTGAGGTGCAGCCAACTATCAACAAGTGGCTGCGATATTGTTTTAGCTACGACCCCGCTAGAAAAACATATGCGGTGAATATTACCAGGTTGACCGGGGCGCTGGTGCTCGGCGGGGCAATGATTTTCGGGCTCGTCCTAATTATCAAGGGTCAACGGGAAAAGAAGGCCGAAAAACCAGAATAGCCTCGTTCCGGATGCTTGAAATATATCCCGCGGAACAATCGTGACCCATCCAATGTTGCCGTCATGTCGGAACCCGGAAGACCAACTTACAATGCAATACGATATTCATTGGAAAAACAGCATGCGCTCCAAAGCAGCCGAGGTTTACGCGTGCAAGCGCGCCACTTTGACGCTTGACCGCTTTGCCGAGCGCATCCGTTCTCTTTCCCTACGATTTGAAGATCTCAATGGACCCAAGGGCGGCGTTGACAAGCGCTGTACAGTTGAAGCCGTTGGCCCATTCGGTCCCCTAATTGCACGCGCCAGGGCCAGAAACTACTATGCCGCAGCTGACCGTGCGTTAGGTAAGCTCGAGCGCGGCGTCGCACGAGCCTTTAGGCGCGAGTTACACTAAAAAACCGTAAATTGCGTCGCCCGTTCAACGGCGTTCACTACCCGCCACTGCCGATAAGATGATTCTTGCGTTCTGAATGGGAGAGAAGTCGGATGTTATCGCAAAACCAATGGGACCGGACTCAACTGTTGCTATCGAGTAACCTTGATTCATTCCAACGTATACAACCTGGCCATCGATAACACGTCCGGCCAGTCGTGCTCGCAGGGGTACCGATTGTGCCCGATAAGTGAAGAACGTAACGCGATGCCCCTTGATAGTGTACGGCGATGACACGCCTACGAGTGCGGCGGTCCAAGCTGAGGATGCTGGACTACCGGCCGTGCGTTGTAGCGTTTGAAGAGTTCTTACGTCCTGCATTGGCGGAAGCGCAAATGGCGGGAGGAGGCTGGTTTCTACAGATAATCTGGCGGGTTGGTTAGCCAGATGGTGAGGATTTTTCTCAATGTGCCTCTCCATCAGCGTCTCCAGGAAATTGTCCAATTGGGAAAGACTTAAATCCGCAGATCTTGATATGGCTGGCAACGCATCTGGTGTCCCTTTGGCCATCCAACACAATGCCACCAGTGCAATTGCGGCGATTGATAGAATTAGCTGCCAGCTATCAAGATCCCAATTTGCCGACCAGGTCGCACGCTTGACACCAACTCCGAGAGCCAGATTCCGCAAGGTTAGGGACGATTTCGCACGGTTTCTCTCGACCACATTTATCGCAGTGCCGACCTGTGTGGCCACGTTGAAGTAAGAGGACATATTGTAAGTTCGTTCTACAATCAACGCTTTAAGAACCCGTCGTTCGAGTGCCTTCGAAGGGGCGGCGTCGCGCTTCATTACGTCCTTTATCCAACTCCGAAAGGCTCGTTCGAATCGAACCCGTGCCGCGCAACGTAGACAAAGAGCCAGGTGACAGTCGGCGTCCAATAGGAAATTCGACGGTAGCTCACCGTCCAAATACACATCAAGTCGAGACAGGATCGCGCGACAGGTAACCATTGCTAAGCAACCTGATAATATCGCTGCTGACAGCGATGAAAGTCATTTCGTGAACCGTATTCAGTAATTCAATTCAGACGCCGAATAGAAACCGGCATTTTACCAACCAACAAATCCCGACATCTATGCCCGAAACGTAAATGGTTGTGAAGGTTGCCCGCAGTGTACCGTTGACACAGGAATTCCGAATCCACTTGCGATGGCCTTGTGAAGTCTGCGTGCGAGGTGTTGAGGTCAGCGCGCTGCATTCCTATGAAATGCACGCTCTATGGTTTATGCCCTGTGACCCACTCAGAATTGATTGAGAGGCAACAGAACAAGTCGGGGCACCATGACCTTTCGTTCACAATGAGAATTCTCGGAATGCTGCCCATGACTTTTCAGTTGAAGCAAACATCCGTAACCTTCGGATTTCGGCGGATTCCTCGGCCGGTTCGATTGACAATTATCATTCCCGTTCAACTGCGGAAAAGGTGAAACCCGCCCGGCCGGGGAGTAGGATTTCTTGAAACTAAGTCACTCCCAACATCGGATGTTCTACACTCAGTTTGTTTTCTACACTGTCAGTTCGATTAGTACACGGCGGAATTCCTGGTGTTTTCGTTCCCGATTGTACCGAACGACAATATCAGAAACGCTCCTACGAATGCGTCTATCGCCATTTGAGATCGCCCAGCTGAAGCGCTTCTGGCAAGCGAATTATATGTGTCGGCCAGGGCAGTCGACTTGACCTCATGTCGGACGATTTTACAGCATCGCGCCAGCGATTTTTAGGTTGTCTGCTAATTCAAATGTGAACGCAGATTGTTTTTGAGACTTTACGGTCGATGGGCGTATAGATATTGTCGCTGCTCCGCCCGGCTTCAATGCGCGGCACCAGCATATCGACCCAACCATATGTGATTCAAGGAGACCCGAGCGATGACCGAAGCAGCAACGAAAGCGGCGAAGCTAGTTCTCGACAGCAAAACATTTGAGATGCCTGTTGTCGTGGGTACGGAGCGGGAGCGTGCGATTGACATTGAAAAACTCCGCGCCGCAACCGGTTACATCACATTGGACGAAGGGTATCGGAGCACCGGAGCTTGCTTGTCGAATGTCACATTCATTGACGGGGAAAAGGGCATCCTCAGGTATCGCGGCATCCCCATCGAACAGCTAGCAGAGCGAAGCAGTTTCATCGAAACAGCTTTCTTGATTATTTGGGGCGAACTGCCCACGGAAAAGCAGCTTCGGCGGTTCCGCGATTTGCTCACGGAGCACGAATTAATTCACGAGGCGATGCACCACCATTTCGACGGCTTTCCATCCTCGGCACCGCCGATGCAGATTCTCTCGGCAATGATTAATTCGGTCGCTTGCTACCACCCCGACGTTCTCGAAATGGAGGACCCTGCACTGCTCGAAGTCGCCGCGGCACGGTTAATCTCGAAGGTGCGCACGATTGCGGCAGCTGCCTACCGAGCCTCCATCGGCGAACCGCTCATATACCCGAATCCCGGCTACGACTACGTGCGGAATTTTCTGCACATGATGTTTTCGATTCCGCACCGTAACTACGAAGCGCCGCCAGAAGTTGCCCAGGCCATCAATTTGTTCTTGCTCTTGCACGCTGACCACGAGCAGAACTGCTCAACCAGCACCGTGCGCATGGTCGCATCGAGTGGGGCCAACCTATTTGCTAGCTGTGCGGCGGGCATTTGTGCCTTGTGGGGTTGGCGCCACGGAGGGGCCAATGTGGCGGTGATCGAGATGTTGGAGGCGTTGCATCGCGACAAAGTTGACCTAAGAGCACACATCGAACGCGTCAAGAAACACGAAGTTCGATTGATGGGCTTTGGTCACCGCATATACAAGAATTACGATCCTCGCGCGCGTATTCTACAAGCGCAAGCCGACCACGTACTAAAGCTCCTCAAGGTAAATGACCCGCTGCTCGACATTGCCCGTAAGCTTGAAGAAGTCGCACTCAGCGACACCTACTTCATCGAGCGCAACCTCTACCCTAATGTGGACTTCTATTCTGGCATTATTTTGCGCGCCATCGGCCTGCCCATAAATATGTTCACGGTCATGTTTGCCATTGGACGCATGCCCGGGTGGATTGCCAATTGGAAAGAAGTCAACGACCGCCCGGAATTGGGCATTGCGCGCCCGCGGCAGGTTTACACGGGGCCCGCGACCCGGGACTACGTACCGATTGAGCAGCGGAGTTAGTTGTATGGAACAGCCTATGATAGTCGAACTACTAGACAACTTCGTCACTGGTCTAATCACCTATACGGAGAATCTCACCGACATTCGCAGCTTGTTCGTGTGGGATCAAATCGTCCGTCCGACAATCGACGGACCTCAGGAAGCTGAATGCGAGCTTTGCGTTCGACTGAGATCCGAGGCACGTCTACCCCACGAGGAACAACGAGTAGTGAATGTAATCGCGCAGGTAATAGAAGACGAAGAACTCACATTCACGGTTCGTTGTCTCGGGATTGAAAGGCTGCTTCCGTTTAGCGAAGTTGACCTCTCTCATGCATACGATACGATTACTCTCGACTTGAAACATGAATTCGAAGCTAAAGTTTCCAACTAATTCAATATGTTGGAATTCCAAGGCTCCCAGGGGTTGGGCTAAACGGTTCGTATTAGTTGCTCAAATCCGATTTAAAACAGGTTCTCTGTTAGCACGGGTAGCGGCGCCAATAACGTCGGGTGATGTCCCTTGGCCCCACTGGAATGAAGCGGCGTTCCGGCCCAAGAAACGAGGTCCTACGCCATGTGTGAGTCCTGTGTCGCCAGAATCACTCCGCAATGTAGCTGCAGCTCGCGTCAAATTTCACTTGGAGGGCTAGACCACGTAACACCCCATCCAGAGAATCTGGCCTCGACTAAGCGCTTTTCTTCTTCTGTAAGCACTCTCGCATAGCCTTGAACGACTATGTTGCCGAGCTTAGAATCCTCATGGATAGTCGATACCATCGGTTGCGGGCCGCTGT
>Ga0075520_1000290_pt1 | contig 21062 bp, 20 predicted proteins | sample NGEPerB_FD_75100 | JGI IMG/M metagenome (GOLD analysis project Ga0075520, IMG submission 75100) | Arctic peat soil microbial communities from the Barrow Environmental Observatory site, Barrow, Alaska, USA - NGEE PermafrostAB12-B | ecosystem: Environmental > Terrestrial > Soil > Wetlands > Peat ... | reverse complement strand
CGGGCCGGCTCAGTGCGGGCCGGCTCAGTGCGGGGCGGCGGCCCGGGCCGCGGGCCGCCTCCGCGTTGTTCGAGCTAGACACCGATGGCGGTCTCGGCTTTCGGGCTGGGATCCCCGTTAGCGGCGGGGGCTGCATGCTCCGGGCGCAACACCGGACGGAGTGCGTCGAGGACCGAGGCATCGTCGATCGTCGACGGCACCACGACGTTCTGCCCATCGGCGATGTTGCCCATCGTCTTTCGCAGGATCTTCCCGGAGCGCGTCTTGGGCAGGGCGGCGACCACGCTGACCTCCCTGAGGGCGGCCACCGCACCGATCTGCTCGCGGACCATCTTCACCAGTTCGGCGCAGAGGCGCTTTTCCGATTCGTAGTCGTTCGGCACACCGGACTTCAGCACCACCAGGCCCCGTGGCAGCTGACCCTTCAGCGGATCGGCGATCCCGAACACCGCGCACTCGGCGACATCCGGGTGACCCGCCAGCACTTCCTCCATGGAACCGGTGGAGAGCCGGTGGCCGGCGACGTTGATGACGTCATCGGTGCGACCCATGACGTACAGATAGCCGTCGTCATCGAAAAAGCCGCCGTCACCGGTCAGGTAGTAGCCGGGGAACGCCGACATGTACGACGCCACAAAGCGTTCGTCGTCGTTCCACAGCGTGGGCAGGGCGCCGGGGGGCAACGGCAGCTTGATCACAATCGCGCCGTCCGTATTGGGGCCGGCCGGCTTGCCGTCCAAGCCCATCACCTGAACATCCCAGCCGGGCATGGGCCGGGTCGGCGTACCTGGCTTGAGCTCCAGCAGTTCGATGCCGGTGGGGTTGGCCACGATCGGGTAGCCGGACTCGGTCTGCCACCAGTGATCGATAACCGGGATGCCGAGCAGTTCGGTCGCCCAGTGGTAGGTCTCGGGGTCCAGCCGTTCGCCGGCCAGGAACAGGTACTCCAACTTCGACAGGTCGTACTTGGCCAGGAATTCCCCGTGCGGGTCTTCCTTCTTGATCGCCCGGAATGCGGTCGGTGCGGTGAAGATGCTCTTCACGTTGTTCTCGGCCGCAACCCGCCAGAACTGCCCGGCATCCGGTGTGCCGACCGGCTTGCCCTCGTAGAGGATCGTGGTCGAACCGGTCAGCAGCGGCGCGTACACGATGTAGGAGTGCCCGACGACCCAGCCGACATCCGATGCGGTGAACATGGTCTCGCCCGGCAGGATGCTGTAGATGTTCGGCATCGTCCAGGCCAGAGCCACCGCGTAGCCGCCACTGTCACGCACCACGCCCTTGGGCTTTCCGGTGGTGCCCGAGGTGTACAGGATGTACAGCGGGTCGGTCGCCTTGACCTGCACCGGGTCTGCCGGCGTTGCCGTCGCGATCGCGGTGGCCCAGTCGACGTCGTCCGGGGCAAGCTCGGCGGTCAACTGGGAACGCTGCAGGATGATGCGCTTCTCCGGCTTGTGCTCGGCGAGTTCGATCGCCTTGGTCAGCAGCGGGACGTACGGGATGACCTTTTTGCCCTCGATGCCGCAGGACGCCGAGACGATGACCTTGGGCTTGGCGTCGTCGATCCGGATGGCCAGCTCTTTCGGGGCGAACCCACCGAAGACCACCGAATGCACGGCGCCGAGACGCGCGCAGGCCAGCATGGCGACGGCGGCCTCCGGGATCATCGGCATGTAGATGACCACCAGGTCGCCCTTGACCACGCCCTGGTCGGCCAGCACGCCCGCGAAGGCGGCAACCTCGTCGCGCAGTTCGCGGTACGTGTAGACGCGCCGTGAATTGGTCACCGGACTGTCGTAGATCAGCGCGGCCTGCTCGCCACGGCCGGATTCGACGTGCCGATCCAGCGCGTTGTAGGCGACATTCAGTTCGCCGTCCGGAAACCACCGGTAGAACGGCGGGTTCGTCGAATCGAGCGCCTGGGTCGGTGGTACCGACCAGTCGATGCCGCTCGCCGCGTCCAACCAGAACGCCCCCGGGTCGGTCACACTCGCCCGGAATACCTCGTCGTAGGTGCCCACGCTGAATCCTCTCGCAACGTCGTTGTCGCGGGTGAACGCGGGCCACTTGGCCGCGGGGCGCGACCAAGATCCTTGAACGGCAGGCTCCCGCGCTCATTTGCGGTCCGTACACAGCCGAATACTTGTCCTGGGAGAACTGATGTGTCTGGCAGTCAATCTGACGTATCGGATGGCCGAAAGACAGGGCCAAAAGTCCCAAGAGCCAGCTGGGGAGCACCGAAGAGATCTGACCAGGTCACCAAAAATCCAGCGGTCCCTGGTCGCCATGGTCACCCGTTCGGAGCTGGCTGCGCCAGGTGTCTGGGTGCTGCTGCCCGATTGTCGGGACAAAGGTGACCGGTTAGTCAGCCCGCGGGACCGGCCGTTCGTCGCGCGACGGCCCGTCGCGTCGGCGCGATCGTGCCACGCGTCGAACGCAGTGACCTCTCTCACAGCAACCGGCCAACCGGGATCCGCGAGCAACAACCATCGCCCGACACCCGGGATTCCCGGACCGGCGTCGCGCTGGAATGCTGGTGGTCGCTGCCCGCTCCTCCGCCACGAACCCATCGGCGGAGCGCCTTTCGGAGGTGATCGTGCAGGTCGATGTGGTGTCACTCGGGTCAGGCTCCGGCGGCTATTCGCTGCCATCCGCTCCGCCCAGCTCGGCATCACCGTCGCCGTGGTCGAGGAGAAGTATTGGGGCGGAGTCTGTTTGAGCGTCGGGTGCATCCCGTCCAAGGCGCTGCTGCGCAACGCCGAGCTGGCCCACCTGGTCAACAGCGAGGCGAAACCCTCTGGCATCCACTCGATGGCACCGTCCGGTTCGACCATCAGGCTGCTGCCGGTACACCGAGTTGTTGCCGGAGCTGACCTTGGCCCAGCAATGGGACCTGGGTGTGAATGAGATTGCCCGCAACGTGCACGCGCATCCGGCCCTTGGCGAGGCGGTCAAGGAGGCGATTCACGGCTTGGCCGGCCACATGATCAACCTGTGACCGACGGGCATGGCGTGGGGGACGGCGTCGGGGCGGCAAGGATTCTCTGAGAATTCAGGGGCATCCTCGGTGGTGAGGGTGGACGACCTTTGGCGACATGGGGAGCTGTTCATGAGGGTGCCTGGCTGGATCGCGACTCCGCTGGCGGAAAGCGCGGGGCCGGCAGCCGGATCTGCCGGCGGCGCAAGAGGAGTCGAGGGCAACACCCGGCTGACCGCGGCGACCGGCATGGTGCTCTTCGTCCTGCTGGCCGTCGAGGGTGTCACCCTGCTCAGTGTCCGGCAGCTGATCACCGTGCATGTCTTCGTCGGGGTGTTGCTGCTCGGTCCGGTGCTGCTCAAGTCCTGCACCACGCTGTACCGCTTCGCGCGGTATTACACCGGCGCGCCCGCCTACACGGCGAAAGGCCCGCCGCATCCGCTGCTCCGCGTCATCGGCCCGTTCGTGATCCTGTCCAGCGTGGCCCTGCTGGGCACGGGTGTCGGACTGATCTTTTTGGGCACCAACGGTTCTGGGTGGCTGCTGACCGCGCATCAGACCTGCTTCTGGATCTGGGTGGCGTTGATGACCGTGCACGTTCTCGGTCACTTGTGGGAGGCCGCTGCCACCTCGTGGACCGAGCTGCGCGCCTCGCTTCGTGGCCGAGCCGCGCGAGCCAGGCGGTGGCGGTACACGGCGATCGTGACGGCGTTGGTGATCGGGGTCGGCGCGGCGACCATGCTGCTGCCGACCGCCGCGCCGTGGACCAGCCGGCCCGCGGGGCACAGCTCCAGCCCCGGCCCGGCCCAGCATTGACGGCCATGTCGGGCGCGGAATGACCCGCACGGCCGTGCGGCGGCGTGCCACGATCACAGCGTGACCGACGTCCATCCGGTGCCGGCCGACGCGCCACGGCTGTTGCTGGTGGAGGACGACCGCGAGCTCGGCCCGCTGCTCGTCGAAGTGCTCGGCGACGATTACCAGGTGGAGATCGCCGCTGATGGGCAGCGCGGCCTGCACTTGGGTCTGACCAGGCAGTACGACGCGATGGTGATCGATCGGGGGCTGCCGGCGATCGAAGGTGTTGACCTGGTGGGCAGGCTCCGGGCCCGCGGGGTGCTGACCCCGATCCTGCTGCTCACCGCACGGGGAAGCATCGCCGAGCGGGTCGCGGGCCTCGACGCCGGCGCCGAGGACTACCTGGTGAAACCGTTCGAGATCGACGAGCTGCTGGCCAGGATCAGGGCGTTGCTGCGCCGGCATCAGGACACCTCGGCGATGGTCCCCGTCGGCAGCCGGAGCCTGCGGCTGGCGGCCCGCACCGTGGTGGGTGATCACGCCGCGCCGGTGGCGCTGTCGGCCAGCGAGGCCGAGTTGCTTGCGGTGCTGGCCAGGCGACCGGACAAGGTCTTCACCCGGACGGAATTGCTCGCGGCCGTGTTCGATCCCGCCGACGTCGCCGGCACCGTCGACACCTACGTGTACTACCTGAGGCGCAAGCTCGGTCGGCGCGCGATCAGGACCGTCTACGGCGTGGGCTACCAGTTGGGCACGCAGTGACCGGCACGACGACGAGCCACCGACCGTGCACAGGCCAGTGACCGGACAGCCGCGGACGGCGGCTGACGAGGACATCGTCAATGCCGCCGCCCGCGCGGTCGGCATCCGGATCGCAGCGGCCTGCGCGCTGGCGATCGCCGTGGTCGCCGTGCTGGCATTCACCCTGATCGGCCATCATTCCGGCGCGGGAGGGGTGCCACCGGCGGGCGGAGACCGCGATAGCGACAATGACGCGCTGGTGCGCAACGCGCTGCTGGTCGCGGGCGCTGTTGGCATCGTGATCGCCGGGTTCGTCGGCTGGTGGGCAGCGCGCAATGCGGTCAGACCGCTCGGCCAAGCACTGGCCCTGCAACGTCGATTCATCGCGGACGCCGGTCATGAGCTCCGTACCCCATTGACCATCCTGCACACCAGGGCCCAACTGCTGGCCAGGCGAATCCGCGCCGACGATCCGGCGCGGCCGGTCGTGGACCAATTGCTCGACGACTCCCGGGTGCTCGCCGAGATCGTCGAAGAACTGCTGGCCAGCGCGTCGCTGACCGAAGATCCCAGCCGGGCCGAACCGGTCGATACCGCAGACCTTGTCACCGACGTCGCCGCATCGATGGCCGTGTTGGCGCAGACCGCCGGCGTCGAGCTGCAGACCCGGACTTCGCCCGGGGTGATCGTCAACGGCTCGCGTACCGCGCTGCGACGCGCCCTGGTAGCACTGACCGACAACGCTGTCGCACACACTCCGGCGGGTGGCACCGTCACGCTGTCCTGCCGATCGGCCGATGGCCGGGCGATCTTCGAGATCATCGACACCGGTGAGGGTATCGACCCGCAGGATGCCGACCGGCTGATGGAACGATTTGCCCGGGGGGCCAGCCGTGTGCCCGCCGCCCCGGGCAAATCCCCTGGCGGCAAGCGATTCGGGATCGGCCTGTCCCTGGTCCGCGAGATCGCGACCGCACACTCCGGCACCCTGGAGCTCACCGGGAATCCCGGGCATGGCGCGTGCGCCACCCTGACGCTGCCCGCGGCCGACACCCCCCACGAACGGGCCGGCAGGCCCGGATGACCATCGCGGCAGCGGACGGGCCTGCCATCAACTCGATCGGCACCCAACCCGGGACCTTCGCATCTGGTGACATCTCCTCGCGCGGGGTCGACTGGGACGGCCGACGATGACGGACGGCCATGGACGGCACCAACCAGTACAGAGGTTCTGATGACCCCCCTTGCCCACCGGCGAACGCCACGCCCGACCGTCGCCGAGCTTGCCCGTGAGATCGCCGATGTTGCCAGCGATCTGCCGCTCTTCCTGACGGCGCCACTCTACCGACGGCGGCATCTGCGCTGGGGCGCAACAGCCGCCGAAGTCGCCTCCGCACTTCCCGGGGACGAGCTCCAGTCGCAAGCGCAGTTCGAATGCACCCGCGCGGTCACCATCGACGCCCCGCCGGAGGCGGTCTGGCCGTGGCTCGTCCAAGTGGGTTGCCTGAAGGCAGGCTTCTACAGCAACGACCTGCTGGACAATCTCGCAGTCCCGAGCGCGCGCGAGATCGTCAAGGAATTCGAGCAGCTCGAGGTCGGCCAATGGGTGTCGATGGCCCCAACTCCCACCGAAGCGACGGCCTTCAGGGTGGACAGTTTCGCGGTGAATCGTTGGCTGCTGTGGCGCAAACCGGACAGCACCTGGGTCTGGACATTGACCGACATCGGCCAGGGCCACACCCGATTGGTCACCCGGGTGCGCGCTTTCCACGACTGGAAGAACCCGCTCGGCGCGATGTTGAGCGTGCTGCTGATGGAATTCGGCGACTTCGCGATGATGCGCAGAATGCTGCTGGGGATCAAGGAGCGCGCCGAGTCAGCCCAGCGCTGACACTGCCTCCTGCCCCGCCAGGCTGGGTCGAGCGGGGTCGATGCCGGCGTGCGGATCATCCACCGGAAGTCGGGTGACGCGCGGATCACCAGAGCGAAGTTTCCCGGGCCGGCCCACGGCGTCAGTAGCAAACGGCGGCGAAATCGCGGAAGCGACGGAGAAGCGACTCGTCCGGGCCGAATGTTCACTCGTCCGTGCATTCTGTCACCCGTCGATATGAAATATGATATCGGTGAGAAGTTTTCTCGATCTACTCGCCAGGCATTCGGGGGATAACCTGGTCGAGCACCACTCCGCGTCACACATTCAGTCCGTTCAGCTCCTCGGAATGTCACAATCGCGGACCAACGAGATCAGGAGCACACCATGGCGCGGTCGACAGCCCCCCCGGCCGGCGCCGGACGTGCCGGCGATCGGCCGCCAACCCCGATGTCGGCGCTCACATCGATCGACACGCGCGGAATTGCCGATTCCGCGACGGACGGCGGGCGATTCTGATGTCGTCCCAGCACCGTCGACAGTTCGGAACGAGCTATGCCACCACGGCACGCAACGGCCTGCTGCTTGCCGCCGGTGCGTTCCGGCGCCGGGTCGATCGCTCGTTCCCCGATCGGCTGTCCCCGCAAGTGGACGAAACCCCGCTACCGTATCCAAAGCCGACTTCCGTGTGGGTGTGGTCGGTGAACCCGACCGGGATCTTTACGGCGTCCAGCTCCGCCAGCATCGAGATGATCGGCTATTCGCCCGCGGACCTGATCGGGCAGAACGTCAGTCTGGTTCTGGACGCCGCTGAACTTCGACGCGCCTACGCCGTCACCGAGGCACTGGGCGGCGCCGGTGCCAGCTGCCGTGGCATTTTCGTCGAGGCTCATCACCGCAACGGAACAATGGTGTGGCTGCAGACCACCGCCAAGCCTCGGTACGCCACCAACGGTGACATTGCCGGCTGCGACGGCACCACGAGATTGGTCGGACCGGATGCGGACAGCGTCGCAGAGCACCACCGCATCACCCAGCGGATCAGGTCGGTGTTGACCGATCGTTCCCTACGGACGGTATTCCAGCCGATTGTCGGTTCGGCGGCCAAGAGCGTGATCGGTGTGGAAGCCCTCTCCCGGTTCCGTACCGACCCCGAGCGGATCCCCGACGAATGGTTCGCACAGGCCGCGTCGGTCGGGCTGGGGACGCGGCTGGAGCTGTTGGCGATCGACATGGCCTTGACCGCGGCCGAAGCGCTGCCCGACCACCTGTACATCTCGGTCAACGCCTCGCCGACGACGTGCCTGGACCCCAGGCTGATCGACGTGATCGCACTGAGCGCCGTCGGGCCAGGTCGGGTGGTCCTGGAATTGACCGAGCACGACGCCGTCGCCGATTACGCCGAGTTGGAGCGGGCCCTGGACAGCTTCCGCCGCATGGGCGTCAAGGTCGCCGTCGACGATGCCGGATCGGGATTCGCGTCGTTCCAACACATCCTGAGACTGCGGCCGGATTTCATCAAGCTGGACCGGTCGATCGTCGCGAACCTCGACGGCAGTCCGGCGGCCCGGGCGCTCTGCGCCGCAGTGACTGCATTTGCCGGCAGGATCGGCGCTGAGGTGATCGCCGAGGGCATCGAAACCCCCGCGGAACTGTGTGCGGTCACCGAACTCGGTATGAGCGCCGGGCAGGGTTTCTACCTCGGGCGACCGTCGCTGTTGCCGACCGAATGGGCTCGCTGGCATTCCGCCGTCAAGGCCACCCAACAGGTGCAACTGGCCATTTCTGTCCTGAGCAGCGGGCCTGCTCTCGACCTCGGGACGGGTACATCGGCATACACCACCGGCCCGATCGTCCCGAGCGGCATCGGAGGCACGTCCGCCGGGACCACATTGCAGGACGCCGGACTTGCCGACGCGGTCTTTGCGGCGCTTCCGGACGCCACCGCCGTCCTCGACCGCAGCGGCAGGATCGTCGCCGTCAACCGAGCCTGGCAGATGTTCGCTGCCGACAACGGCGGGACGCCGGCGACGACCGGAGTCGGGGTCAGCTATCTGGACGTGTGCCAACGCGCGGCGGAAATGGGCGGCGCGGATGCGGCAGCGGTGGTGACGGGCCTCAGGGCCGTGCTGTGCGGATCGGTCAAGCAGAGCAACCGCGAATACTCGTGTGATTCACCGTCGGTGAACCGCTGGTTCGTCTCGAGAATCACGGCCATCGAGACACCGTCCGGCGGCGCCGTTGTCTCCCACATCAACATCAACAGGCGCCGGCGTGCCGAACTGGAGAATCAGCAACAGGCGTTGCACGACCCACTGACAGGGTTGGCGAACCGGGTCCTGTTCACCAAACGACTCGCAGCCGCCCTGGACGCGCCACCTGGATGCCAGATCCGCCCCGACGTCGGAGTCATCTTTGTCGAGATCGCTGCCCTGGCCGAGGTGAACAAGACCAATGGTTACGCGGCAGCCGATGAAATGCTCATGGAGACTGCCAGCCGGATTCACGTCCAGTTGAATCAGCGGGACACTGTGGCCCGGCTCGGCGCCGGCAGGTTCGCTGTGTGTGTCACCCGGACCAACGCCAGACATCTGCAACGGCTGGCCAACAGCATCGCGCAGACGCTGGCCGGGACGCACACGATCCACGGTCACCAGGTGGGGTCGGGCGCCACCATCGGCAGCTACCTCGCGGGCCCGCAGGACACGGCTTCACCATCCCTGCAGGCCGCGGAACAGGCGATGTACGCCGACCTGCACGCCCTGCCGAGGGCGATCCCCGCCTGAATTCCGGTCTCGACGGCGAGGCGCACTGCGACGGAACCGGTCAGTCGGTGTTCGACCGGCGAAGGTGCCGACCGAGAAGAACCAGACCGACACCCAGCATCAGCACCGTCACGGCGATCAGCACCGTGGCGCCGACGTTGAAACCGGCACCGGTGCTGGCCAGTGTCGTCGCTGTGCCGGCCGGAGCGCCGGCCGCCGCCGCGCCGGCGACCGTCGACCGCCGGCGCCGGGTAAGGCGGCGCGGGGTAGGCGGCGCGGCCAGTGCCGAGGCGCAACAAACCAATAGACCGGCGAGCGCAAGGGTCAGTACGGCCAGCAGTTTTCGAAACATGTAGGGCACCCGTCATCAGCTTCGGAAGCGACGAGACGAGGTCCCCCCTCGCCTTGAATCCGCCGGATAGCAGATTCGGGCGAATCGCCCAAAGCTGTCGATACGGTAACGTAGGCGATCTTCTCCACGACCCGGCTCCCGAAGATCAATCTGTGCACCGCGCAGTTGGCGCTCTCGGCGAATCCGCGGCGCCGATCAGATTGGTCATGTCACATCCGATTTCTGTTCTGTCGGGGTTCGGGGTGTCTACGGTTGAGGTGAGTGTCGACGAGCATTCGGCCGCCATTACCCGTTTCGGGCGATGCGGCGAAAGGCATCCAGGGGTGAGGTCGGCCACATGGAACAGCACGGGGAATTGAGGGTGTTCGTGGTCGACGACCACGAGGTGGTTCGCCGCGGCGTCAGGGACATGTTGAACGCCGCCGATGGGGTTGCGGTGGTCGGCGAAGCCTCCACGGTGGCGGAAGCGCTCGCCCGGGTGCCGGCCTCGCGACCCGATGTGGCGGTGCTGGACGTCCGACTGCCCGACGGCAATGGGGTCGAGTTGTGCCGCGAGCTGCGGTCCCGGCTGCCCGAGCTGGCGTGCCTGATGCTGACCTCCTATCCGGACGAGCGGGCGATGCTGGACGCGTTCCTGGCCGGCGCCGCCGGGTTTGTGATCAAGGACATCACCGGATTGGATCTGGTGGCCGCGGTCCGCACCGTGGGCGCGGGGAGCTCGCTGCTGGATCCGCAGGCCGCGGCCGTGCTGTTCGCTCAGTTGCGGTCCGCCGTGCCCGTCGTCGACCCGTTGGCGGGGCTGACCGACGGCGAACGGACAACCCTCGACCTGATCGGTGAGGGATTGACCAATCGCCAGATCGCCGGGCGGATGTTCGTGGCCGAGAAGACCGTGAAGAACAACGTGTCCCACCTGCTGGCGAAGTTGCACATGACCAGCCGGACACAAATCGCGGTTCGCGCCACCGAGATCCGCGAACACCGCCGCAGCAGCGACACAGCCCCGACACCCTGATCCAGGCCGCGCCGGCCAGCACCCGACGCGCGCCGCCTACGGCAAGGGCGCGGTCCGGACCACGTGCGTGCCGTCCGTATCGGGTTGGTCGACGGTGAAGGTTCCGGCCATGGTGGTGGCCATTTGGTGGAGCCTGGCGCGCCACTCCTTCAAAGTCCTGTGCATCGTCGGGTTTCGAGCGGCGGTAGATGAGGGGTCGGGACCCCGATCGGGCTGTGGGGTTGGCCACGGCCGGCAGCGGCGGTGAGTTACGCTCCGCCAGCAGCCGCGGCGGTGCCGGAGAGCAGCGGGAGAGCCGCGCACGGAGGAAGGAAACCGGATCGACCATGCGGGCTACGGTTCTCGACGTTCTGGCGGAGCGCCGCGCTCACGGCAGTACACCGGGCGCTCGGAAGGACGATCATCGGGTCGCCCTGGTGATCGAGGGCGGCGGTAGTCGGGCGGCATATTCCACCGGCATGATCGGCGTCATCCACGAACGCGGCCTCGCCGAATGCTTCGACGCCGTCTACGGGTCATCCGCCGGCGCGTTGAACGGCGCCTGGCTGCTCTGCGGCCGGGCCCCCGAGGCGATGGCCGGATGGACAGCGCCCGGGGTGATGCGCAAGGTGATGGACTCCCGCCGAGTGGTGCGCGGCCGCCCGGTCGTGGACCTCGATTTCCTGATCAACGTCCTCTACACCCACCTACTGCCGATCGACTTCGCCGCCGTACTGGCCAACCCGGTCAGCCTGCACCCGCTCGGCACCGACGCGGCGGACGGCCGCCCCGTTGATCTGGCCGCACTGATCCGGGACGTCCGTACGCTCAAGGACGCTCTACGGGCCACCTCCTGCCTGCCCGTGATGGCCGGTCCGCCGATCGAGCTCGACGGGGGCCGACGATTCCTGGACGGCGGCGTCGCCGAACCCGTTCCGATCCGTACCGCGCTGGGTGACGGAGCCACCCACGCCCTGGTCTTGCGCACCCGGCGTCTCGACGAACAGTCGGAACCTCCGGGAGCCCTTGCCGGCCGGGTGACGAGCCGGTGGTTCCGCAGGCACGCGCCCGGCGCGCTAACCGCCTGGGACTCGCGGCCTGCACGAACGCTGGAAGCTGAGCGGTTTCTGGCCGGCCTGCCCACCGTGCTGCAGATTCGTCCTCCGCTCGGATCGCCGTCGGTCTCCCGGATCGCGACCGATCCGGCGCTGCTGGGATCGGCGGTGGCGATCGGCCATGCGGCAGCGGCCATCGTGCTCAAGCAGACCAGCAGCAACGACCCGCGAGCACGTCGCTCAGCACCTCACGAACCCGCCGCGCTGCCTGGTCGTTCCCGGCTGCGGTGAGCGACCGAACCGCCGAGGGCACGTGAGCCCAGCCGCTCTCCCGTCGCGGAGGTCGCCCGCACTATTCCGCACGTACTGCTAAAGTGTGCGCATGACGGCGGTTGAGGACGTACTACGACGGCACGGATACTCCATGTCGGAACAGACCCTCGCTGCCCAGCTCGACGCATTGCTGTCCCTATCGGACCTGGACAGCGTCGGGATCGACATGTCCTTCGCGGATGCCGTCTACCTCGCTCGGTATTCCGGCGTTCACGCCGCTTCCGACGCGGACCTGGCGGCAATGGACGCGCGGTCCGCGGCCCGAGCGACTGCGGAGGCCGGCCGTGGACTGAGCCGCAACGATGTCGCTGGCCTGCTGGCGATCGACCCGTCCCGGGTTTCCCATCAGATTTCTGCCGGCCGGCTCTACAGCTACCCGGGAAGCCAGGGACGGCCGGTGTTCCCGGACTGGCAGTTCATTGCGATCACCGATGAGCAGGACGCATCCCATCCAGCCCCGAAGGCTTCGGTCATCCCACATCTCGCCGAGGTGATCGCCGCGCTCCCCGCGGGCTCGCACCCAGTCGCGGTCCGAACCTTCATCACCACCTCCAGCCCCGACCTGTCGGTGCACGGAAGTGCGCTGTCACCACGTGATTGGCTCGGCGGAGGTGGAGACCCCGCCGCCGTTGTCGCCCTGGCCGTCACCTTGGGCGAACAGGTGTGACGGCAAAACTGCCACCCCAGCCGCCCGCCGATCTTGACGTCCGCAAGCCGTCCTGGCGCACCTGGCCGACCACGGACCCGTTATGGCAGGTGGCGAACACCGGCGGCTCCTTCGCCGCCCGGTTTGCGGTCATGCGCGCCTACGGCCCCCTCGCCTCGGCCCGGTTCGATCCGCACCCACCACCGCCGGCCGAACATCCCACCGAGCGAATCCTTTACGCCGCCATCGATCTGGTCACCGCGCTCGCGCAGCGTTTCCAGAACGGCCGGGAAATACGGTGCAGGCAACCGACAAACCCCATCGTGTATTCCTGGATGCCGGCAAGGCCACTCCAGCTGATCGACGTCACCGACCTGTCCGCGCTTCGCCTCGGTGCGTCCCAGTTGCTGAGCACCGGCCCCAAGCGACACACCCGAACCTGGGCAGTCGCGATCCGCCGAACGTGGCCCGCCGCCGACGGTCTGCTGTACCAATCGTCCATGGCAGGCCGGGAATGCGTGGCGCTCTGGGCGCCCGCCGCCGATAGTTTCCCGCCGCGCCCGGCCTTCGCGACATTGATGTCGGACCCCGCTCCCGATTGGATCCGAACACTGCGCAACGCCGCCGCCCACATCCATTACGACTTCTACCGCTGACCCTGTGCACGGGTGGCGGTGAGACCGGTCATGACCGGTCATGACCGACCCATCCACGACAGCTATTCGGGAAGGCGCCGAGAGAACCGGGCTGCCAGGGAAGCAGGGGCGGCCGGCCGTGGCCGCCATGGCCGCCGTGGGCTATGGTCGCGGACGACGCGGGGTGCCGACGCCCAACCGGGCGGTGGCTGAGAAGACACCCGTCGCACCTGATCTAGTTCGTACTAGCGAAGGGAACGTCGAAGCAATGAAAGCGCGGAAAGCACGGTATGGCCGGTGGAACAGCCGATGAGTAGCACGCCAGATGTCCAGCCCGTCGATTGCGCCGACGCGCTGCAGGCGCTGCGCGACGAGGCGCCGTTGGTGCAGTGCCTGACGAACGTGGTGGTGACCCAGTGGACCGCCAACGTGCTGCTGGCCGCGGGCGCCGCCCCGGCCATGGTGGACAACCCGGAGGAATCCGGGCCGTTCGCTGCGATAGCCGGTGGAGTGCTGATCAACCTGGGCACCCCGTACGCCGAGACCGTGTTCGCGATGGAACGGGCGGTGACATCCGCGACCCAGGCGGGCACGCCCTGGGTGCTGGATCCGGTGGCCGCCGGCGCGCTGGCCTGGCGCACGGATATCGCCGGCAAACTCCTGGCGCAATCGCCGACGGTGTTGCGCGGCAACGCCTCCGAGGTGATGGCGTTGACCGGCGGGGCGGGCGGCAAGGGTGTGGAGTCGGTCGACACCCCGGAAGCCGCGCTGACCGCGGCACGGGTACTGGCGGGCACGCACGGCACGGTGGTGGCGGTCAGCGGGCCGATCGACCATCTCACCGACGGCGACCGGGTGGTGCAGGTGGGCAACGGGCATCCCCTGCTCACCCGGGTGACCGGCGTGGGGTGCGCGTTGGGCGCGTTGATGGCCGGCTTCGCAGCCGTGGTGGATGACCCGTTGGTCGCGGCCGTCGCAGCCACCGCCTTGCTCACCGTCTGCGCGGACTCGGCCGCGGTCGGATGCCGTGGCCCGGGGTCCTTCGCCGTGGCATTGCTGGACGAGTTGTCCGGGATCACCCCCACCGACCTGGCGACCAGGGTGCTGTTGAGTTGATCATGACCCGGCGCGCCGTCGACCTCTCGCTGTATCTGGTCACCGACACCCGCCTGTGCGGCGCTGCCGGCGTCGCGGCGACCGTGGCCGCAGCGGTGCGCGGCGGAGCCAGCGCGGTGCAGATGCGCGATCCGGATGCCGGTGACGAGGAGTTCGTGCTGTTGGGGCGGGCCGTCGCAGAGGCGTTGCGAGGCTTGGACATTCCGCTCATCGTCAACGATCGGGTGCACCTGGTGGCGGCCATCGGGGCCGACGGCGCACACATCGGGCAGCACGATCTCGATCCGCGCAGCGCCAGGGACTTGCTCGGACCCGATGCGGTGCTGGGCCTTTCTGTACAGACCCTTGACCAGGTCGCCGTCGCCCGGCACGAAAGCCTTGATCTCATCGACTATCTCGGCGTCGGACCAGTCTGGCCGCAGGCGACCAAACCGGATGCAGCCACACCGTCCGGGGTGGATCGGCTGCTGGACATCACCGCGGTCAGCCCGTGGCCGTGCGTGGCCATCGGCGGCGTCGACGCCGACCGGGCCGCCTTGGCCAGGCGCCACGGCGCCGCGGGCGTCGCGGTGGTCAGCGCGATCTGCGGCCGGCCCGACGTCACGGCGGCCACCCGCCGGATCCGTGCCGCCTGGGATCGGGCTGGCGAAACATGAGCGGCCCCAGCCAGAACCAGCGGCGTCCCCCGGTCGCGTTGACCATCGCCGGCAGCGATCCGTCCGGCGGCGCCGGCATCCAGGCAGACCTCAAGACGTTCTCGGCTTTGGGTGCCTACGGCACCGCGGTGATCACCGCGCTGACCGCCCAGAACACCCAGGGTGTGACCGGAATCCACCTGGTGCCCGCCGATTTCGTCACCCAGCAGCTCGACACCCTGGTGGCCGACGTGCGGATCGACGCCATCAAGATCGGCATGCTGGCGACCCGCGAGCTGGCCGATGCGGTTGCCGCCTTTCTGCGCGAGAATCCTTCTGATGTCGTTGTTCTCGATCCGGTGATGGTGGCCACCAGCGGCGATCGGCTGCTCGCTCAGGACGCGGTCGAGGCGATCCGGCGGCTGCTGCCACTCGCGTCACTGATCACCCCGAACCTGGACGAGGCCGCCGACCTGGTGCGAGCCGACCGGGCCGTCGACGTCACCGGCATGCTCGAGCAGGGCAGGCAACTACTCGCGCTCGGCGCCCGGCGGGTACTGATCAAGGGCGGTCACTTGCCCGAGACCTCGGCCGCCATCGACGTTTTCGTCAGCCCCGAGCTGGAACATGTGTTGTCCACGCCGCGGATCATCACCGCGAGCACGCACGGCACCGGATGCACCCTGTCCTCTGCCATCGCAGCGCTGCGGCCTCGGCGCGGAAGCTGGCTGGAGGCGGTCACCGACGCGAAGGACTGGTTGAGCGGCGCGATCGCCGCGGCGCCGGTGCTGGAGGTGGGGCACGGGCACGGGCCGGTGCACCACTTCCATCAAGTCTGGGTACCCGGCACCGCCTCGTCACGAGCCGGCGCCGGGGTAGCCGCGAACGGCAGCGCGATCAGCACCGCCACCAGAAACGACGTGAGTGATGCCGACAGCCACGGATGACCGGCGGTGTGCAACCATTGCGCCGCACTGGTCCAGGCATCGGACCAGCCGGGGATGGCACCAGGGTTGATCAGTTGGTAGGCAACGAAACCCGCGCCCCAGGCCAGCAACATCCCCGGACGGAGCGGCGCATCGGTCGCGGTGTTCCACCCGACGCCGCGCGTCCGGAGCCACGCCGCGAGCAGCGCACCGGACAGCGGGATGAACACCGCACCGATCAGGTAGAGGAAGTTGGTGTACTGGCTGATGTCGATGGTCAGCGCCACCGCGATGGCCAACGCGCCGATCGCCGACGTCAGGATCCGGCGGTCCCAGCGCGGCGCCATGTTCTGGATCGAGACCGCGGTCGAATAGACGTTGGCGAAACTCTGGTCGGTTTCCCTGAGCACCAGCACCGCGAAGGCCGCCGTGCCCAGCGGGACGGCAAGGAACAGGTCGAAGACCTGGTCCGGGTTTTGGCCCACCTGGGTGAGTGCGACGACCCCGAGCAGCAGGCAGGCGATCTGGGTCGCGCCGTACCCGAGGAATCCGCCGGCGAAGGCGGCCCGGGGTGTCCTGGAGTGGCGGGAGTAGTCGGCGCCGAGCGGCACCCAGGAAATCGTCAGCGCCACCGCAGCGTCCACGGCCAGCCAGAAACCGCTCCACGAACCGTCGATGGTCGGCACGGGATTACGGAGCAGCCCGACGGCCAGCACCACCAGCGCGATGACCACCAGCACGGACACGTACTTGCGCAACACCCGGATCGATCCCAACGGCCGGATGGTCAGAGCGGTGGTGACGCCGCCGGCCAGCAGGATGCAGGCCCAGCGCGGCAGGCGACCGCCGGTCAGCGCCTCCAGCCCGGCGGAGATGACCAGCAACTCGAACACCGCCCAGCCCAAGCACTGCACGATGTTCAACACGGTCGGCAGCACCGAGGCCTTGGCGCCCAGCAGTCCTCGCAGCAACACCATGGCCGGTGCCCCGGTCTTCGCGCCGAGCACGAGGGAGACGCCCAGGATCACGCCGCCCAGCGCCGATCCCACCACGATCGCCGTCACCGCTGCGGGCAGGCTCAACGGATCGGCACCGATCGGCGTCAGGATCGACAGTGCCCCCGCGAAGCCCAGCAGGCTGACGCCCAGGTTCCCCCAGAAGCCAAGCTGGTCGAGCAGACCCAGGGTGCGTGGAGCGGATTCGGTCAACGTTCGTGGCGCCTCGGCGGGCCCCCCCGAGGAGGACGACGCCGAAGAAAACGACGCCGAAGCGGATGACTCTGCCTGCGGAAACGACCGGGACATGGCGGACTGCCTCTCCCTGCGCCGGTACGAACCGGATCAGGTTCAAGCGGTCGGCGACCGACCGTGCGCGACGCGAGTCGCGACGAGCAACCGCCCTCTCAGCCCGGTGGGCTCCCGCGGGGACACGATCAACTGTAGTCGGACCCCAAATGATCCAGCTCCGCGGCGATGGAGATACCGGCGAACAGCTCGAATCCCTGGCCATCGGGGCGCCGCCAGCCCAGTACTGCCTGCGCCAGGCCGACTTCGGCTGCCCGCATGGCCTCGTCGGGATCGTGGCCAGCACCCAGCTCGCCGGCCAGCGTTCGGGCCAGCGGCAGGTGGCGCTGGTACAACGCGGCCAGCGCAGGCGTCAGCCTCTGCGCGCCCTGCTCCGCCCTGGCCCGTTCCAGCGCCAGCCAGGCAACCCCCGTCGATGCAGGGTCATTGATCTCGTCGGGACCCCGGTCCGGTTCTGACGTCACCACCGGGCGCCGCCGACGTCGGTTCCGGGACCGGACAGCGGCCGTGGGACGGTCGGCGCAGCCGAAAAATGCCAGGGAACCAAAGAAATGGGACGCCTCTTCTCCGCCATTGCTCCGGGAGAGCGGGAGCCACTTCGGGGCACCCCGCGTTGGGCCGTACGCCTGAACTATTCGGGCGTTCTCACGCAACGTTCTCACGCAACCACTTCCGACTCTGCCACGTTCAGGTCGCCTTGTCACCCTGCTCCCGACATCGGTGACCGTGGGTGATGGCCGATCCCGGCTCGTTTGCCGTCTGTAGGGAAATCGTGACCCGATTGCGCCCGCCAAAGGCGGCCACGCCGCACACCCCCGATGGGTGCGGCGTGGCCGATCCCGCAGGATGGGGGCGCTGCGGGCCTACGGGTGCAGCCCGCGCCAGGTCTCGGCGCTGGAGGAACCGTAGGGCTCTGGCGCGTCCGACGACGTGCTCCAGCGCAGCGTGCCTGCCTGGCGCCGCCAACGGTCGCGGCGCTCCTCGTAGGTCAAGGCCCTTGCCTCGACGGGCGTCGAAGCCTCGGCCGATGGGGACCGCCAGAGTTCGCTTGCACTCACGGCCGCTGACCTGTGAGGTGGCGCCTGCGCTGATTCCTGCGCAAATGCGTCCTGGTGCGGTGTTGCCGGACGTTGGCTCCCGCTGGTCGGGCCACTGCTCATCGCTGTCTCCCTCGACCCTCACACCCGCCGCGTCACGATCGCGACTGTCCTCGCGAGTGGTGGGACGGGCCGGAATTGGTAGGACGGTCCGGGCTGCCGGACCAAACGAGTCACGGTGGTCCTGGGCGGGAGGTATCTCTCAATGCGCGGCGAGCGGCGGCGTCACTGATCCCAGGCGGCTGTTGCAGTCAGCATGAGTAGAACACCGCCAGATTGGTGATCTGTCAAGAGTCCGTCCGTCCAAGTGACAATCTCAGGCAAGCAGTGTGCCCTCGTTTGTTCAGCCCTTCTTCTTCCGCCGCGGAGTTTCCGCGGTGACCCGTGGGAGGTCAAGGCGCTGGTCGTCAGGCCGTTGGTGATCAGGACGCCGGTGGTCCGGACGCATGGGGACCGGCACCGGCGCGACCGTGGGCACCGCGGCCGCGGCCGTTCCCGGGGTCGGCGGGTCCTCAGCCGCGGCCGGAGCCTGCAGCACCACCATGCCCTTGTCGACAACCTTCACGGTGGAACCGGCCTGCACCGTCTCGACCTGATCCGGCACACCCGAGGTGTCGATCACCAACCGCCAGGCCGGCGCATATTCCTCCGGCGGCAGCGTCCATTCCAGTGTCTGATCGTGGGCGTTGAACAGCAGCAGGAACGAGTCGTCCACCACCCGAGCACCGCGGGCATTGCCGCCGCGAATGCCGTTGCCGTTGAGGAAGACTCCGATCGATCGGCCGAATCCGGCGCTCCAGTCCTCCGGGCTCATCACGTCGGCGCTCGGGGTCATCCAGACGATGTCCGGCAGCGCATGGGGATGCCGCACGTTCAGCGTGTTGCCGGTGCCCCGTGTAGTCCTTGTAGTAGCGCTTGTCGTCATCGACCAGCCGGTAGTAGGCGGCGTTGTCGATCCCGCGGAACGACAGGGTCGGGCCGAGGTGATTGCCTTCCGCGGTGTGGTTCTAGACGACGTCGAGGATGACCTCGGTGCCGGCCGCGTGCAGCGATTTCACCATCGCCTTGAATTCCTGCACCTGCTGCCCCGCGGTCCCCGAACGCGGAGTAGGCGTTGTGCGGGGCGAAAAATCCGATCGTGTTGCAGCCCCAGTAGTTCGACAGTCCCTTGTCCCGCAGTGTGCTGTCCTGAACGAACTGATGCACCGGCATCAGTTCCACCGCGGTGACGCCCAGCCGGGTGAGGTGGTCGATCACCGCCGTGCGGCGCAGCGATTGCGGGGGATGGTGGATGCGCTGCTGGACTTCGCCGGCGCCGAGGCCGGCACCTTGAACCCGGATCGACAGCCCACCGATCTGGCCGGGCTGACGGCCGACATGGCCAGCATGTTCCGTTCGACGGCAGAACACGCCGGGCTGGAATTCACCGTCGAGCTTCCGCCGTCCCCGGTGACCGCGCGGGTGGACCGGGCGATGTGGACCACGATCGTCACGAACCTGCTGTCCAACGCGGTGAAGTACACCCAGCAGGGCGCCGTCAGGATCCGCTTGGACATGGCGGACGGGCAGGCTGTGTTGGTGGTCAGCGACACCGGATCCGGGATTTCCCCTGCGACACCGGGCGACGGACTCCGGCGGCACGTTCACCGTAGGTCCGGGCAGATGGTCGGGCACTCATCTCATCTGGTCCGCCCCGCTGCGATAAAGACCCGCAAAGCGGTCTGCGCTGAGCCACCCCTCGCCGGGCTCAGCGGCTGCTCCTGTTGTGCTGCACCGGAATCAGCACAACCCGCAACTGGATCCAGATTCGGCTACGACATGGTGCTGCTCGGGGTGGCGCGGATGCTCGATCAGTACCGGGACCGGGTGGTCGTCGCGGAGATCGACAGCAACGAACCTCTGGATGATCCCGTCGACATCTTGCACTACGACTCCTGCGCGCAACCGGAATCCGATCACGGGGAGATCCGGCTACTGGTCGAGAACCCGCGGGCACGGCGAGTGGTGGTCTACACGTGGAACTTTCACCCTGACCTGGTGGAAAGCGCCCGCAGGCACGGTGCACACGGCAACCTGTCGAAGACGTTGACGGCGCGCGATCTCGTCGCGGCGCTGGAAGCTGTCCATGCCGGCGAGGTCGTGGTGAGCGATCCGCCGCCCCGAGCGCGCAGCACCAGTGGGCTGAATTGGCCGGGGCGCGGGGAGGGCTTGACCGACTGGGAATCGGAAATCCTCGCGCTGATCACACAGGGTAAGAACAACGCGGACGTTGCGGCGCTGACGTTCCTCAGCCCGAACACGGTGAAGTCGTGCATTCGCAACGTCTATCGAAAGATCAATGTCGCCAGCCGCACCCAGGCGGTGCTGTGGGGGTCAACAACGGCTTCACCCCCGACCACCATCGCATCGACCACTGGCGCGGGGGGCCCTGACCCGATCTCGCCCGCTCGACCCTCGGAAAGTGGACCCGAGTTAGCTCAGCGGCGCTTGCGGTTCCGCGTCGGCTTCGAGGTCCAGGCGTTGAGCCAGGCGTTGGTCACCCTCACCACCGCGGTGCGTGGCACTAAACCCGTGCCGGATCGAGATCCGCCGAATCCAGATAGGCCGGATCCGGTCGCCTGGGCTCCTGCCGCCTGCCGCCTGGCAGTACTGCCGACGCCTTGGCCCGGACGAATCCCGCCAGGCCTTGCACGGCAAGGTTGTCCGCCGCCTTGGCAGTCAATCGCTTGATCTGTTCATACCTTTCACGCCCGGCCCTGGCTCCGAGCACGTAGCCCACAGCGACGCCCAGCACCAACCGAACCATGACCTGCGACCT
>Ga0075520_1000289_pt1 | contig 21074 bp, 16 predicted proteins | sample NGEPerB_FD_75100 | JGI IMG/M metagenome (GOLD analysis project Ga0075520, IMG submission 75100) | Arctic peat soil microbial communities from the Barrow Environmental Observatory site, Barrow, Alaska, USA - NGEE PermafrostAB12-B | ecosystem: Environmental > Terrestrial > Soil > Wetlands > Peat ... | reverse complement strand
CTCGAACCCCAACAATCCCACGGGAACAATTCTGGAGGCAAACGCGATTGACCGCTTCCTCGAGCGGCTTCCCCCGCACGTCATCACGGTGCTGGATGAGGCTTATTGCGATTACGCCAGCTGCTTCGCGGCGGAGCGCGGCTTGGCGTATTCGCACGCGCTGGATTATGTGCGCCAGGAACGCCGCGTCGTGGTGCTGCGCACTTTTTCCAAGGCCCACGGACTGGCTGGACTGCGGGTTGGTTATGGGATGGGCCCGGCGGAGTTGATGGGATACTTCGCACGCATGAAACCGGCATTCATGGTTTCGTCGCTGGGCGAGGCGGGAGCGCTGGCGGCATTGGCAGACATCGGTCACGTCCAGCGGGCGGTGGAAACGAATGCCTCCGAAGCCAAGCTGCTGACCCAAGCCATCTCAGACATGGGGATTCGCGTGACTCCGACGTGGACGAACTTCCTTTTCTGCCGGGTGGGCGAGGATGCGGCCGGCCTTTGCCGGGCCCTGCAAGACGACGGCATCATCGTTCGTTACATGAGTGGATCGTGGGGAGCGCCGGATGCCTTCCGCGTGACCGTCGGCACTCCGGAGCAGAACCAGCAGTTTCTCGGAGCGCTAAGGCGGGCCGTGTCGCGGATCCCAGCGTAGCGGTGATTTCATTTATGCGCCAGCCGCGACCAGAGTATTCTGTCGCAGACAAGCGCCGCCGAAGGCGCGCTCTCGCTGGCGCGAAGGAACGCACGACCGTCTCCGGCAATGAACCTCTTCGATAACACACCCAATCTCAAGCCCGGGCTCGCGCGTGACCTCGGCGTAAGCCATGCCAGCGCGATTGTCGTCGGCACCATCATCGGCAGCGGCATCTTCCTGGTGCCAGCCGAGATGATGCAGGCGGTTGGCTCGGCGTGGCTGGTGTATCTTGCCTGGATCGTGGGCGGAGTGCTCTCGCTCGCGGGCGCGATCACCTATGCCGAACTGGGCGCCATGAAGCCGCAGGCTGGTGGCGAGTACGTTTACATCCGCGACGCCTACGGACCGCTCCCCGGATTTCTCTACGCCTGGACGTGGTTCGCGATCGCAAAACCAGCATCGATTGCCACCCTGACGATAGGGTTCGTTCGCATTCTGCGAACATTCCCGGCTCTCGCGTTCTTTAACCAGGATGTCGTCCGCTCACCCTTCGCCATCAGCTACGGACAATTGATCGCCATAGCGGCGGCGGCGTTCATCACCGCGCTGAACTACATCGGCATCAAGCGGGCCGGAGAGTTTCAGGTGGTATTCACGGTGGTGAAAATCGCGATCATCCTCGCGATCGTCCTGCTGGGATTCAGCGCCGCCAGTGGCACCTGGCGCAACTTCGCCACCATTTTCCAAGGCGCGACCGGTGGCTTCGCGGGATTCATGGCCGCACTCATCGCCGCTCTGTGGGCGTATGACGGATGGAACGACCTCAACATGGTGAGCGGCGAAGTCCGCAATCCGGGACGAAATATTCCTATCGCGCTAATTGCAGGTGTCGGCGTGGTGGCGGTTCTCTACATGCTGACCAACGCGGCAGTGCAGTATGTGCTTCCGGCAGCCACTATCGCAGCGTCTCCACGGCCGGCGTCGGAGGCGACTGCGGTCGCGGCCGGCGCATGGGGAGCGGCCATCGTATCGGCGGGCATGGCGCTCTCCATGCTTGTCGCTCTCAATGGCACCATCATGAGCGGCGCGCGCGTTCCCTTCGCCATGGCGCGCGATGGTTATTTCTTCCGGGCGATGGCTGAAGTGCATCCCCAGTTCCACACGCCGTCGATTGCCCTGATCGTGCAACTTGGGCTATCGATTGTTCTGCTGTTGGTTGCCGGAAATTTCCGCCAACTTTTCTCGCTGGCCATCTTCGCGGAGTGGCTCTTCTACATGATTTCCGCCAGCACCGTCTTCGTATTGCGCAAACAGGAACCGAACGCGCCACGGCCGTATCGGACCTGGGGATATCCGCTGGTGCCGGCGATGTTCATCGTCGCAGCAGCGGTATTGCTCTATTACACCTTCACCGAAAACGTGCGCAACTCCGCGTGGGGAGTGGCCGTGATTCTGGCAGGCGTGCCGGTTTATTTGTACTTTGCGAAGAGGAAGGCAATGCTAATTGCTAATTGCTAATTGCTAATTGCTAGCTGCTCCCTACCCATTCGCTGCCGCCCTCATCTGCCTGGCGCGCTCATAAACTTTCACGTATTCGCGGGCCGAGTTGATCCAGGAATATTCCTGCGCCATGCCGTTGCGCATCAGCGCTTGCCAGGCCTTTGCATCGGAGCGATACAGTGCTGTGGCTGCCTGCAACGTCTCCAGCAAGGCTTCGCCACTGTACTCCTTGAACTTGAATCCAGTGCCCTTCAGCGTCTGCCGATCGAATTGCTCGACGGTATCGTCGAGCCCGCCAGTGGCGCGCACCACGGGTACCGTCCCATAGCACATACTGTAGATCTGGTTCAGCCCGCCGGGCTCATAGCGCGAGGGCATGAGGAAGATGTCGCTGCCGGCTTCAATCTTGTGCGCCAGGGCGTTATCGTAAGCGATCTTCACGGCGAATTTCTGCGGATACTGTTTGCTCAGCTTGCGGAACAACTCTTCATACGGGCGGTCGCCGCTGCCCAGCACTACCATGATCAACTCTTGCCGGGCCAAGCGGTCGGCCACCTGGAGAATAAGATCAAAGCCCTTCTGGGCCGCAAAGCGCGACACCATGCCAACCACTGGCAACTGCGTGTTTTCGGGCAAGCCAAGTTCCTTCAACAGGTCCGCCTTACATTTTGCTTTGCCGCTGAGGTCCTCCGCCGAGTAGTGCGCCGTGATGTAACGATCGTCTTCAGGATTCCATTCCCCGTAATTCACGGCATTGAGAATGCCGCTAACCGTGGCGGAGCGCGCCCGCAACACGCCTTCCAGCCCGAAGCCGTACTCCGCAGTCTGGATTTCCTGACTATACTTCCGGCTGACGGTGGTGATGTAGTCGGCCATGGTAATCGCGCCCTTGAGGAAATTCACCTTGCCATAGAATTCCAGCTTCGACATGGTGAACAAGTCCCAGGGCAACATCAGCAAGGGCAGAATCTCGGGCGGGAACAGTCCCTGGTATCCGATATTGTGGATGGTGAAAACGCACGGAGTGTTGGCAAAGGCCGGGTCTTCCTCGTACAGCGTCTTCAGCAGTATGGGAATCAGGGCGGTCTGCCAGTCGTGACAATGCAGCAGGTCGGGCGTGCCCAGTATCTTGGCCGATTCCAACACGGCACGGCAAAACAGCGCGAATCTCTCGGCATTGTCGTGATAGTCGCCCAGCGGTGTACCGTAGAGCGAATCGCGGTCGAAGAACGGAGGGTAGTCGATGAAATAGAATTGCACTCCGGAGCGCACGCCGCCGTCGAGGACAGAACAGAAGCGGTAGCGGTCATCGAAGGGAACGGTGATGCTGGGGATGACGATGCGCGGGTGGTCGAGCTTGGTTTGTTTGTAACGCGGGAGGAAGACGGTAACCTGATGACCCAAGCTGGCGATCGCGGGAGGCAGAGCGCCTATGACATCCGCCAGCCCGCCGGTTTTGGAAAAGGGTACGCACTCGGATGCTGCAAAGGCGATATTCATGAAACCTCCCGGCGCGAACGGAGATGTACTTCCCCCGGCACGCCGAACTGCGTAATTGACTGCGCACTATGATGTAAGAAAATGCCGAAACAGTTGAGTCTAACTGGCGAGCTGAAAGAGGGTCAATGTGGCCAAGACCAAGACCGCGTCAAGCAAGTCCGTTACCCCCGCTAAACGCAAGCCGAAGCTGGGCCAGAACTTTCTCACCGATTTGGGCGCGGCACGGCGCGTCGTGGAGGCCCTGGGAGATGTGTCCAATCGTACGGTCATCGAGATTGGCCCGGGCCGCGGCGTGCTTACGGATGTGTTGGCTATCCGAGCCAGGCACGTAATTGGAATCGAGCTCGATCGCGTGATGGCGGCGCAGTTGCGCATGCGGTATGCGACCAAGCCGAATGTCGAAATCCTCGAATCGGATTTCGTTGCCGCGGAATTCACTTCCATGATCGGGCGCAGGCCGGGGCCGCTGCACGATCTGCGTCCCACTCAGCCGGAGACGGTGGACGTAATCGGCAATCTGCCGTATTACATCACCTGCGACATCGTTCTGCGGATTCTGGAATTGCACCAGAACATTGAGCGCGCGGTGATCATGGTGCAGCGCGAAGTCGCCGATCGTATCGCGGCCGCCCCAGGCAGCCGGGATTACGGACTGCTCTCGGCTACCGTGCAACTCTTCGCCCGTGTGGACAAACTGTTCACGCTGCCGCCGGACGCCTTCTCGCCTCCGCCGCAGGTCCACTCCAGCGCGCTGCGGTTGACCATGGCTCCCCGGCTGCAAGAATTGCAAGTGGAAGAAGGTTCGTTCATCGCGTTTCTAAAGCTTGCCTTCGCTCATAAGCGCAAGACGTTGTTGAACAATCTTCGCGTCCAGTACAACGACGACGCCATTCGAGTGGCGCTGAAATCGGCTCGACTGCGCGCCGATATTCGTGCCGAAGCCATGTCGCTGGAAAAGACGGCGGCCGTGTTTCGGGCGTTGCGGCAGGCGTAAACTTTTAATCAGCGAAACAGTTGCGAAGTGCTGCTGTGAGGCCCGGCGAAGCACATTGCGACGGAGTTGCCGCAGCGCACGAAGGAGCGAGCATCATGGCTACCGCAGTTCGTCAGCCAGCCGTTGCAGGACGCTTCTATCCCGCCAATGCGCAGCATCTTCGGGCCGAGGTGGAGACTTACACCACGGCGCGCGCCGATGCTTCGGCGAAGTCCGAACCGAGGATTCGCGCTTTGGGTTGCGTCGTTCCCCACGCCGGATATATGTACTCCGGCCACGTCGCCGGAGCTGTCTATCGCCGCCTCGATTTGCCGCGGCGGATGGTCATTCTCTGTCCCAACCATACCGGGGTGGGCGAGCCGCTGGCCGTCATGAGCGAGGGCGCATGGCACACGCCATTGGGCGACGTCCCCATCGACGAGGCCATGGCAAATGAATTGAAGTCACGCATATCGCTGCTCGCGGAAGACCAGGAGGCGCATCGCTTCGAGCATGCGCTGGAGGTCCAGCTACCTTTTCTGCAGGTACTGGCGCCGGGGTTTCAGTTCGTGCCCATCACCGTGGGAACCAGCAATTTCGAGGTGCTGAGTGCGTTGGGAGTCGTGATCGGAAGCGTCGCCGCGGAGGCTGGCGGGCCGGTACTAGTTATCGCATCCAGCGACATGAATCACTACGAGAGCGACGATGTAACCCGGGTGAAAGATCGCCGTGCCATCGACCAGATATTGGCGCTCGATCCGCGTGGGCTATACGAGACGGTGCATCAGGCCAATATCAGCATGTGCGGATACGGTCCCGCAGTGGTGATGCTGACCGCGGCCAAGAAACTGGGGGCAACGCAGGCGGAATTGGTCCGTTATGCCACTTCCGGCGACGTCTCGGGAGACCGCGACATGGTTGTCGGATATGCGGGCATCGCGGTGTGCTGAATTCCCTTGGATGCGGTTGAAGACAACAAGCTTTGAAAGGGCGCGGCTTCAGCCGCGCCCCTTGAAAGCGCGGGATGGATAATTCAGGTTCAGCGGTGAGCCGGACCCGAGCTGTGGCCGGTGGCGCTTGCCTGGCCTGTGGGCGCTGCAGACGCCGCCACGCCTCGACCTGCACTCGTGCCATAACCAGGGCCGACGGCCATCGGACTGGCCATGGGCGCTGGCGAAGGAGCAGGAGCGGCAAACACGTGCTCCGCCTGTGCAGTATGTCCGCCAGCGAAGGCGTTGTAGCGGGTGGTAAACACGTGGTCATTCGCGGTGTGGCTCCGAACGCCAGCGCCATTGAAACTTTTGCCGGTCGCGCTCGCACCGACGCTGTGCCAGGGAATCACGCTGCTAAAGGCAGGCGGTAGGCGCCCGCCGGGGATGTATACCGTTGAAGTGGCTTTGCCAACCATGACGGTCGGCTTCGCAGATTGAGCCGACGTCACCAGCGGAGGAACAGCGGCGGTCCAGCCAGAAGGCGCCTTTGCCACAACTGGAGCGGCACGAAATCCATTGCCATACCAGCCGTTTCCATAGTTCCCGCCGGGAATCCACGCCCATCCGATACCGCCGCCTAAGAAAGCCCAGGAGCCGTAGTGATACGGCAGCCATCCCCACGGGTATTGCGAAGCAAACGAGTACCCGAAGCCGGGAGAGAAGATCCATGCGCCAGAACCGTAGGGATCCCAACCAATCATCGAGTTGGCGAAGCCGTACGGCTGCCAGACATATCCATAGCCGGGCGCCATAAAGTAACTTCCATAGTAGTTGAGGTCTTGCAACCCGTAGCCGAACCTCGGGCCTGGGTTGCCGGCATTGGAGGCGTAGGCCTGCTGATAAGCCTGGCGCTCGCGGTTCCAGGCATCTGCGGGAACGGCTTCGCTGCCGCTGGCGACTTTGTATCCAGCCGCATCCATCGGGTCGAGAGTGAGAGTTTGCTTACGCTGGACATTCACCACATGTAGCTGGTCCATGAGTTCGACATTGCCTTTGAACACGGCCAGCCGCGTCTGCTCAGGACCAACGCTCAATCGGAACTGCGTATCGCGCTGCACCAGAAAGGTTGAGTCGCCACTCTTGAGGCGATAGATGTCATCGCCCTTGGATCGTGCATCGAGATAAACGACGCCCTTGACCACTTCGATCTCGTTGACCTTGGCGCCATTGTCGTTCATGGACAGCCCGCGGAACTGGATTTCCGAGTTCTCCGCAATTCGCAGGGCGCTCTCGTTCTCGAACTCCACCTCCGCCAGGCCGTTGTCCCCGGTCACAACTCGTACTCCCTGAGTAATAGGTGTGTTCAAGATGGCGCGTTCTAGTCCTTGCCCAGTCGCGCGATCCGTCTGCACCTGCCCATTAAGGTAGCTGAGACGGACGATCCTGACATGCGACTCTGCGAATGCGCCCGCCGCTGCGGCCAGCACAAACGCCATTGTCATTGCTAATGCGGATTTCAGGTGCCGTGGCATACCGTTACTCCTGGGGCCGTGCGTGTTCCCGTGCGGCTGAAGCTCAAACCAAGCATGGGAATGGCGGGCCTCGTCAAAGGCCTTCCCTGCCTACTCATATTAAACACCTGTTGGATGCGAAGTTGTGAGAATTCGGTACTCCGCTTACGGCTGGGCGGGCGTTGTGTTCGGGTGGCCAGGCCCACTGAGGGTACGAAGTAGGTGTTGCGCAGCCTGGCGGCTGATGTGCATCATATCGGGATCATCTGCGATCTTGCGCAGAATCGGGGCTATCGCGTTCAGTTCCTCGACATGATGATCGGCCCTTATGTCTTCCAACTCCTTCAACCGGGCATCCATGCCTAGCTTGTCGAAGCGGTATTGAAAACTCAGCTTGCGGCCGTAGTCAAGGGTATTGGCAATGGCCACAAAGAGGCGGCTCAACTCTTGCACATCGGCATTCTGCGACCAGTTGTAACTGGCCGAGCCCTGCGCGGTCGCCGACGTGTACGCCAGCGTCTTGCTTCCGGTCTGAGCAATTCGCTTCAGGTGCGAATCGAAATCGCTCTGGAAGTAGTTGAGCTTTTTGGCCAGGTCGAAGATCTTCGAGCGATTGACTTCAGACATGGTGAAGTCCTGCTGAAACAGATCGGTATCGCCGCCGGCTTTGTCCGGCGCGGGTGTCCCTTGGAAATGCGCGTTGCCGTCGGCCCGTACCGTGATGGAGTACGCTTGCCAGGGAATTCCCTGGCTCCAGTCAAAGACGAAAGTCACTGTGGGCTGCGCGGCAGCCGGAGCGGCTGCCGGCTGTGCCGACGCCAGCGAGACCAGCAGAAGTACGACGAAGGCTGAGTACAATCTCATGCTGGGCAGAGATTTTATCTGATTTTGCCGGGCGCGCCAGCCCAGACCCTTAAGAGTAGAGTCATCCTGTGGTTGCATGTTGCCGCCGCAGCGTGCCGGCGGTGTGCAAGTGGCAAATGGCAATGGCCAGCGCGTCGGCCACATCGGGCGGCTCCGGAGGCGCGGGCAAGTCGAGCAGGCGGGCGACCATCATCTGCACCTGGCACTTCTCAGCCTTGCCGTATCCCACCACGGCGGATTTGATCGACAGCGGAGAATAGGCAACCACCTGTAAACCAGCTTGCGCCGCGGCCAGCATGGCCACTCCGCGCACGTGCCCAAGCTTCAGTGCCGACTTAACATTTACCGCGTAAAAGACGTCTTCAATGGCCACCTGCTCGGGCGCATAGGTGGCGATAATTTCGCTAAGTTTCTCGCAGATCTTTTTCAGCCGAAGCTCCAGCGGTTCCCGCGGCAACAGTCGGATGGCCCCGCTGCACAGGTGATGCAGCGAGCCCTCGTCGTCCTGCTCGACTACTCCGTAGCCGGTGTATTCGCCGCCACAATCGATTCCCAGAATGCGCATGAGCTTCCAGCCTGTCGCGAGTGTAGCAGGAGACACAGCGGATTCAGGGGGTAAATCGAAGACGGCAACGGGCTGGTAAACCGGTGCGACAACGAAACACGGTCGGCAGCGAAACCACCTCTGCAGGCATGGCCGTCCGCAGTTCGACGAAGCGGCCCTGATGGCTCAGCCCACCCGCGACCGTGTACTCCCCAATGCAGAAATGTCGCGATGGCTTTACTATCTCTGTAGAGGGGTACTGCCGAACATGAGAATTGGGATTCTGACCGGCGGTGGAGACTGCCCTGGACTGAACGCCGTCATACGAGCGGTGGTGCGCAAGGGCATCATGCACTATGACGATCAGTTTGTCGGCTTCATGGAAGGGTGGCGGGGAGTTTACGAGAACAAGACCATGGACGTGGACATGGATGCGATCTCGGGCATTCTGCCGCGGGGAGGCACCATCCTGCGCACTTCGCGGACCAACCCGGCCAAGCGCGAAGGCGGACTGCAGCGCTGCATGGAAGTCCTGCGCGCCAACCGTGTGGAAGCTCTGATCGCGATCGGCGGAGACGACACCATGAGCGTGGCCCAACGCATGTACGAGCTGGGCCTGAAAGTGGTCGGCGTTCCCAAGACCATCGACAACGATCTGATGGGGACCGACTTCTGCTTTGGTTTCGACACCGCGGTGAACACCGCGACCGAAGCCATTGACCGCGTGCATACCACCGCGGAAGCGCATCAGCGCGTGATCGTGGTGGAAGTGATGGGCCGGGACTCGGGTTGGATTGCCATGTACAGCGGGATCGCCGGCGGGGCCGACGTCATTCTTATTCCCGAGCGTCCCTTCGACATCGAAGAGGTTGCCGAGCGCATCCGCATGCGCCATGCGCGCGGCCGTTACTTCAGCATCATCGTAGTGGCCGAAGGAGCAAAGTTCACCAAAGATGGCAACGCGCCGGTGGGCGACGTGGGCAAAGACGAGTTTGGTCACGTGCGTCTGGGCGGCATCGGCCAGATCCTAGCAAACGAGATCGAACATCGCACCGGACTTGAGACCCGCAACGTCGTGCTTGGCCATATCCAGCGCGGAGGCACGCCCAGCGCTTTCGATCGCGTGCTGGCGTCGCGGTACGGAATCGGCGCCATCGACCAGGTCCACAAAGGCGAATTCGGGGTGATGGTCGCGCTCCGCGGAACCGACATTGTCACCATTCCGCTGGTCGATGCTATCCACAAAACGCGGCCCGTCGATCCGGAACTGGTGGAAGTCGCCATGGGATTGATCGATCCCATTCCTACCGCCCCGGTGAATAAGTAAACACACACGGAGGTCGGGGAGATCAGCGATGCAACGTCACCGAGCGCTGTTTGTTTTCGCGGTCGGATTGCTTTGCTGCGCTTTTGCAATTGCGCAAAGCCCTTTTGCTCCGAAAGTTTCGGGGCCGCTGTCGCAGCGGGTCGTGGCCTACCAGATCGATGCGAAGTACGATCCTGCGAAGCACACCGTTGATGCCACCGAGACGCTGACCTATCGCAACCTGACCGGCCAGCCGCTCGACCGTTTTCCCTTTCACCTCTATCTCAATGCGTTCCAGCCGAAATCCACTTGGGTGCGTGAGGCGCATCGCGATGGATACTTCCGCACCAGCAGCCTGGACGAATGGGAACCGAAGGACAACGGTTCCAATGAGATCACCTCATTCGAGGTGGCTGGCATGGGCGATCTCACCCGGCAGATGAAGTTCATCTCTCCGGACGACGCCAATCCCGACGACAAGACGGTATTTGAAGTGCGATTGCCGCGCCCGGTGCAACCCGGTCAGGATGTGCAGTTCAAAATCAAATTCAAGGCGACCTTTCCGGAAGTGATTGCGCGCACCGGCTACAAGCGCACCTTCCTGCTCGCCGGACAATGGTTTCCCAAAATCGGGGTGAGGTGGCATGACCAATGGAACTGCCATCAGTTTCACGCCATGACCGAGTTCTTTGCCGATTTCGGCACCTATGACGTGAAGATCACGCTGCCGAAGAATTACGTCGTGGGCGCCACAGGCGTGCAGACGAGCGACAGCGATAACCTCAATGGCACGAAGACGGTCGCCTATCACGCCGAAGATGTGCATGATTTTGCCTGGACCGCCGACCCGAATTTCAAAGTTGCCGAGGGCCAGTTTGACGGCAGCGTCGGAAAGGTGAAGATTCGTCTGCTCACGTATGACAGCCACAAGAGTTCGCGGCAGCGCTATCTTGATGTCATCTGGGGCACGATGGAGAAATTCGACCAATGGTACGGACCCTACCCTTATGCTCAACTCACGGTGGTTGACCCGCCGCACGGGGCTGGCGAAGCAGGAGGTATGGAGTACCCGACGTTCATCACCGGCGGCACGAGCTGGTATGTCCCCAAGGGGGACCTGCACGAACCGGAAGGCGTAACCGAGCATGAATTCGGCCATCAATACTGGTACGGGATGGTAGCCACCAACGAGTTTGAGAATGCCTGGCTCGACGAGGGCATTAACAGTTACACCGAAGTGAAAGTGATGGACAGCCTGTTCGGTCGCAACACCAGCTCGCTGAACCTCTTGGGAATTCAGGAAGGGGACGGCGAGTCGCTGAGGTCTTTTTACCTGGGATATTCCGACCTCGACCCGCTGGCGCGGGCCAGTTACACCGACATGAGCATGGGTTCTTATGGCGCCGTCAGCTACGGCAAGACGGCAACCATGCTTGCCACTTTGGAAGCCATCGTCGGCGAGCAGGCGCTGCGGAAGGCGCTGCACGTTTACTTTCTGCGGTATCGGTTCACTCATCCCACGCAGGAAGATTTCATGCACACGGTCAACGAAGTTACCGGCCAGGACCTCAACTGGTACTGGGATCAGGCTGTCTATGGGACACCTGTACTGGATTACGAAGTGGCGCGCGCCGACTCCAATCCCACGAACTGGTACGAAGAAAACGCGACCGAGAAGAAAGGTGAGACCACGTACGAGACACAAGTCATCCTGCACCGTAAGGGGGACTTCGTCTTCCCGGTTGAGGCCGAAGTGAAGTTCGACAATGGAGAAAACATCCGCGAGCGATGGGATGGCAAAGATCACTGGGTTCGCTACGTTTACCACAAGAAAGCGAAAGTCGTTTCGGTGGAGATCGATCCCGACCACAAAGTCACCATGGATAGCAACTATCTCAACAACAGCCGCACCACCGAGCGGCAAAAGGGCGCAACGGAAAAGATCGCGGCCTACTGGATGTTCCTCACGCAATTCCTTGCGCAGATGCTGAGTTGGCTGGTATGAAACCCGGCGACATCACCGGCCAACGTAAAGGACTGCTCTCTGCCGGAGCCAGTCTGCTATGGCGGCGCCAGGAGATCTTGTGGTGGGTGTTCGCGGTAAATGTCGTGCTCGGCGCGCTGGGCACGCTGGGAGCGGCTAGAACGCTGAATGCTGCTCTGGGATATCGCCTTGCCGGAGATCAACTGCTCAAGGGCTTCAATCTTGGCATGTTTTACGAACTTCTAAGGCTGCCTGCCGCCGACTTTCTTCAGTCGAGGTTTACGGCGTACGCTTGCGCATGCCTGTTTGCCTTGTTCGTGCTGTTCGTCAGCGGAGGCATACTTGAAGCCTTTCGCCAGGACCGCAGACTCAACACCGGCGACTTCTTTGCCGCTTCGGGTGCATTTTTCTGGCGCTTTGTGCGTCTGATGCTTCTCTCGCTGACGCCTTTTATTTTCCTGTGGTCGTTGCACGCGCAGGTCAGTCGGCTCTCAGAATACGTGGGCGACAGGGCCGCCGCCGATCAGGTCGGCTTTTGCATCAAGTTCGCGGGGGCGATCATTCTCGCGGGGCTCGCGCTTCTACTCCGGTTGTGGTTCGACCTTGCCAAGGTTCGAGCCGTAGCGCAGAACCAGCGCAGCATGTGGCGCAACATGTGGGAGTCCTGCGCCCTGACCTGGCGCAACGTCGGTACGCTGTTTTGGATGTACTTTCGAATCAGTCTGGTCGCAGCGATTCCGCTGCTCATCGGCTTCCTGATTTGGACCGCGCTTCCACCCACCGCGATTCCGGCGATGTTCATCCTTCTGGAATTCATCATTTTGTCGCAGTTGGCTGCCCGACTTTGGCAACTGGCCAGCGCTACCGCATGGTACAAGCGGCACGCCGAGGCGGTGGCTTTTGCGACGCCGCAGCCGGAAGAGATGATCGAAGCAATCGAAACTCTTGTGGTGCCTGAGCCGGATTTGCCGCCACTCAACGAGCCCGAAACGCCGCCAGCGGAGGCGTGAGGTCCGGGCAAAGGTGCGCCGCAATCAGAGACGATGTTTGAGGATTTGTTCCACGTCTCGACGCCCGTGGAGAATGCAAACCACCTGCAACGGTTTCGTGTCGGGCCGATAGACGATCAGATAAGAGTAGATCGGAAAAAACTTCACCGCCTCGCCCGTCAAGTTCCTGCGCCAATGCCCAGCGCCTGGGTTTCCCGCCAGAAAAGCGACCTTGTCCAGAATGATCGATTCGACGTGATCGGCTACTTCAATGGCGCTCTGTTTCCTGATGTAACTCCAGATCCCAACAAGATCGAATGCGGCTTCCGGCGCAAGAAGGTAGCGCACTATCATTCAGGCTTGGCTTTCAGGTCAGCCAAATAAGCATCAAGCCGGTCTTCGGGAATTCCTTCGCCGCAATCGAGTTGATCAATGCCGCGCCGAATCTTGGTGTTAATCGCTTCCCGGTTCTCCAAAAGCCAGCGATCCTGTTCCTCCTGGGTTTCAAGCAAGCGGACTAACACTTCCTCGACGCTGCCGGAACCGGTGGCTTGGAGCTGTTTTTGGATTCTGGCTTCTAGGGCCGCATTGCGTATTTCGAAGTTCATGTCTCTCGTCCTGTGCACATCGTAACTGATGTTCCAAGAATATCAAGATATGAGGTTACGGAGAGTCTCCCGGTTGCGACAAAATCTCAGTTGCAGAAAAAAACGGGGCGCATGGCGCGCCCCGTCTGGTTAAATGCGAAAGTAACGTGAGGCCGGCCTACTCGTTTGCCCCGAATGTCTTCAGGTCTTCCGGTCCTTCCTGCAACACCACCTCTTCGTTACCCTGGACCAGTACCCGGACCGATTCCACCACGTCAGGGTTGGCCAAGGTGGTGATATCTCCGGTGGCCATGTTGTTGGAGAGCGCGGCGAGAACACGCCGCATGAGCTTGCCAGAGCGTGTTTTTGGCATATCCGGGACAACCAGGATCCGGCGCGGACGGGCAATCTTGCCAATCATGGTTTCGATGACATGGTTGACCTTCTCCACAACCTCCTGGGCGTTCTGTACATCCGGTTGTAGAACGATATAGACCTCGGGCACGCGGCCTTTGATCTCGTCCACCACCGGCACCACCGCCGCTTCGGCCACTTCGGGAATCGTCAGGCACGCAGACTCGATCTCCTTTGTGCCCAGGCGGTGGCCCGCCACGTTGATGACATCATCCACGCGTCCCAGGATCCGGAAATACCCGTCCACGGCCAGCACGGCGCCGTCCGCGGCAAAGTATGGCCAGTCCTGCCATCTCTTGCTGTTGGTATCTTTGCAGTACTTGGCGTAATACTGGGCGACGAAGCGCTCGCGATCACCCCAAATGGTTTGCATGATTCCCGGCCAGGGATTGCGGATGCAGATGTTCCCCGCCTTCCCCGAACCGGCGTGCACTTCCTCTCCCATCTCGTCGTAGATCATGGGATAGATGCCCGGCACACCTGGGCCCGCGCTTCCCGGCTTCATAGGATCCAGTGCTGGCTTGGTGCTGCACAGGAATCCTCCGTTTTCGGTTTGCCACCAGGTGTCCACAATGACGGCTTCACCCTTGCCCACGGTTTCGTAATACCAGCGCCAAACCTCGGGCTCGATGGGTTCTCCCACCGTCGTCATGTGCTTGAAATGGTACTTGTACTTGGTGGGTTCATCGTGACCGGATTTGCGCAACATGCGGATGGCCGTGGGCGAGGTGTGGAAGATGTTCACATCCAAGCGCTCGGCGATTCTCCATACCCTGCCCGCGTCGGGGTAGGTAGGGACGCCTTCGTAGATGACGCTGGTGGCGGCCAGGGCCAATGGTCCATAGACAATGAACGAGTGACCGGTAATCCACCCGATGTCGGCCATGCACCAGTACACATCTCCGGGGTGGATGTCCTGGATGTATTTGGAGCAGCCCGTCACATAAGCGAGGTAGCCGCCGGTGCGGTGTTGACAGCCTTTGGGCTTGCCGGTGCTGCCGCTGGTGTACATAAGAAACAGCGGCGCCTCCGAATCCATGGGAACGGGAGGCACGATTTCGCCCGAGTAGTTGGGAAGGATCTCGTCAACCCAGAAATCGCGCCCTTCTACAAACTTTGAAGCGGACGCATTCTGCCCTGGGTGACGCCTCCAGACCAGGACCTTCTCCACGGTCGTGCCTTCCTTCTTGGCTATGTTCAGCGCAAGGTCGGCGCCTGCTTTATGGTCGAGCAGCTTGCCATTGCGATAGTAGCCATCCATGGTGATCAGAACCTGGCTGCCTGAATCGGCAGCACGCATGCCGCAAGCCTCGCCGCTGAAGCCTCCAAACACCACCGAGTGAATGACCCCCAGGCGGGCGCAGGCCAGCATGGTGACCGGCAACTCGGGCACCATCGGCATATGAATGGTGACGCGGTCTCCGGCTTTCAGGCCACAGAAATCACGGAGCAGCGCCGCGAATTCATTCACCCTTACATAGAGTTCGCGATAGGTGAGGGATACGGGCGCCTCGGATTCCGGCTCCGGAACAAAGATGATTGCCGCTTTGTTCTTGTACTTGTCGAGATGGCGGTCCACGCAGTTGTACGAGGCGTTGATTTTGCCGCCCACGAACCACTTCCAGAATGGCGGATCACTGGTATCGAGCGTCGTGTCCCAGTACTTGTCCCAGCTCAGCAGATCGGCGTACTCGCGGAAGCACTCCGGGAAATTTTTCTCGCTGAAGCGTTCGTTGACGTCGGGATCGGTCAGGTTTGCCTGGCCGACAAATTTTGCGGAAGGATAATAATATTCTTCCTCCCGCCAATGGACTGCGATTTGAGCCTCGCTGGTCTCGATCACCGCGTTCTGCTGTGGAAGAGTTCGCGCCATATCAATCACTCCTTAAGATTTCTGAATTTGTGAAGCAACCCCGGTGTTCTTTGCCTGTGTTTCAAGGGTTGACGGAACGCGCCCCCGTGCTCCGTGCAAGCCCATTATGATGAAACATCCTCTACGTCACTGCAACATCCTTTGCCCGTCCCTGGAACATTACAGGTAGAGCCTTGCATGGCCCGGGCCCCCATGGTAGCGGGCCGAAATACCACTCCTGCCTGGTTCACTTGCCCTTCGAAGGCCCCGTGGGCAACGGCTGGTTGTCCAGCGCCGCCCTCATCTGGTGCCATGCGTGTCTGGCTTCTTCCACCGAGCCTTCGTCCTCGATGGTCGTGATGTCGCCGGGGTTCTTCTCCTGGGTCACCGCCTTCAGCACGCGCCGCATGATCTTGCCGCTACGCGTCTTGGGCAGCATGTCCACGAAGTTCAGTTCGCCGATGACGGCAATCGGTCCCAGCTCATGGCGCACCTGGTCCAGCAGCTTCTGTTTGAGTTCCGGCGACGGAATGAAGCCCTGTTTGAGCACCACGAATGCCGAGATCACTTCGCCGCGCAGCTCATCGGGCCGCCCGATGACGCCCGATTCGGCAACCGCGGAATGGCCCAGCAGCGCGGTCTCGACTTCGATGGTGCCAATGCGATGACCGGCAATCTTGATGATTTCATCGGCGCGGCCGGCAAACCAGACATAACCGTCCTGGTCGATTTGCGCCGAATCGCCAGTGTAATAGACACCAGGAATAATCTGCCAATAATCCCGGCCGTAGCGTTCTGTTTCTCCCCACAATTCCGGAGTCAATCCCGGAAAAGGCCGCTTGATCACCATGATGCCTTTTTCATTGACTCCGCAGGGTGTGCCGTCAAGCAACACTACTTCGGCATCAATGCCAGGCATGGGCAACGTCGCTGAACCCGGCTTAATGGGCAACATTCCCAGTCCATAAGGATTGCCGAACATTGGCCCGCTGGTTTCGGTCTGCCACATATGATCGATCACGGGAATCTTGTTCTTGAAAACCTTCTTCTGCAGCCACTCCCAAGCCGGCGCGTTCAACACTTCGCCCGCGCAAAATACCCGTTCCAGATATTGGTGATCGGTCTTGCCCAGGACGGCGTCGCCGTAACGCATCAGCAATCGCACCGCCGTGGGAGAAGTGAAAATTCCGGTGACACGATATTCCTCGATCAGTGTCTTCCAATTGGTTTCCGGGGCGGGATAATCCAGGGCGCCTTCAAAAACGATGGTGGTTGCACCCGCAATCAACGGTGCGTACACGATGTAGCTGTGACCCACAATCCAGCCAATGTCGGAGGTAGACCACCAGACATCCGTCTCTTTCAGGCCGAACAGCCACTTACCCATGGCGTCAATATGGACTTGATAGCCGCCATGGGTGTGCACCGCCAGCTTGGGGGTCGCGGTCGTACCGGAAGTCGCCAGGATGAAGGCCGGCTCGTTGGCTTCCATGGTGACATAGTCGCCGTTTTCACCGGCGCCGTGCTCCAAGAACTGCTCCCAAAGAATGTCGCGTCCGGGACGCATCGGGGTTTCCCCGGGAGTCCGCTTCAGAACGATAACGTGCTCAACCTTGTCACCGGCATTATCCAAGGCCTCATCGACGATCTCTTTCAGGCGGGTATCCTTGCCTTTGCGATAGGTCACGTCAGCGGTAAACACTAATTTCGAGCCGCTAGCCTGAATACGGTCGCCCAATGCCTTGGCGCCAAAGCCGGCAAACACCACGGAGTGGATGGCGCCGATGCGCACCGTCGCCAGCATCAGTATGATCGCCTCCGGACTGGTGGGCATGTATACGGTGAGGCGATCGCCCTTCTTGATGCCCATGCCGCGCAACGCCGCCGCCACGCGCTCCACCTCGTGCAGCAAATGTGCGTAGGTATAAGTGCGGCGCTCGCCGCGTTCGTTGAGGTAAACCAGGGCGGCGTGTCCGCCCCAGCCGCGCTTGACGTGATAATCCAGCGCGTTGTACGCCAGGTTCGTCTGTGCGCCGACAAACCACTTGAAGGTTGGCGGCGTCCATTCCAGCACGCGGTCCCACTTTCGGAACCAATGCAACTCGTTGGCTGCGCGTCCCCAAAGAGCGTCGGGATCATTCTTGCCTTCGTCGATCCACTTTTGTACCACCGGACTGACCAGGCCATGCGAGGCGGCGTGAGCGGTCGGCTGGTCCACACTTCCCTTGGTTATGTTGAGGGGTTCCGATACGTTTGTTGCAACAGCCATGGGAAGAGACTCCTTTTCACCCGATAGCAACGGTATATGTGCTGGTCAAAGTCAATCACAAATTTGGCCGGACTGTTTTAGCAGTCCGGCCACGAACTCAGACATGCTTGGGACGGCGAGCCATAAACTCAGCCAATAGCGCCACTGCCGCCAGCACCGCCGCGGTGTAGAACGCCATCTGGTAGTTGTGGTATTTGTCGAACAGGACGCCGCCGATTCTCGGTCCGATAATCCCGGCTACGCCCCACGCCGTAAACAGCATGCCGTAGTTCATCCCGGCGTTCTTGGTACCCCAGAAGTCGGCAGTAGCAGAGCCATTCACCGACAGCTGCGTGCCGTAGCACCAGTACACGATAAACACCATCACATAGAGGAAAGCCACGTTGCCGCCCGCCAGGTAAAGCAAGGGCATGGAAATCGCCGAAATGGCAATCATCAGGCGCAAGACGTTCAACCGGCCTAGCGCATCCGACATCCATCCCGATAAAATTCGCCCGCCAGCGTTGCCGGCCGCCCCTACAACCAGCGTCAAGGTCAACAGCGCTGCGCTGGGAATTTTCACGCTCTTGGCGAACGGCACCAACTGGCTGATAACCATCAAACCGGCCGACGTTCCCAACGCGTATGCAATCCACATGAAATAGAAGGCCGGAGTTTTCAACACCTCGCTCGGGGTAAATTCCTGGGTGGTCGCGCTTGACTTGGCCGTCGCCGGCGCTGGGGTCCATCCCGCGGGTTTGTAGCCGGCAGGAGGGTTCTTCAGCAGGAAAGCCCCGATTACGGTCATGACCAGGAAGATTCCGCCCAGGATCATGAACGTGGTGTGTACGCCATAAGCAGGAATGAGCTTCAAATTAGCCAGAGGTCCGAACAGCGCCGACCCAGCGCCGTATCCGCCGACCGCCAGCCCCACGGCCAAACCGCGTTTGTCAGGAAACCACTTGGCCATCACTGGAATCGGAGTCGAGTAGCCGAAGCCGTTGCCCAGTCCGCCGATCACGCCGAAGCAGATGTACAGGTACGTCAGGCTGTGGGTGAACGCACACAAGAAAAAGCCCAAGCTCACCAGCACTGCGCCGGTGAGAGATACCCAGAAGGGACCGAACTTGTCTTGCAGCCGGCCTGCGACAATGAAGGTGAGGGCGAACACCACCACCGCGATGGTAAATACATTGGAGGTTTGGGCGCGCTTCCATCCAAACTCCTTCTCCAGCGGCGCCACAAAGATGCTCCACGCATAGAGCGTGCCCAGAGCAATGTTCATCATCAATCCGCCGACGACGCGCCACCAACGGTTCAACCCGGTACTGCCAATCTCAACCGACTGAACGTTCGTTCCAGTTGCTAAAGCCATTTCAATTTCTCCCTTCCTACCAAGCCAGAAAGTTATTATCGGGGTCCCCTGAGAGCAACAAAAACTGCTACGCCGAAATATTTAGGGCGAATTGTACGCGTGTTGTAGAAGGTATGGAGCGGTTATCCTGGAATCAATCAGCAATCGCAAACGCGACCTCCTGAGAACCTGTATGCTGCGTAACCACCCCTGCCTGGTCTGGGCGGACCTGGCCGAGTCACAAAACCGTCGGCGGGAGGCGACTTGGGGTAGAGGAGAGTGGTCAAGATCCTCATCCTTACGGTGCAAGGTTGCAAACCGAAATTAGGATTTCAGTCTTCCAGTCGTGAACGTGGGTTCCCGCCTGGATCCGACAGGGTGAAGTTATAAGACCTTCGCCTCCCGCCTGTTTGAGCCGTTGTGGGCGGAATTTTCCTTCGCGGGAGGGCCAGCGGTCTGTGATTCCGGATACGGGTGCTTGTGATGTATGTCACCCGGTGCCCGGTTGACCCCGTCCCAGCACGGAAATTGGCCATCCGGTATCGACTTGCCCTTTGGGGTTGCCTAAGGTGATACCATACGAAGTGTCATCCGGAGGACAATGTGGGGTCACCTTACGGCTTTGAGCTGGTAGAGAACTGCCTCATCTGCAAGCTGCGTAACGACAGCTTCTTCTGTTCTCTTCCCAAAACTGCACTAGAAGCGTTCGACAAAATGAAATATACCGCTTCCTATCCGGCGGGAGCTGTGCTGTTTGTCGAAGGCCAGGCGCCGCGCGGAATCTACATGCTGTGCAAAGGCCGGGTCAAGCTCTCCACCACTTCCGCCGAAGGCAAGACGCTGATTCTGAAAATCGCCCAACCGGGTGAAGTCCTGGGCATGCACGCTACGGTCTCCGGAACGCCTTATGAAATTACCGCTGAAACCGGCCAGCCCTGCCAATTGAATTTCGTCAAGCGCGACGACTTTCTCAACTTCTTGCAGAAGCACGGAGACGCCTGCCTGAAAGCGGCGCAACATCTCAGCAAAGATTGCCAGAGCGCCTATCAGCAGATTCGCAGTCTGGGCCTGTCGCATTCCGCGCCCGAGCGCTTGGCACGCCTGCTGCTGGAATGGACCTCCGCCAGTCCCGAACAAGTCGAGCCGCGAGTAAAGTTGGCGCTCACCCACGAAGAGATTGCGCAGATTATCGGCACCTCGCGAGAGACCGTCACTCGCGTACTGGCCGACTTCCGCAAGCGCCAGATCGCGGTGCTGAAGGGATCCACCCTCACCGTGCGCAATAAAGCCGTACTGGAAAAACTGGTCGGCGCGTAGGCTGCACGCATGCCGTCATAGACGGCGACAAACATTCCTGGCAATCGTAGCTGTCCGAGAGATAATCGGCGGCACTGCAAAAACCCCACAGTTTTAGAGAGCGTTCCTTGTGAAATGGCGATTTTGCGCCAACTGAGCTTGGCGACGCGGTCAACTAATGGGATCGCCGACGACTCAGTCAGCTAACTGTCCAACGGATCTGCTGTATCCTTAAGCTATGATCTTCGCGACGCATAAGCGGTTGGCATTTCACTTCTTCGCATCCTTCCTGTTTTGCGCCTTCGCCTTTGCGTCAGAGCCGGGCACCTTTGACCGCACCTTGCCCGTGTCGGGGCCAGTGACTCTCGATGTGCGAAGCGATCCGGGCGGTGTGTACATCACTACAGGCGCTTCTCCGAATGTCGTTGTCCACGCCATCATCAAGCCGCTCTATGGCAGGTTGGATCTCGACATTGCCGAAGCGAACATTCGTGCTCTCGAGCAAAATCCCCCGATTGAGCAGGTGGGTAATCAGATTCGCATCGGATTTGTGAAAGATCCGGCCCTGCTAAGAGCTGTCACAATACGCTTT
>Ga0075520_1000288_pt1 | contig 21116 bp, 19 predicted proteins | sample NGEPerB_FD_75100 | JGI IMG/M metagenome (GOLD analysis project Ga0075520, IMG submission 75100) | Arctic peat soil microbial communities from the Barrow Environmental Observatory site, Barrow, Alaska, USA - NGEE PermafrostAB12-B | ecosystem: Environmental > Terrestrial > Soil > Wetlands > Peat ... | reverse complement strand
GTTCGCCTCGGACAACCCGGCGCAGGTCTCGAATACCTCTGCCACGTCGACCATCTCGGTGGCCAAGGTCAGCTCGTCGGTCAGCGCCGGTGCTGAGAAGGCGGCGATCCGGTACGGCGACCAGGACTCGTTCGAGATCACCGTCACCGGGCCTGCCGGCGCCGATCTGTCCGGCGGGGTGACCGTGCTGGACGGGTCGATGGTCGTCGCGCAGGGTTCCACCGACGCGACCGGGAAGGCCTCGCTGTCCTTCTACAACACCTCCGACCCCGGGCCGAAGAACTACACCGTCGCGTTCGCGGGTTCCGCCTCGGTCGAGGCCTCCCAGGCCGCGTTCGTGGTGCAGACGACGCAGACCAATGTCGACATCGCGATCAAGGAGCCGTCGGGCGTGCTGCCCGGCCAGGACGCGACGATCAGCGTCTCGGTCCTCGGCACACCGCAGAAACCGACCGGCACCGCCACGGTTTCCGTCGACGGCAACCAGGTGGCCAACGGGCCGTTGGTGGACGGGGCGATCAGCGCGGTCGCCTCGGCGGTTGCCGCGGGCGACCACACCATCAAGGTCGAATACTCCGGTGACGTCCGCTTCCAGCCGAACACCGCAGTATCGACGCTGACCGTGAAAGAGCCGGTCGCCAACCCGAACGCTGGTGGAGCGGCGGCAGTCCAGGCCAGCAACCCGTGCCCGGCGTCGGCGTCGGCCTGCATCGACCTGTCCAGCCAGCAGGCGTGGCTGCAGACCGGTGGGCAGGTCACCTACGGCCCGGTGTCGATCACCTCGGGCCGCGCCGGGGCGCGCACCGAGACCGGGTCGTTCGCGGTGTTCTGGAAGGACAGGAACCACCTGTCGACCATCTTCAACAACGCGCCGATGCCGAACTCGGTGTTCTTCGACGGCGGCATCGCGTTCCACTCCGGCAGCCTCGAGGCCGAGTCGCACGGCTGCGTCCACCTGTCCGACGACGCGTCGGAGGTCTTCTTCGACACGCTGTCGGTGGGCGACGGGGTAGTCGTCTGGGGCGCCTCGCCGTACTGATCGCCTTCCGCCAACGGCAACGGGACCCACCTGCTTCGATTAGTCTTCCCCGTGGTGCGCCGGGAAGTCTGGTCGGCAGAACGTCGTTGACGACGCCGAAAGCCTGAGCGGAAGGACGAACCCCGTGGCCACGAACGTGCAGTCACTGTTCTCTCCGGGAACGTGGGCCGAGGACGGCCGGGTCGCGGCGGTGCTGCGCAAGGAGACGGTGGGCGGGGCACTGCTGCTCGTCGGCACGGTGATCGCGCTGATCTGGGCGAACTCGGCCTGGTCGGACAGCTACTTCCAGTTGCTCGACACCGAGATCGGCCCGGCCGCATTGCATCTGGACCTCACGGTCGAGGCGTGGGCGGGTGACGGGTTACTGGCGATCTTCTTTTTCGTGGCCGGACTGGAACTGAAACGCGAGTTCGTCGCCGGCGACCTGCGGGACCCGCAACGAGCGGTGGTCCCGGTGGCCGCCGCGGTCGGCGGGATGATCGTGCCGGCGATCGTCTACTTCGCCATCGCTGGATCCACCGCACCCAAGGGCTGGGCCATCCCGACCGCGACGGACATCGCCTTCGCGCTGGCCGTGCTGGCGGTGATCTCGACCCACCTGCCCACCGCGCTGCGGACCTTCCTGCTCACCCTGGCGGTGGTCGACGACCTGCTGGCCATCACCGTGATCGCGATCTTCTACACCGACGAACTGCACCCGCAGTGGCTGTTGCTGGCCCTGGTGCCGCTGGGCCTGTTCACCGCGTTGGTGCAGCGCCGGATCAGTTACTGGTGGTTGCTGCTCCCGCTGGCGTTCGTCACCTGGTCGCTGGTGCACGCCTCCGGGGTGCACGCGACGGTCGCGGGTGTCCTGCTGGGTTTCGCGGTCCCGGTTCGGCCGCGCAAGATCGAGGGCAAGGACGACAACCGGCCGGGTATGGCCGAACGCTTCGAACACCACTGGCGGCCGATCTCCGCGGGTGTCGCCGTCCCACTGTTCGCCCTGCTGTCTGCGGGCGTCGTGATCGGCGGCTGGTCCGGGCTGCAGTCCGCACTCACCGATCCGATCGCGATCGGGGTGATCGCCGGCCTGGTCGTGGGCAAGCCCGTCGGCATCCTGATCTCGACCTTCCTCACCTCCAAGATCACCCGCCGGCCCTTGCAGAAGGGCCTGAACTGGCCCGATCTCACGGGGGTCGCGCTGCTGGGTGGCATCGGGTTCACGGTGTCGCTGCTGATCGGGGAACTCGCGTTCGGCGGGAACTCCGCCGCGGACGATCACGTGAAGATCGCGGTGCTCGCCGGTTCGGTCGCCGCGGCGGTGCTGGCCGCGATCCTGCTGCGGGCGCGCAACCGTCGGTACCGCTCGATGTGGGAAGAGGAGAACATCGACCAGGATCATGACGGGATCCCGGACATCTACGAGCAAGGCGGATGACCGCGAACCGGGCGCTCGTCCGCAGGCCGTCGCCGCGGCTCGCCGACGGCCTGCTGACCCACCTGGACCGGGTCCCCGTGGACGTCGGCTTGGCCGGTGAGCAGTGGGCCGGATATGTCGACGCGTTGACCCGCAACGGTTGGGCCGCCGTCGAGGTCCCGGCCGCCGACGACTGCCCCGATTCGGTATTCGTCGAGGACACCGCGGTGATGATCGGCACCGTCGCGGTGATCACTCGCCCGGGCGCGGAGTCCCGGCGACCCGAGACCTTCGGCACCGCAGGTGCTCTCGCCGCGGCTGGGTTCGACGTCCGGCCGATGCAGGCAGGCACGCTGGACGGCGGTGACGTGCTCAAGGTCCGCGACCGCATCTACATCGGCCGCACCCTGCGGACCAGCGCCGCCGGGATCGCCGAGTTCCGGCGGATCGCCGGGCCGCTCGGCGTCACCGTCATCGCGGTGCCGGTGACGAGGGTGCTTCACCTGAAGTCGGCCGTCACCGCGCTGCCGGACGGCACGTTAATCGGCTACCCGCCGCTGGTGGACGATCCTGGTTTCTGGCCGCATTTCCGGCCGATGCCGGAGGAACCCGGTTCGCACGTCGTCGACCTCGGCCACGGCCGGCTGCTGATGTCGTCGGCGGCGCCGCGCTCCGCGGAGCTCATCGCGGGCCTGGGGTACACGCCGGTTCCGGTGGACATCGGCGAGTTCGAGAAGCTGGAGGGCTGCGTCACCTGCCTGTCCGTCCGGCTGCGCGCCGAGCCACCGGCCCCGGCCGGCTAGAGCGTTTGCCCCCGGATCACACTCACCAGCGGCCTCCGTTTGATCACGCAAGGTAGCGGGATTCGCCGAATCGTTGCCAGTTCATCCTTCTGCCTGGCCGAGTCCGACAACCGGGGGCAAGATCGGGAGTGCGTCAGCGTGGCGGTGGGCCGGAGGTTCGACCTCCCGCCAGTTCGCGTCACCCGCCCGTCACCCATTTTGTCCGTCAGCGTTGAGAGGACAGTCCAGTCGTGAAGAAGATCATCAACGATCCGACCACCGTGGTCGATGAGGCCCTGCATGGCATGGCCGAGGCCCACAGCGACCTGATCACCGTGCAGTACGACCCCGCGTACATCGCGCGCGTGGACGCGCCGGTGAAGGGCAAGGTCGCACTGGTCTCCGGAGGCGGCAGCGGCCACGAACCGCTGCACGGCGGGTTCGTGGGTGCAGGAATGCTGGATGCGGCCGTACCGGGAGCGGTGTTCACCTCGCCCACCCCGGATCAGATCCTGGATGCGACGAAGGCGGTCGACGGTGGCGCCGGCGTGCTGCACATCGTGAAGAACTACACCGGCGACGTGCTCAATTTCGAGACCGCAGCAGAATTGGCCGCCGCCGACGACATCGAAGTCAGCGCCGTCGTGATCGACGACGACGTCGCCGTCAAGGACTCCACCTGGACGGCGGGGCGCCGCGGGGTCGGCGGCACCGTGTTGGTCGAGAAGATCGCCGGTGCCGCCGCGGCTCGCGGTGACGACCTGGCCGCGGTCACCGCGATCGCCCAGCGGGTCAACGCCAACGTGCGATCCATGGGCATGGCGCTGACGCCGTGTACCGTCCCGCACTCCGGAGAGCCGTCGTTCACCCTGGCCGAGGACGAGATGGAGATCGGCATCGGCATCCACGGCGAGCCCGGCCGGGAACGGGTCAAGCTCGCCTCCGCCGACGAGATCGTCGCCACCCTGCTCGGTTCCGTCGTCGAGGACCTGCCCTTCGAGGCCGGTGACAACACGCTGCTGTTCGTCAACGGCATGGGGGGCACCCCGCAGATCGAGCTGTACCTGGCCTACCATTCGGCATCGAAGTACTTGACGGACAAGGGAATCTCCGTCACCCGGTCGTTGGTGGGGAACTACATCACCTCGCTGGAGATGCAGGGCATGTCGATCACCTTGCTCAAGCTCGATGACGAGCTCACCCAGCTGTGGGACGCGCCCGTGCACACCGCAGCGTTGCGCTGGGGAGTTTGACCGATGGCTTGTGACGCCGCCGCCACCGTGGCTGCCATTCGTGCGGTGGCCGCCACCGTCGCCGAACACAAGGTGGAATTGACCCACCTCGACCGGGACATCGGTGACGGCGACCACGGCGAGAACCTGTCGCGCGGGTTCACCGCGGTGATCACCAAACTGGACGCCGGGGCTCCGGAAACCCCGACCGCGGTGCTCAAACTGGTTGCCACCACGCTGATCTCGACCGTCGGCGGCGCCTCCGGCCCGCTGTTCGGTACGGCGTTCCTGCGGGCCGCCACCTCGGTGGGTGACGCCGGGACCCTGGACGGCGCCGCCGTGGCCGGTGCGCTGACGGCGGCCAGGGACGGCGTCGTCGCGCGGGGCAAGGCCGAGTCGGGTGACAAGACGATGGTGGACGCCCTCACCCCGGCGGTGAACGCCGCCAAGGCGGCGGCCGAGGGCGGCGGCAGCGTCACCGAGGTGCTGTCCGCCGCCGCCGAGGCGGCCGAGGGGGGCGCGGTCGCCACCACACCGCTGCAGGCCCGCAAGGGCAGGGCAAGCTACCTGGGAGAGCGGTCGATCGGCCACATCGACCCGGGTGCGCAGAGCACCGCGTACCTGCTGCGGGCGCTGGCGGGAGCCGCATCAGATTGATTCGGCCTGATTCGGGTTGACCGGGCTCGAGCGGTCCGCCAACCACCGGCGGGTCCATCGGAGGGAGAACGGGTGAGCGTCGGACTGGTCCTGGTGTCACACAGCAAGGAGTTGGCCCAGGGTTTGGCCGACGTTGCCCGGCAGATGGCCCCGTCGGTGACGATCGTGCCCGCAGGCGGCACCGACGACGGCGGGATCGGCACGTCGTTCGACCTCATCGCGGCCGCGATCGGCGAGGCGGATCAGGGCGACGGCGCGATCCTGCTGTACGACCTCGGCAGCGGCTACCTGACGGCGTCGACCGCGGTGGAGTTCCTGGAACCGGACCAGGCCGAGCGGGTGGTGATCGTGGACGCGCCGCTCGTCCAGGGTGCGGTGTCGGCCGCCATTTCTTCCCAGGTGGGCGGCGACCTCCGAGCGGTCGTTTCCGGTGCGTTGGAGGCACGCCGGGCCAACGGCCCCGGCGGGGTCCGTTCGCTGGACGACCTCGACGGCTGACCCCGCCCCGGTAGTGGCCGACCGAGGTCTCCGCCGGCGGCGCCACGCGGTGCTGGTGTCGTGGCTGTTCCTGGGTGAGATTCCCACCGTCGCAGTGCTTCTCGGCGGTGCGGTCGGTGCCGTCGGGGTGGCCGTCAGCCGGCTCGGCGGCGCCCGACCGGCGCCGTCGGCTCGGTGACCCGATCGGGAATTCGCCGCCCCGCCGCGGGCCGGGACTCTCACACCTGGCCGCCGAAGAACACCTGCGCAGCGACGATCTGGCCGTTCCGCACGGTCTGCACCTCGACATTGCGGAAGCGGCCGCCGGCCTTCAATTCGTACTCGTAGAGGACGAATACGTCGTCGCCCGCGGTGGACGTGCCGACCAGCCCCGCCGCCAGGACCTCCTGCGACACCAGCCGGCCGGCGGTGGGAAAGCACCGTTCGAAAAAGGCCGCTCGGTCGATGTGGTCGTCCTGCGGGCTGGTGAACACGAAATCATCGGCGATCAGCGTTTCGGACCGGGCGAGATCCTGCGCGAGGTAGCTCTCGAGGCCGGCGCGTACGACGTCGGTGGGTGACAGTTGGGCGGCTGACGGATCGGGGCGGGACATGGGTTCCTTTCCGGCGCTCCGGGTGGTCCTGCGACGGCCAGGCACGAAGGTAGACCGCCCAGAGGGTAGACGGGACAGCCGGCTGAACTCATCGGTGTGAATCGGCGGCTCTCGACGGGAGCCGACCCAAGGCGGTGGCGCACACTGACCGTCATGAGCGCGGTCCGGACGGTTCCCAGCAACGGCATCGACATCGCCTACGAAACGTTCGGCGAACGATCGCACGTCCCGGTGCTGCTGGTGATGGGGCTGGGCGGGCAGATGGTCGCATGGGACGACGAATTCTGCGCGATCCTCGCCGAGCGCGGCCACTATGTGATCCGGTTCGACAACCGCGACATCGGACTGTCCACCCACCTCGATCACGCCGCCCCCGGGAAACCGGTCAGCGCCTTCCTCGGCAGGCGGCCCGCGTACCTGATCGAGGACATGGCCAGGGACGCCGCGGGCCTGGTCGAGCAACTCGACGTCGGCGGCGTGCACGTCGTCGGTGTCTCGATGGGTGGCTGTATCAGCCAGGCACTGACACTGGCGCACCCGGAATTGGTGCGGAGCCTGACATCGATGTCGTCGAGCACCGGGTCCCGCAGGGTCGGCCACCCGCGGCTGGACGTGGTCGGCAAGCTGCTGTTGGGCAAACCCGCGAAGAGCAGGGCCGAGGCGATCGCGCTGAGCGAGTCGATGTTCCGGCGGATCGGATCGCCGGGTTATCCGATCGACGTCGAGCGGCTGAGCCGTATCGCCGGGCTGGCGTATGACCGCAGATACGACCCTGCCGGATCGGCCCGGCAGTTCGCCGCGATCCTGGGGTCGCCCGACCGCACGGCAGCCCTGGCCAACGTCGCAGTGCCCACCCTGGTGATGCACGGCGAGGCCGATCCGTTGATCGGGGTGTCCGGCGGGCGGGCGACCGCCGCGGCCATCCCGAATTCCAGGCTGGTGACCTTCCCCGGGATGGGGCACGACATCCCCGAACCGTTGTGGCAGCGGTTCGCCGACGAGATCGGCGGCACCGTCGACGAGGGAGAAGCGCGCCGCGCCGCGGCCTGATTTCCGCGCTTCTGGCCGGCGTTCGTCGTCGGGTCAGTGGTTGGCGACCCCACTGGACATGGTCAGCCACTGATCCCACGGAACGGTCCAGTCGTAGAGGTCACCGTCATCGGAGGAGAGCGGCACGCTGGTGCCGGTCACCTCGACGGGGTCTCCATAGATCGCCGAGTTGAAGTATTCCTCCGCGCTCTCGGCCGACAGGTTGATGCAGCCGTGACTGACGTTCGTGTTGCCCTGATCGTCAACCGTTCCCTGGTTCTGGTGAATGAACTCGCCGTTGTCGCTGATCCGCACGGCCCAGTGCTCGATGATGTTGGTGTAGCCGTAGGCCGGGTTGCTCATCCTGGTGGTCTCGTTCTTGTCGATCACCACGTGGATCCCGGACCGCGTGACCCGGTTCGGGTCGCCGACGTCGTCGCCGCTACCGAACGAGGCGGGATAGGCGGCGACCGTCTGACCGTCCCGCTGCACCACGATCTGGTACGACTGCGCGTCGGCCAGCACCACCTGATTACGGCCGATGCTGAAGTCGCTGGTGACGTTGTCGCCGCCGTGGTAACCGCCGCCGAAGTCCAGGCCGTACATGTCGGACTCGACGTGCACCTGGGTTCCGGGCGGCCAGTAATTCTTGGGCCGCCAGTCCAAGGACGGGTGATCCTGGCCGTCGTGCTGTACCCACGCCCAGGCGCCTTCGACCGCGGGCGTTGTGGTGATGTGCACGTGGCTCTCGACGAGCGCACGGTCCGCCGGGGAGTAGCCCAGGTAGACGATGACCGGCGCGGCCACCCCGACGACCGTTCCGGGATCGGGGGAGATGCCGGTGGTGACCTTGTCGACCGGTGTCACCGTGGTGAAGGTCCCGGAGATCGGCACGGTTTTGGCGTCGGTGCCGGTCGCAGTGCCCGTCACCGTGTAGGTCTTGCCGTAGCCGAGCGGCTCGCCGAGGGCCCACGTCGTTCCGTCCGGTGAGGTGGTCCCGGTGACGTCGGCGCCCTCCGGATTGGTGAAATGCAACTCGGTGATTCTGCCCTGAGCAACGCTGATCGTGAGCGGGACGACGGGCGACAGGTCAGCTGCGCCGAACGCCGGGTTGGCCGACACCACGGCCACCGGTGGCCGCTCGGTGGGGGTGGGCGAGGCGGTGGTCGACCCAGTCGTCGACGCCCTGGTCGATCCAGCGGTCAGTGACGCTGATGCCGACGCCGGCGCGCTCGTCTGGCTGGACCCGCTGGTACTCAGCGAACCATTCGCCCCCACCAGCGACGTGATCGGCGTGGCCGACCCCGTACACCCGGCCAGCAGCGCGGCAGCCGCGATCACGACCACAGTCGACGCAATCCGACGCACAGCCGTTACCCCCGTTCACCCGACGATGGTGCAGGTCAGGAGTCCAGGATGCGCCTTCTGGTCGGCTATTCGGCGCCCGAATCGCCGGGAATCACCCGACGCGGACCCGCGGTAGCCCGATGGAGCGCGGCCTGCGTGGCCGCGGCGACGGTTCGGTGGTCGCTCCGGCACCGGTTGACCCTTCCGGGCCTGCTTTCTCGCCGTCACCGTGCTTCGAGATTCCGCACCCGAATGCGCAGGTCGCCGATCTCGAGTACCTGGACGGTGTGCAGCCCGATCGGATTCGGCCGGTCGGGGGAGCGGGTGCTGAACACGCCGGTGAGAGGCTGGTTCTCATCGCCGCCTGGATGCACCGCGAGCACGTCGCGCCGCGCTCGGTCGAGCCAGGTCAGCACGATGAGCTCGCAGCCGACCGTGATGTCCGCGATGCCCTGTCGGGCCGCGAGGCCGAAGACCAGCCAGGCGTCCGGCGCGCCCTCGTCACCCTGTCGGGGCGCGAGGTCGCGGTCCACGAGCGGGGATTCCACATGGCCGACGGGATGCACCTCGAACACCGGCTGGTTCGTGCGACCCCTCTGTGGTGACTGCGGTTGGTCGGGCCTATCGTCGAAACCAGCGTCCTGGAAAGGTCTTTGACAGCACAAGGGGAGCGGGGAGAAATTCGCGATGAGCGAGGTTGACCGAGTGATCGGCCCCTGACATGACGTTGCCCAAGAGCGTCGCCCGATTCAACAGGGGCGCGACCAACCGGGTCACCGGGATGTTCGCCGGCCGGGTGCCAGGGTTCGCGATGGTGGTCCACCGCGGTCGCCGATCCGGTCGTGAATACCGGACACCTGTCAACGTCTTCCGGCGGTCCGGAGGTTACCGGTTCGCGTTGACCTACGGTGCCGATACCGACTGGGTCCGCAATGTTCTCGCCGCGGGCGGTTGTCGCATACGCACTGTGGGGCGTGACGTTTCGCTGAGCGATCCGCGGCTGGGATCGGATCCGCAGGTGTTCTGGGCCCCCTGGCCGGTGCGGAAGATCCTGCGGGCAACGGGTTCCATCGAGTACCTGGATTGCGCTGTCTCCCATGGCGCCGGACCCGACTGAGCTGTGGCCATCGAGTGACCGATTTCGGACCCTTTCGCCGCCGGGAAAGGACCGAACCTGGCGACTCGATCCTGGGCGATGTGGACCGACCGCGGGCTCAGATCGTCGCCTCCCGATCGCGACCGCTGCCGGCCAGCAGGCCGGGCAGATCGAACCCGTGCCGCTCGAAACGCTCGGCGTGCGGCGGATAGCCCTCGGCTCGCACCAACCGGCCGTCCCGGCTGGTGAAGATGTCCGCGGTCTCCACCACGCCACCCTCGACACGTCCTGGCAGCGCGACGATCTCGCGGATCCGGCGGGAGCCGTCATGCTCGAAGCCGATCTGCACCACCAGGTCGACACAGGCCGCGACGGTCGGCATCACGAACGCGTCGGTGACGTTCTCGCCGGCCAGCAACGGCAGCGTGCAGAGCTTCACCACCGCCTCCCGAGCGGAATTGGCGTGCACGCTGCACATGCCGGGCAAGCCTGAATTGAGGGCGATGAGCAGGTCGAGCGATTCCTCCTGACGCACCTCACCGACGATGATCCGGCTGGGCCGCATCCGCAGCGCCTCCTTGACCAGCCGGCGGAGCCGGATCTCCCCGTGCCCCTCCAGGTTCGGCTGGCGGGTCTGCATCGCCACCACGTCCGGCAGATTCGGCCGGAGCTCGAAGACCTCCTCGCAGGTGACGACCCGCTCGCGGGCGGGGATCGAGTTGATCAGCGTGTTCAGCAGCGTGGTCTTCCCAGCCTGGGTGCCGCCGGCCACGATGATGTTCAGCCCGGCCGCCACCGCGGCCTCCAGGAACCGGGCGGCGTGCGTGGTGATCGTGCCCAGCGCGACCAGGTCCTCCAGTCCGTTGGCGGCGACGACGAATTTGCGGATGTTCAGGCTGAGGTGCTCGCGGGTGATGTCCGGGATCACCGCGTGCAGTCGGCTGCCGTCCGGCAGCAGGGCGTCGACGAACGGCGAGGACAGATCCAGCCGGCGCCCGGACGGCTTCAGCATGCGTTCCACCAGGTCACGCACCTCGTCGCCGGTGAGGACCACGGTGGTGAGCTCGGAGCGGCCGTTCCTGGCGACGAATACCCGGCCGGGTTGGTTGATCCAGATCTCCTCCACGGCGGGATCCTCGAGGTAGCGCTGCAGCGGACCGAACCCGGCGAGGGTGTCGAAGACGTGGCGCACCGCGCCGGCCCGATCCAGCAGCGGTGGGAGCGTCGAGACCGGCACGCGTTCCTCGTAGTGACTGATCACCTCGTCGATCAGCAGGCGGGTGGAGCGGTGATCGGTGACCGGGTCGATGCCGCGGCGGCGGATCAGTTCGCGGACCTCGTCGTGGATGTGTTCGGTGGCGGTGGCGGTGGATGCGGCCACGGTGGACCCTCCTGACGTCGGCGCGGGGCGCTTGTCCGGCGCGATCCGGGTTCGTCTCAGCGCCCACGGACAGCTCCGTGCGAGAAGTGACGGTATCCCGGCCGGGGCCGTCAGCGGGAATCTGTCCACAACGGGCCGGTCAGATCGGAATGTGAACAGCGACTCGCGGACCGTGGCGTGCGGTTACTTCTTGCAGGACGGGTCCTGCGGAACGACGAAGATCGACAGGCTGTCCACCCCCTTGTGGTAGCCGGTGTAGACCCGGTTGCCGTACTTGTCGCACTTGGTGGCGACGTTGGAGAACCCGTCGGGCATGGCGATGATCTCGGCCGGTGTCTGATCCCCGGATTCGTTGCCGTTGACCACGGGGGCGTCGTTGGCGGACTGGCACGACGACGCGGACAGCAGGATGGTCAGCGGGATGGCGGCCGCGGTGATGCCGTAGCGGACAGCCCGGCGTTTGTTGATCATGAGCGGTGAACCTCTCGTGAGTTGGAGTCGAACAGGAACCGACCGGGGTGCAACCCGCGGGCACCCGGCCTCCGTCCTCCTGCGCAGCAGCGAACTCCAGGAGGAGACATGGGCAAGCCCGCTTTCATCATCGCCGTCGCAACCGTCGCCGCCACCGGAGCACTGGCCCTGTCCGGGTGCGCGGCGGCCGGCGAGCAGGCCGCCGCCGGGTCCTCCGCCGCTGTCGCGCCGATGGTGGCGGCGTCCGGTGCGGCCGCCGACACCGCCGATTCCGCGGCCGTCGACAGCTCCATCACCGCCCAGGCGACCGGAACAATCAGCGGCACACCGGATGTGGTGACGATTGTCATCGGCGTGCAGACCCAGTCCGCCTCGGCCCAGACGGCGTTGGACGACAACAACAAGCGGGCTGCGGACGTGATCGGGGTGCTCAAGGAGAGCGGAGTGGCGCCGGCCGATCTGCAGACCAGTCAACTCTCGATCTCTCCGTCCTACGACGAGAAGGGTCAGCAGATCACCGGATACCAGGTGACGAACATGGTCACCGCCAGGCTGAGGGACATCAGCACCGCCGGCGCGGTGATCGACGCGGCCGGAAAGACGGCAGGTGACGCTGTCCGGGTGCAGCAGTTGTCCTTCTCCATCGATGACGACAGCGCTGTGCGGGCCCAGGCCCGCGCGGACGGGGTCAAACGGGCGCAGGCCCAGGCGAAGCAGATGGCCGACGCCGCCGGAGTAGAGCTCGGGCCCATCCGTTCCATCACCGAGACACCGGCTGGGACGCCGACGATCTATCCCGCCATGGCAGCCGGCGACACGGCAGCGGCACCGGTGCCCATCGAGCCCGGCAGCCAGGAACTCAGTGTGGTGGTCCAGGTGGTCTACGCGATCGCCGGCTGAGTCGGCCGACGGCCGGTTGCTCCTTGTCGTACCGACAACGTGCAGGGTCCGGATCACGGTGCCTTGCGCCCGCCCCGCCAGCCGGACGGCGTCGTCGATTTCTTGTTCGTGCGGCGCATTTCGGCACGGGCCGGCCGGACGGCCTCGTCGGTGACGAAGTTGGGCGCGGGAATCGGCAGCGTCCAATTTCGGGTCGGGTCCGATTCCTGATATGGCCTCCGAGTCGTTCCATCGAAAATATCGACGCCTTTTTCGATCGGCTGGAACCCAATCTGTTGGTAGTCCGGCACGGAAACGCCGGATTCGGGTGACCAATGCCACTCTCGTCACCGATCCCGCCGCGGCAGCCGCCACCCAGCGTGACGATGGCCGGTCGGAGGGGCAAAGCCCTGCTGGATCGGTTCTTCCGGCTCGTGGAACAGGTCGACCCGTTCGCGGATCACCCATGGCTGAAACACGGTGGGGTCATACTGAGCCGGTGAGGGCATTGGGCGGAATTCACGCGGTGCGTGCCGACGGGGGATTGGTGCACATCCGCCCGGCGGTGCCCGCGGACGTCCAAGCGCTGCAAGACTTGCACCGCGGTGCATCGGACAGGTCGCTGTATCTGCGTTTTTTCGGGGCCGGCCGGAACGCCTCCAAGAAATACGCCGAGCGGCTGGTTCGCCCGGCGAGCGCCGACCACCAGGCCCTCACGGCGTGGATCGGCGGGCAGATCGTCGGGGTCGCGGCGTACGAGCGACTGGACGACGACTCCGCCGAATTGGCGTTGCTGGTGACCGATGCCCGGCAGCACGAGGGCATCGGCACGCTGTTGGTCGAGCATCTCGCGGTCCTCGCCCGGCGTGACGGCGTCGCCCGATTCGTCGCCGACGTGCTCAGCGCGAACTACACGGCGATGCACGCCCTGCGGCACGGTGGGTTTCCCACCCAGGTGCAGTTCGAGGGCAGCACGGCGCTCGTCACCATCGAACTCACCCCCGATGCCCAATCGGTAGGGGTCATCGGCGAGCGGGAGCGCTCGGCGGACGCGGCGAGTCTGAAGCGGGTGCTCTCGCCGGCGTCGGTGGTGGTGATCGGCGCCGGTGATCGACCGGACTCGGTCGGTCACCAGGTCCTGCGCAACATCCTGTTCGGCGGCTTCACCGGTGAGCTGTCGGCGGTCCATCCGCACCGGGATTCGGTGCTCGGGGTGCCATGCGTGCGCTCGGCCCTGCTGTTGCCGGCCGCGCCCGACCTGGCGGTGATTGCGGTACCGGCACAGGAGGTCCCGGACGTGCTCCGGGACTGCGGCGAACGCGGGATCCACGGCGCGGTGGTGATCACGGCCGGCTTCGCCGAGACCGGCGACGCAGGTCAGGTTCGCCAGGACGAGATCGTCGAGATCGCGCGCGCCCACGGTATGCGGCTGGTCGGGCCGAACTGCCTCGGACTGCTCAACACCGACCCCGTCGTCCGGTTGAACGCCACCTTCGCGCCGCTGTCGGTGAAACCCGGCGGCCTCGGCCTGGTGTCCCAGTCCGGGGCGCTCGGCGTTGCCGTCCTCAACGCGGCGGCCCGGCGCGGATTGGGTGTCTCCCAATTCATCTCGGTCGGCAACAAATCCGACGTCAGCAGCAACGACCTGCTGCTCGCCTGGGAGCAGGACGACCGCACCAGGGTGATTGCGATGTATCTGGAGTCCTTCGGCAACCCACGACGGCTGTCGCGTATCGCGCGCCGGGTCGCACGCGCCAAACCGATCATCGCCATCAAGGCCGGTCGATCGCCCGCGGGGCAGCGCGCCGGGATGACGCACACCGCCGCCGCAGCCGCCTCCGATGACGTGGTCGACGCGTTCTTCGCCCAGGCCGGCGTGCTGCGGGTGGACACCATGGAGCAGATGCTCGACGCGGCAAGGGTGCTGTGCGACCAGCCCCTTCCGGCCGGCGACCGGGTCGCGGTGGTCAGCAACTCCGGTGGGACCGGCATCCTGGCTGCCGACGCCGCCGACGGCGCGGGGCTCGTCGTGGAGAACCTGTCGGCCGAGACCCAGCGCCGGTTGCGCATGCTCGCGCCCGCGGCGCCGTCCTGCCTCAACCCCGTCGACCTCGGTGCCGAGATCGATCCCACCGACATCGGGGACGCGGTGCGCGTCCTGCTGGCCGCGCCCGAGATCGACGCTGTGCTGGCCGTCTTCAGTGACACCGCGGTGGCCGACGCCGACTGGGCCATGAGGCAGATCGCCGCTGCCGCCGGGATCAGCGACAAGCCGGTGATCGCCGCGCGGGTGGGGGCGTCGTCGTTCTCGATTCCCGTCAAGGGGACGACGAGGGCGCTGCCGGTGTTCACCTTTCCCGAGCCGGCGGTGACCGCGCTGGCCGCCGCCGTCAGGTACGCCAAGATGCGGGCAGCCCCCACCCCGGACGTCGTCCGTCCGGATGGCATCGACCAGATCGGTGCGCTGGAGATCGTCAACCGAGAAATTGCGATGGGTATCTCCTGGATGGCTCCCGACGATGTCGCGCTGCTGCTCAGCTGTTACGGCATCGCCGTTGCCGCGCAACGGGTGACCGGCGACCTCGACGCCGCGATCCGTGCCGGCAGTCATCTCGGATACCCGCTATCGGTGTCGTTGGATCCGGGCGAGCTGCACCCGCGGGATTTCGGCGTGATCAGGATCACCGCCACCGATGAGCCCACCCTTCGGACCGCGTTCGCCGAGATCTCTTCGCTGCTACCGGATTCCCCGGGGGTGCTGCTCCAGCCGACTCCGCCGCCCGGCATGGAGATGATCGTCGGAGCGGTGCAGCACGACCGCTTCGGACCCGCGGTGATGGTCGGCGCGGGTGGCATCCTGGCCAACCTGATCGCTGATCGGACGTTCCGGCTGACCCCGCTCTCCGCCGAAGACGCCGACGCCATGCTCCACGACCTGCGCACCGCTCCGGTGCTGGACGGCTACCTCGGCACGCCGGCGGCGCGGGCGGCGATGTGCGATCTGATGGTACGGGTGGGTGCGCTGGCCGACGATCTGCCGCAGGTCGCGGAGATCGAACTCGACCCGGTGATCTGCGGCGGCGCCGGGACCTACGTTGTCGATGCCCGGATCCGGGTGTCGCCGGCGGACCCTCGGCCGGACCCACTGCTGCGGCAGCTCATGTGAGGCTCGAAACCGTCGGTGGCACAGTAGATCTCGGTGATGTCGGGAATCTCGGTCATGTCGGCATCCGCCGGACGGGTCACGATGACGCCGACAGCACCCGCGCGCCGGAGATGGCCTTGTCCTCCCACCAGGCCAGTTCGTCGTCGTACCCGCCCAGCGCCTTCTCCCAGCCGAACTGCACGAGCGCTCCGAGCAGGCTGAGGGCGAGTTGCCGATCCCACCAGGGTGAGGTGTCGATGCCCAGGTCCTCCAGCGCCGCCCGGTAAGCCTCGATCGCGGCTTCCTTGGGCTGCGCAAGCCGCCGGCAGTTGATCGCCAGGTACCAGGCCAGGTCGCTGAGCGCGGCGCCCCGTCCCGGCATCTCCCAGTCGAGCACGATGGTGCGCCCGGCCGGGTCGGTGCCGAGGTTGTCGAGCTTCCAGTTGCCGTGCACGAAGGTCTGCGGGGTCGCCGACAGCGCCTGCACCAGCGGTCCCGGATCCCAGGCCAACGGGGTGACCACCGCGGCCGCGGCCGGCGCCACCTGCCCGAGCAGCGGCCAGCCCCTGCCGATCAGCTCTGGCACCAGGTGCGTCGAGCCGATGGCGGACTCGGCCAGCGCCGTCCAGGGCGACAGTTCGAGGTAGCGGTGCATCACCGGTACCACCTCGATCTCCGGGCCGCCGCCCCAGAAGGCTGCGTGCATCGCGGCCATGTGCCCGAGCAGGCGCAGGTGGGTGGCGAGCGGGAGTGGCTCGTCCGTCGCCGGGATGAGGTCGGGCCCGACGTCGCGCATCAGCAGGACGGTGCACGGTCCTTTCGAGCGTGGCCGGGTCGGGCCCGGCCGGCCGCCGCCACCAGGGGTGGCGGCATCGACCGGGACCTCCACAGCGCCCGCGGCGCCGGCCTCGACCGCCGCATCGTCGATGGCCACTCCGACGATCGGCTGATTCAGGCAGTCGGGCAGCCGGTGCAGGATGCCGCTGGTCCAGAGCCTGGCCACCGGCCCGCCCAGCACCCCGGACGCGCGCGCCGTCCAGTCCAGGTCGGGGTCGAGGTACTTGGCGACGAGATCGACACCGTCGATCCGCAGCTTCTCCAACCGAGCACCGGATTTGCCGGGCGCGTCGTCCAACGGGCGCACGTCGTAGGCTCCGGCCAGCAGCTCGGAAACTGTGACGACCCTGGGGCGTTGGGCCCTTCGGTCGTCCGACGATCCGGATGTCCAGGACGTCACCGCTGACACCTCCGCTGGGTGGTTCCGGGCGCGCGTGTCCCGGTTGTGACCAGTCTGCGCCGGGTGCTTGCAGCGTGTTTGCACCCGAATGCTCGACGCATGCCGGGGCACTCGCCCTACTGTTTGCCCGGTGACCGACCCCAGACCGGAAATCATCGCCGACGACCTGAACGACGACCTGGCCCTCGCCCTGCACCTGGCCGGCATCGCCGACGCGATCAGTCTGCCCAGGTTCGGGGCCGTCGACCTGCAGGTGCGCGCCAAACCCGATCTCACCCCGGTGTCCGATGCCGACACGGCGGTGGAGCGGGCGCTGCGTGCGGTGCTCGCCGCCCAGCGGCCGCAGGACGCGGTGCTCGGCGAGGAGTACGGGGATTCCGTGACCGGAGACGGGGACGGCGGCTGTGTTGGCGCAGATTCCGGCGCGGACCAGGGCACGGCGCGCCGGCGCTGGGTGATCGACCCGATCGACGGCACCAAGAACTTCGTTCGCGGCGTGCCGGTGTGGGCGACGCTGATCGCGCTGCTGGAGGGCGAGACGTTCACCGTCGGGGTGGTCTCGGCGCCGGCGCTCGCCCGCCGGTGGTGGGCGGCGGCCGGACGGGGGGCATTCACCCGGTTCGCCGACAACCCCACCCGGCCGTGCCGGGTGTCCCAGGTGGGCGAACTGGCCGACGCCTCGCTGTCGTTTTCCGAAATGTCCGAATGGCGGGCATCCGATGTTCCTGACGGGCTCGGCGACGCCTTCGCGGCCGTGTCCGACGCCTGCTGGCGGACCAGGGCGTACGGCGATTTCTACTCGTACGTGCTGGTGGCGGAGGGTGCGGTCGACATCGCGGCCGAACCGGACCTGAGCCTGTGGGACCTTGCCGCGCTGGTGCCGATCGTCACCGAGGCAGGGGGCCGGATGACCGATGTGCAGGGTCAGCCATCCGGGGCACTGACCACCAGCGCGCTGGCCACGAACCGTCTGCTGCACGATCCGGTGCTGGCCGTTCTGCGGGCTGAGCAGCCTCGGCCGGCCGCATCGGGGTGAGGCGAATGCCTCGCTGCGAGGATCGATCCCGTCACAGACCGTGCGCGGCGGGGCGCAGATTACGCCGAGATAACGATCGACCGTTTACACTCCGCTGTTGTGATTCATTCGTCGCACGTCTCCAAGAGCTACAAGACATCTACCCGGCCGGCTCTCGAGGACGTGACCATCGACGTCGAGAAGGGCGAATTCGCCTTTCTCATCGGTCCGTCGGGATCGGGAAAGTCGACTTTCCTGCGGTTGTTGCTCCGCGAGGACGTGCCGACCAGCGGTGATCTCGAGGTCGGCGGGGCCGATCTGGTGCACCTGCGGCGGTCGAAGGTCGCGGCGCACCGCCGGCGACTGGGCTGCGTGTTCCAGGACTTCCGGCTGCTCACCAACAGGACGGTGTCGCAGAACGTCGGCTTCGCCCTTGAGGTGATCGGCCGATCCCGGGCGTCGATCAAGCAGGTGGTTCCCGAGGTGCTGGAGATGGTCGGGCTGGAAGGCAAGGCCAACCGGCTGCCGAACGAGCTGTCCGGCGGCGAGCAACAGCGGGTGGCGATCGCAAGGGCGTTCGCGAACCGGCCGCTGCTGCTGCTGGCCGACGAGCCCACCGGCAACCTCGACCCGGACACCAGCGCGGACATCATGCTGCTGCTGGAACGCATCAACCGCACCGGCACCACGGTGGTGATGGCCACCCACGACAACGCCATCGTCGACTCGATGCGCCGCCGGGTCATCGAACTGAAGCTGGGCAAGGTCGTCCGTGACGAGGCACGCGGCGTGTACGGCGTCGGGCGGTAGGCGTCCGGTTCATGCTGGGCCAACGAATCCTGATCTGACTGAGCTGAACTGGCCCGGGCCGTACCGGTCCGGGTACCCCGAGGTAGCAGCAAGCAGGCCCCGCGAGTGCGGCGACCGATTGCTGGATACGAAAGGCACACATGCGAGCCGGATTTGTCGTCACCGAGGTCCTGAACGGATTTCGCCGCAACATCACCATGACGATCGCGATGATCCTGACCACCGCGATCTCTCTCGGTCTGCTCGGCGGCGGCCTGATCATCGCCCGGATGACCGACCAGATGCGCGACGTCTACGGCGACAAGGTCGAGGTGACGATCTACCTGACGCCTGACCAGTCGGCGCAGGATCCCGATTGCCGGGCATCGCCGTGTGTGGACATCAACAAGCAGCTGCAGGCCAACACCGACGTCGAGACCATCGAGTACGAGAGTCAGGCCGCCGCCTACGAGCGGTACAAGCAGCAGTTCGCCGGGCAGCCGGAGCTGCTGGAGATCGGCACCGCTGAAGCCCTCTCGGCGTCCTTTCATGTCAAGCTGTTCGACCCGCAGCGCTACCGGGTGATCGCCGAACAGTTCGACGGCAGGCCCGGGGTGCAGTCGGTGGCCGACCAGAGCGCCTTCCTGGACCGGCTGTTCAGCCTGCTGAACGGCATCCGGAACGCCACCATCATCATCGCGCTGATCCAGGCGCTGGCCGCGCTGCTGCTGATCTCGAACATGGTCCAGATCGCGGCTTACACCCGGCGCACGGAGACCTCGATCATGCGGTTGGTCGGCGCCTCGCGATGGCGAACACAGCTGCCGTTCATGATCGAGGCGGTGACGGCTGGGATCATCGGGGCGGGTCTGGCCATTCTCGGGTTGATCGGCGCGAAGTTCCTGTTCGTGGACAAGGCGCTCGGCCCGGTGATCCGGTCCGGGATCCTGCCGGACATCGACGGCGCCACCCTGGTATGGGTGTCGCCGATCCTGATCGCGATCGGTGCCGGGCTCGCCGCGGTGTCCGCGTACGTCACGCTGCGCCTGTACGTCAGGTTGTAGCGGGCGCTTCATCCGGCGGAGCGGCAGAGCGATCGGGAAATCCGCTCGCCGCGGCGATTACCCTGGACGGGCCATGGCCACGAACAAGATCGACTCCAGTAACCGACCCGGCGGTCGGAAGATCATCGCCTCCAACCGTAAGGCTCGCCACGACTACACGATTCTGGACACCATCGAGGCCGGTATCGCGCTGACCGGGACCGAGGTCAAGTCGTTGCGCTCCGGCCGGGCGTCGTTGGTGGACGGGTTCGCCACCATCACCGACGACGAGCTGTGGCTCCGCAACGTGCACATCGCCGAGTACGCCGAGGGCACCTGGACCAACCACGCCCCGCGACGGGTCCGCAAGCTGCTGGTGCACCGGATGGAGCTGGACCGGCTGGCCGGAAAGCTCAAGGAGGGTGGCCTCGCGCTGATCCCGCTGTCGATGTACTTCAAGGATGGCCGGGTGAAGGTCGAACTCGGCCTCGGGCGGGGCAAGAAGTCCTATGACAAGCGGCAGGACATGGCCAAGCGGGACGCGGACCGGGAGCTGGCCAGGTATGCGGGCCGGCGCGCCAAGGGGATGGGCTGACGGGCTCGCGGCGGTACCTTACGACGCGGTGCCTGCCGCCCTGGATGGCCAGATCAGGGGTCGAGCCGCCGAGCGCCAACCGGGTCGCACCAGGAACACGTATGATGAAGGCGCTGTTCTCCCCAAAGCACGTTGTACCGGTTGTTACACGGGGGTGATCGGTTTCGACAGTGGATGTCGAGTGAGGTGAAGCGGGCCGAGGAAGGCGACGACGATCTCGTTAACCACACGTCGCAAAAAATCAAGCGCCGATTCCAATCAGCGCGAGTTCGAACTCGCCGCCTGAGCGAGTATCGACTCCGTCAGACCGGGTGTTCCTCCGACCCGGATCCTGGCGTCAGCTAGGGGGATTACCGAGGGATCCGGTCGCGGGATCTTGAGGGACAACTCACAGCGACTGGGCCTGTCGCACCAGCGTGTTCGCGAGACTGGTGGGGCCGAGTAGGGACATAGCGGACTGCGCCCGGAGAAGCCCTCACGAAGCAACGCTGGACGCGGGTTCAATTCCCGCCACCTCCACGCATCGTGGGTCGCACGAAAAAGGCCCCGCCGACACCGGCGGGGCCTTTTCGTGCTGTCCGCGGTGATCAGGGCTCAACCTTGTTCCGGGTTCGGGATGCCCTCGGTCTCTGGCTCGGTCTGCGTTGCGGACGTGGGTCCCGATTTGGGCTCGGTTTTCGGTTCGGCCTTCTCGTTGGTGCGGGCGCCCACGCCCGCACCGCCGCTCTTGCCGCCCGATCCCTTGCTCGATGCCTTGCTCTTGTCCGACAAGCGTTTGGCCGGCTTGCCGCGCGCCGACGGATCGGTGGAGGTCTCGTCGAGATCCATTCGTAGCCGATCCAGCTCGCCGCGGAGGTAGTCGCGGGTGGCGACCTCGCCGATCGCGATCCGC
>Ga0075520_1000287_pt1 | contig 21135 bp, 19 predicted proteins | sample NGEPerB_FD_75100 | JGI IMG/M metagenome (GOLD analysis project Ga0075520, IMG submission 75100) | Arctic peat soil microbial communities from the Barrow Environmental Observatory site, Barrow, Alaska, USA - NGEE PermafrostAB12-B | ecosystem: Environmental > Terrestrial > Soil > Wetlands > Peat ... | reverse complement strand
CGCCCCGCAGCCCACCGTGATCCAAACCCACTGCGGTGTTTGGGTCGGCATCTCCTCCCCAACGATCAATTGTTCCAGCTTCCAGGAAGCCACTTTGTCGCCCGGCTTGAAATCGGCATACTGCTGCCCGGGATTGAAAGAGACGTTCTTCACCAATTCCTTCATCGGAGTCGGTTCGGAAGCCGCTCCCTCGGCACTCACCGCGGTCAACCCCAGCACGCGCGATTTGCCGATCAACCGAATCGTCCTGTTCACCACAGGATTGGTCTGGCTCACCTGCTCCAGGTTGACGACTCCTTCGACAACAGTTTCGGCGCGAAGAGCCCACTCGAGGGTTTTTTGAGAGGGGTCGAACGCCGGCGGCCTGGCCCAATCAATGGAAGCGATCGGCTGCCCGCCTTGCCTGGATCGCCGGAGATTGTCGAGATCCAACCGGGCGCGAACCCCGGCAAGGATGGTTTTTGCATCCAGCGGCACGTTTTGATTCAGCCCCTGCAGGTAGCCAATGTCCGTTGCGTCCAACACAACCCACCATTTGCCCGAGTCGGGCGCAAAAAGGCCGACCAGGCCCGAGGGAAGCGGATTCTTCATCCGCTGCAAAAGCGTGCGCGCGCCTTTGGCGTCGGTAAACCGGTATCCCTCAGGAATACGCACTGTGGCAAAATCGCCCAGGGGCGCCTTGCTGGGCCCCAGGATCCAGTTCGGATCATCATTGGCTGGCGACACAGGCGCGAGCGAGAAGGAATCTGCCCGGCTGGACTGAATTGTTAATACGATGGAGAACGCCAAAAGAAGCTTCAATGAATACTTCCCGAGGTGAATCGGTGAGAAAACTCGCATATTCGCAGCTAGCACAAAAACAACATGTTCCGCTGGGTCCGGTAACACTATCCAACTACAGCCTAAGCCATTTTGAGTCAATACGTTTTTTTACGTACGGCGATGACGTAAAAACCACATTATGAGCGTGTAACACACGCTCGCAAATGGACTTCCAACACACGCTCCAAAGTCCTTCGAGGGGCTTCAAACGAGCTCAATTGCCCCCCTTTTCCAAACGTTCACCCGCCTGCAAGCGCAGTTTGGGCGCGCCACCCCCATCGAGAGGATTCATCTCAAACCGGCTTGCCTCCAGCGCCCGCAACATTTTCCCGATGAGCTCCAACACGGCCAGGATATCCAGGTTTTCCCGAACAGGCGCATACGGACTGAGGTTCGACTCGGCCAGTTTGAATAGAGCAGCGGAGGGACGGAGCCGTCGCTTCTGTAAATGCACAAACGCGCCGGCAAGCTGAATCAGCCCTTTGTGAAACGCGTAATCAGGACTGCTCTTTCGCGCCAGCCAGAGTTGTTCCAGGACATCATGCGCCTCGAAAAACTGTTCGCGATTGAAATAATCGAAGTACGCCAGGTAATGCGGATCCAGTCCCCGCCCCCGGAAGGGTTCAATCATTTCCGAAATTCGATCGCTCTTGTGGGTCACAACAGCAAAATACCGTCTCAGCACCCAAACCGGAAGAGTTTCCTTCGGGGCGTTGACATCCATGCGTTGGTCGGACACTCTGCCTGCATGGCAGCAAAACCTGCTTTGGGACGTGGATTGAGCGCTCTTCTGGGCGGATCTCCTGCCTTGGCCAAGGCGCCTCTCGCGACAACGGCGCCAGGGCCGGCGCTTGATTCGGCATCCGTTCCCCCGGTGAATTCCGAAGACCGCGTCGAGCGGATTCCGCTGGGCCGGCTTCGGCCCTGCGCCCTGCAGCCGCGAAAGCATTTTGCGCCCGAAGCCCTCCAGGAGCTTGCCGATTCCATTCGTGAGCGAGGGATCCTTCAACCGCTCATCGTTCGGAAACACGGCGAGTATTTTGAGCTGATTGCCGGAGAACGGCGCTGGAGGGCTGCCCAGCTTGCCGGCCTGGCTGATGCCCCTGCAATCGTCCGCGAAGCTGATGACCGCGCGGTCCTGGAACTCGCGCTGATCGAAAATCTCCAGCGGGAGAATCTCAACGCGATCGAGGAAGCCCAGGGTTACAGCCAATTGATCGGGCAATTCCAGCTCAAACAGGATGAGATTGCGGCGCGAGTCGGAAAGAGCCGCGCCGTTGTCGCAAACGCGCTCCGCCTGCTCAAACTCGCGGCCCCGATCCAAAGCGCGATCCGCGACGGCCGCCTCTCGGTCGGCCATGCCAAGGTGATCCTGGGAATCGCCGGCGAAGAGCAGCAGCAACTTGCCGCCAACCGGATCCTGAAAGAGAACCTCAATGTGCGGCAGACGGAAGCCATGGTCGCCAAATTGCAGTCGCGCCCAGCCGGGACTTCCAAAGCTCGCGCGGCGTCGCCAGGCCAGGATGGACACGTGGCCGGCATTGAAAACCAGCTCCGGGAGCGGCTGGGCGCCAAGGTCCATCTGCGTTATTCCCAGGGCAAAGGCGCGCTGGAAATTTGGTTCTTCAGCGATGACGACCTGGAGCGTCTTCTCCAAATCCTGGGGATTCAACCCGATTGAGTCCTGAATGATTCTGGAAGTCGTCAAGTATGGCCACCCGGCGTTGCGGCAAAAAGGCAAGCGCGTCGAGAGCATCACACCGCAAATCCAAACGCTGATCAGCGACCTGCTCGAAACCATGTACGCCCACAAAGGCGTGGGATTGGCCGCGCAACAGATCGGCATTCCCCTCCAGGTCACCGTCATTGACGTGCGCGGCGTCACCGACCGGCCATCATCGCTCCAAATCAAAGGGGCCCCGGCCGACGTCCACGAGTTCATGCCATTGGTCCTCATCAATCCCGAGTTGACGCCCGTCGCAGATCCCATTGCGGGCCCTGAAGGCTGCCTGAGCTTCCCCGAATTGTATGCGGACATCACACGGCCCGAAGGGGTGGATGTGAAGGCCATGGGCATCGATGGCGAGCGGCTGGAATTTCGGTGCGGGGGGCTGCTGGCCCGGGCCGTCCAGCACGAAACCGATCACCTGCACGGGATCCTGTTCATCGATCGGATGGACAAAAAAACCAAGGACGAACTCAGGCCGGAGCTCGATGCGCTCCAGGCGGAGACGCGCATGGACCTCGAAGCCCGCCGCAAACAGAGCTGACTAGCGAAAGATTTTCACAATTCGCGCAGAGCGGTGGCAATCGGCAATCGCGCCGCGCGGATCGCGGGAAATATCCCGCCGATCAGCCCGATCATCGCCGACCAAACAACGCCCCGCACCAGGAGCTGGGGCGTGACCTGAAACGCGAACGTGACCTGGCTGAAGCTTTGCCAGTTCATCGTTGAGGTGTGAAAATTATTGAAGGCGATATAGGCAATCGCGCCCCCGACCGCCCCGCCCACCAAAGCCAGGAACAGTGATTCAATCAAAATCGAAACCACCACCGCGCCGGAGCCAAATCCCAGCGCCCGCAGCGTCGCGATCTCCCGCGTCCGGGCCGAAACGGCGCTGTACATCGTGTTCAGCGCGCCAAACACGGCGCCGATCGCCATTAAAAACGCAATCAGAAATCCAAGCTTCGTGATCAGCCGGGTGATGACCTCCGATTGCTCGGCGTAATATTCGGTTTGACGGACCACTTTCACGTTGAGCTGCGGATTGGTCGTCAGCGAATCCTTGAATTGCTGGAATGCGCCCGGAGAATTCAGCTTTGCATACACCGATTGAAAGGAATCGCCCCGATTGTAGGCGTCCTGCAGCACTTTCGCATCGGTCCAGATTTCCGATTCCGCCACACCGCCATCCGCCGAAAAGATTCCGACCACAGGCCACTCGAAACGGCCCACCTTGATCTTCGAGCCGACCTCCAGGCCGGCAAATTCCTTGGCCGCGCCAGCGCCAACGATCACTTCGTCCTTCCCCCATTCGAACATGCGGCCCTGGCTGATGCCGACCTTGTCGCGGACCCGGAACGCGGGGGCTTCCACCCCGCGCAACGGCACGTTGGCATCGGTTCCCGTGGTGCGTTTGGGAAGGTTGATGATGACGAACAGTTCGGAAGAGGCGAGCGGCCCCTGGTCGGAGCGCGCGACGCCGGGAGCGTCGGCAATGAGCCGGGTTTGCGCCCGGCTAAAACCGCTGACCATTTCGCTGTCGGCTCCGCTGCGGAGCACGACCGCCCCATCGGGCGTGCCCGACACCGTCATGGCGCGTCGGAACCCGGCCGCAATGGAGAGCACGCCGACCAGGACCGCGACAACGCCCGCAATGCCGATGACTGTGGCGGTCACGGCACCCCGCCGCTGGGGAATGCTCATCAACCCGAATTTGGTGATCGAAGCAATCTGGGAAAACCAGTTGATAGGGCCTGCCATGCTACATCCTTCTCAGCGCGTCGGAGACCCGCAGACGCAGGGCCTGATAGGCCGGAAAAATGCCCGTCGCAAAACCCAGCGCGACGCTGATCCCTAACCCCACCAGCAAATCCCGAGTCGGAAGGAAGAACAAGGGCAACAGCCCGCCTGTCGGATCTCCCCTGGAAATGAACAGCCATGCCAGCCCGAGCCCGAGCGTCCCGCCCAGCACGGTCAACAGGCACGATTCGCCCAGCACGAGCCAAAGGACCTGCCGGTTCGTAAAGCCGATGGCCTTTAACACGCCCAACTCTCCCGTCCGCTCCCGCACCGCCTGCGCCATCGTGTTGCCGGTCACCAGCAGGATCGTGAAGAACACGGCACATAAAATCACCGCGACAATCAACACAATGTTGCCAATCTGGCTGACCCAGGCCTGCACAAATGCGCCTTCCGGCTCCGTCTTGGTTTCAGCCGACGAATTCTCAAATTCCGCATCCACCTTCTTCGCGATCTCCACAGCCTGGGCGGGGTCCCGGACCCGGATGCTGTACCACCCGACCTGCCCTTTCCCATACTGCCGGGCTTCATCAAAAAAGTCGTAATGGAAAAAAAGCGGGGTCGTGTCGGTGTTTTTGTCCTTCCCCTCATAAATGCCCGCGATGTCGAATTGCCAAACCCGGTTCCCATCCGCCTTCGCCCAGATGGTGCTCTGGATGGGAATCTTGTCGCCGATTTTCCAATGAAATCGGTCCGCGGTTTTCCGGCCGACAATGGCTCCGGTCCGCGTTTGCAGCCAGTTGGTTTTCTGGTCGGGAGAAAGGATGAGTTCGGGATGCATCGCGAGGAATTCCTGGGGCACCACCGGGTTCTGCATGAAAAAATTCTTCGGATCCTGGTAAATGCCGCCAAACCAGGTCTGGTGCGTCGCAAGCACAACACCCGGAATCCGCTCCATCCGCTGTTTGTAACTCACCGGAAGCAACTGGATGATGGAGACCTTGTGCCGCACGATCAGGCGGTCAGCTCCCGCCATTTGAACGCCGCCGGTGAGCGCCTGCCGGATTGCCGACAGAAATCCAAACAGCACGAATGCGACAAGAATCGACAGCAGCGTCAGCAAAGTCCGCAGCTTCTTCCGCTTCAGGTTGCTCCAGATCAGGTGGAGATACTTCATTTCACCGGCTCAGTGCTGAGTTGGCCCTTGTTCAGGTACACCGTCCGCGACGCGCGCGCTGAAGCATGCGGATCGTGAGTCACCATGATCACCGTCTTTTGATGCTCCCGGTTCAACGCCTGCAGCAAATCCAGGATTTCATCCCCCGCTTTCCGGTCCAGGTCGCCCGTCGGCTCATCGCACAACAGCAACGTCGGATCAGTCACAATCCCCCGCGCGATCCCGACCCGCTGCTGTTCGCCTCCCGAAAGGGTCCGCGGATAATGTGTCGCCCGGTGCGACAAGCCGACCACGGACAGCGCCGCATCCACATGCTTCTTGCGCTCCGCTTTCGACAGGTGCGTCAGCAACAGCGGCAGTTCCACGTTGCGCTCCGCCGTCAGCATCGGCATCAGGTTATACAGTTGAAACACAAACCCGATGTGCCGCCCCCGCCACTGCGCCAGCCTGCGATCGGACAACGCATCGAGCCGCTCCCCGGCCACGCTCACCGACCCGCGCGTCGGCCGGTCCAGCCCCCCAATCAGATTCAACAGCGTCGTCTTCCCCGAACCCGACGGCCCCATCAACGCCAAAAATTCCCCTGCCGGAACTTTCAAATGCAGATCGGCGAGGACGTGAATGTCTTCCGAACCGCGATGGAAAATCTTTTCCACCCCGTCAACGCTGACGAGTCCTGGGTCAGTTGGGCTGTTCATTCGTTCGAGCAAAAATGTTTCAGGTTCATTCTCCAATGCCAATGACAAATACCCCGGACCGCGGCTGTGTCCCGCGCAGCGGGACCAGCCGCAGCGCGTCCGAACCCCTTAAGCCCACTCCATAGATCTAACCTGCTGCGGCTGGTTTCTCGTCGCTCCGCTCCTCAAAACACAGCCGCGCTCCTGCATCAACGCTCGCCGCTAGTTCGGTTCCTTCACCGCGACACCATCCAGCAGTCCGGCGGGCGAATCCACGATCACCCGTTCCCCGGCCGAAACTCCCGCGGCGAGTGTCACCTCGTTCTCCTGGGCCGCGCCCACGGTGACCGCCCGGCGCTCCGCGCGGCCGTTTTGCACGACAAAAACAATGTCACGGCCATCCACATTATGAATCGAATTGCGCGGGACCACCACGAAATGCTCCGGCGCCCCCTCGCCTGTGTCGTGAAAAGAAACTTTAACCGACATCTCCGGCAGAATCCGCGGGTCCAGCTTCTCAAAACCCACCCGGACCTTCACCGTCGACTTCTGCCGGTCCGCAGTCGGAATAATTGCAATCACCTTGCAGGGGATCTTCCATTCGGGATACGCGTCGAGCGTGGCTTCGACAGCCTGCCCCGGCGTGACCCGGTTGATGTAGCTCTCATTGACATCGATTTCAATTTCCAGCGATTCCATGTCCACGATCGTGCCGATCCCGGTGCGGGTAAAACCTCCGCCCGCGGACACCGGGGAAATCATTTCGCCCGGTTGTGAATCCTTTGTGGTGACAATGCCTGCGAAAGGGGCGCGAATGACCATGTCTTCCATCTGCCTTTGTGCCAGCTCGACGGATCGCTCCGCCACGGTGACATCGCGGTTCTGCCGCAGCAAGCGGCCCTGGAGCGATTTTGCGTCGGCCTCGGCGCGGTCCAGGTCGGATTGGGAGGCGATGTGCTGGCGGACCAGTTCCTGGATGCGCTCGTACTCCAGCTCGGCTTGTTTGAGTTGCGCTCGTGTTTCTTCCAGCGCGCTTTTTGCGGACTCCAACTGCGCGAGAGTCACGTCCAGGCCGGCCTTGACGTTGGTGTCGTCCAGCCTGGCCAGGATCTGCCCCTCCTTCACCTTCATGCCTTCTTCGATGAGCACTTCCACGACTTTGCCGGTGACTTTGGAAGAGACCGTTGCCGCGCGCCGGGCCGTCACGTAGCCCGACGCGTTCAAGACGGTCCGCTCGCCTCCCGAGCCCAAAGCCCTGGCGGCGGCCGTGTGAACCGCGAGCGAACCGGGATGCATCCGCCACCAAAAGAGAATGCAGGCCAGGGTAAGGACCACGCCGGCGACAATGAGAGACCATCCCCTGAACCGGGACTCCGGGTCGGGGGTGCGATGAATTCGCAAATCATCGAGCGGGGGTTTGGATGAACTCATGCCGGAATCAATCAATCCGGTTTTCCCCGGCGGGTCAAGCCAGAGCGGCGCTGAAGCGCACGCACTCCATGTGCTGGCGCGCCAGTCAAACACCCTGGGAACAGGCGAACGCTCAACGGTGATGTTAGCGGCGCACTGTGTGCGTCCGGCTGCGCGCAGCGCAGCCCTGCCGGGGAAGGCCTGACCCTCAGTTTGAATCAGCCGCCGGCCCGGTCGCCTCAAGCGCGTGGGCGGCCTGGTCGGCCCGCTGCAGCCGGGTGAGAATGCCCATAAGCTTTTCATTCTCCGGATCCAGCCTGGAAAGATAACGCATTTGATCGAGCGCCTCTTTTGTTTGACCCTTCCGCTGAAGCCAGCTCGCCAGGTGGACCCTGGCGGACACAAGCGTCGGCTGGGTCTCGATGGCTTGTTCGAACCAATGGATGGCCTCGTCAGAGCGACCCTGCATGGCAAGGCATTGTCCCCAATGATCCGCCGCTTTCGCGTTGGAGCGATCCATCGCGGCCAGGCGCGCATGTTCCATCGCCTCCTCGTGCCGGCCTGTGGACTCCAGCAACATCGCCAGGTTGTAATGGCTGTTCGAGGAGCGCGGCTGCCGCGCAAGCGCCCGCCTGAGCAAGGCTTCAGCCTCTTTGTAATTGCCCTTGGAGGTCTGGAGCATGGCCATGAAATTCAGGGCGGAGACATTCTCAGGCTCCAGCTCCAACACGCGCTCAAAGGTCGAACACATCGCCGCCACCCCACCCTTGCGGCCCCCATTCAAGCTCGCCAGGTAAATCAACCCCTGCGGATTATCCCAGTACGTCTTCAGAAGAGCATCGGAATAACGCGGTCCCTCGTCCAATAGCCGCCGCATCCGGGCAAAACGGATGTCCTCCGGCAGGACCGAGTAGGCCTCGGCGGTCCGGCCCAGCAACGCCAGCCGGCTGATCTTCGAGCGAATCGCAAGCTCGTTTCCAAGGGAATGAACCGCGGAAGCATCGCCGATATCTGTCAGGTACGGCAGGAGAGGCTCCATCGCGGGCACGAATTCCGATGAGTCCATCAAAACCTTCCTCGAGTGGCAGGTTTTATACTGGGTATAGGGAAGATCGTCGGTATTCACCGGTCCTTCCCCCGCCCAGTTGCGGAGCGCGCTTTCGGCGCAGATAAAGGAATCCAGCAATCCCGCCACGGTATGCAGCCCAAAAGGCTCCAGGTCCCGGCGCACAGCCTCGACACCCAGCCGCTGTTGAAGCTGGCGCACGTTGATGGACAGCGGCTGCGCAGTCCCCACCAGCAATCCGTAAGAAATAAACTGGCCCTGGTCGTCAATCCCATGCGCCACCCAAAGACTCCCGTGCGGAAACACCGATTGAAACGTTCGCACAATGATCCGAAACTCGAGCGAGGAGAGGCCGTGACGGGGAACCCATTCCACAAACACTCCGTTGCTCGTGAGCCGTTTCCGAACCAGCTTGTAAAACTGCTCGGTGTACAAAACCCAGCTGTCGGAGTTCTTGGGATGAGTGGAATCCGAGATGATCACCGGCCACCTGCGGCGCGCCATCATGAGGTAATTGCGCCCGTCGTCGATCACCACGCGCGTTTTCGGGTCGCGCAGAACGCCGTTGTTTTCCTCCGCCAACAGCGCGGCCGCTTCCAGCACCCCGCTTTCCAGGTCGACAATCGTCAGCGACTGGACTTCGGGAATCCTGGTGGTGGCCCCGGCGGCAATGCCTCCACCAAAACAAATCATCAGCACGTCTTTGGGATCGGGATGGAGCATGGGCCCAAGGTCTCCCAGCAGCTTGAAACAGCACAGGTGCGAGTAGAGCACAGGGACTTCGGAGGCCCCGTTCACATAGAGCGTCTTGCACTGGTTCACCCGGTCGCGGGTCACGATGGCGGTGCCCGTCCGGCCTTCGCGGTAGAACAGGATGTCCGTGTGCCTTGCCAGGCTGAAATTTTTTCCCAGGAACACGCGCTGGCAGAGATTGGAAGGCGCACAGGCAATAAACACTACCGCCGCGCCCCCGAACACCAGGGCTGACGCCAGCGCCATCCGGCGCATTCCCGTGGGACGCGCGGCCAATAATCCCAGACCCATGGCCCCATACAGCATGGATGCCAGCAGCATGCTGCGCTGAATTCCAAGGATCGGGACAAGCACAAATACCGGCAGGAGCGATCCGACGACCGTTCCCGCCGTGTTCACCGCGAATAAAACTCCGACACGCCTGCCGAGCCCCTGCACGTGCCGTCCATAGACGCTGCACAGGAGCGGGAAAGACGCTCCCATCAGGATTGTGGGAAGCAGGACGGTGATCAGGGAGAGTCCTCTCAGCTCCCAGGCGTGAGGGGGACCCATGGCGTAGGCAAGGGCCCCGGTCCAAAACGTGGCCAGCACCGACAACCCGAGGAGCAATTCAGTCGCGCTCAGGGCGAGCGCCGAAAACTGAATCCGCTTCGCCAGAATGCAGTAGATCCAGCCGCCGGTGCCGAGGCCGAGCAGGTAGATGCCGATGACGGTGGGAAAAACATAAGGGGACTGTTCCAGGAAGGAGAGATAACGAAACCACAACACTTCACAGGCAAGACTGACAAACCCGTTGAGGAAAGCCACTGTGAGCAGCAGCCACGCCGGGGATAAATCGGGCTCGATGTTGCGGTCAATTCCGGCGGTCGGCCGCGATGGAGCCGCCTCGACGTTTGCCGGGGTGAGCCTGGTCATCGGGCGTGACAGCCCAAATGCGGCCAGGGCGACCACCATATTGATGCAGAAGGCCAGTTCATTTGTCAGGCGCATGCCCAGCGTGTCCAGCATCCAGAATCCTGCAGCTAATCCGCCCGCGGAAGCTCCCACAGTGTTCCAGCAATATAATGACCCGATGCACCTGCCGATGATCCGGTCGGAGTAGGTCACGGCCCGGACCAGCAACGGCAAGGTTGTCCCCATTAAGAAACAAGGCATGGCCAGGATGACGAAGGAGAGTCCAAATCGCGCGAGCGTGCTGAGCAGCAGGGATTCAGTGGAAAGAAAATGCAGCTTGGGGACGACCGCTCGCAGCCAGTCCAGCAACCAGGGAATTGCGAGCGCCCAAAGTCCGACGAGCACCTGCACCGCTCCGAAGGCGGCGACCCAGCGGCTGGTGCGGTCCGCCCACTTTCCTCCAATCCACCCGCCCAATCCCAACCCGGTCATGTACGCGCACAGGACGATGCTAATGGCGTAGGAACTGTTGCCGAAAACGGTGACGAACTGCCGGCTCCACAGCACTTCAAAAATCAGGGAGGTAGCGCCAGAGAAGAAAAAACACGCGTAGACGCCCCAGCGGACCCAGGTGGCGCCATAACGGGCGGAGGAGAGCGCGGGCAATGCCTTGCTCATGCAAACGTTCCTCTGAACAGAACAGCTCTGTCTTCAAAGCCCGTGCGTTCCAGACCAGCGCGCCAATCCTTGTTGCCCTGATTACTTCAACAAACGCCGCGCCTCCGAGTACGCACAGCTCAGTTGTAAATGGGTTTCAGCCAATTCCCTTATTGTCCTGGAGCAGATAAGAACAGGTCTGGAAATGAAAATCAAGCCCGCCGCCTCGGAAACAAAAGCCCTCGGTTTCCTCCGTTACCTCCTGTTAAAAAAGATTACTGAGGCAGCCCCGCCTGCGACTTCCGTGATATTGACGTCCCCAATTTCTGGCCATACCCTTTACCCAGAAGTTTAAGGATTCTCAGAAATGATTCACTGTTACCCGCCCAATATGAAAATAGCAGGAAAACAGTCAGTGTAATTAAATTGTTCGGCAAAAATATGAAACCTCTTCAGATTACGCTGTTCTTGATCGCCAATGTGATCTTCCTCTCGCAAGCAGGTCGCAACATTCACCATCTGGTATTTGGTGCCCAACCTTCCGTGTTGGACAAGTTTGAGCCGGAAAAGCAAAAGGCACGCTCCGAGGCACAGCTTCAGGTTCTGCTGGCCGACTACCAAGCAGTCTCAGAGGAGATTCGAGCCTTAGAGAAGGGGAAAAAGAATTCAGAGGTTATGGATTTACGACAAGAGCATTCGGACCTGTACGAAAAGAAGGATGCGTTGCGCTCGGAAATATCAGAGCGTGAGGAGAAGGCTCGGGAGATGCGCGATCTGTGGATCTACTGTGGGTATGGTCTTTTGTTGATCATTGGGGGCAGTGTTCTTTACCGGCGAAGAGTCGTATGGCCCGGTTTTGCGATACTCGTCACCGGGTTTTGCGTTTTGGAGTATTGGGCAAGTCCCAGCTTCTTCGGCGGTGGCGCGGTTGCTGAGTATCATCAGTTGCTCCTCAGTAAGACGATCCTCACCTTTCTGACACTGGCGGCGCTTTATGTTTTCTGGAGGATGAGAGCGGGGCCGAACAACTGACGGAGCCGGAGCAGCTTTGAAGCCCTCGAGCGGCGCAACCGCTCGATGACTTCTACAAAGGCAATTGAGAGTTTGCGCTGCGGCCCTACATCACGTGCGCCGGGATCCCCTGCTCCACCATGCCTTTGGAAATCGCGTATCGCGTCAAACCCGCGACATCATGAATGTTCAGCTTGTTCATGACCTGTTGGCGGTGCTTTTCCACCGTTTTGATGCTGATCGAGAGTTCGGCCGCAATCTGCTTGTTGGAAAATCCTTCGGCAATCAACTGCAATACCTCCGCTTCACGCGACGTTAAATCCAGGCTCTTCCGCACCGGCTGCCCGTTGGCAAACGCTTCCCGGCATTGATCCCGCAATCGCTTCGCAATCGTGGGGCTGTAAAAAGCATTGCCCTTCTGCACTTCCCGAATCGCCTTCACCAGCTCGTTGGCGGCGGTTTGTTTGATCAAATACCCCGAGACCCCCGCTTCGGTCAACTGCTGCACGCAATCGTCGTCACTATAGGACGTCAGCACCAGCACTCGCGTCGATGGCAGCGCCTTCAGTATCTGGCGCGTCGCCTCCAACCCGTTCAACAGCGGCATCGCCACATCCATCACCACCACGTCCGGAGCGGTCTTTCGCGCCATTTGCACCGCAATACGCCCGTTTTCGGCTTCGCCAATAACCTCAATGTCGTCTTCAGATTTCAGCAGGGCCCGCAACCCCTGGCGCACCACGGTGTGATCGTCGACCAACAGCACGGAAACTTTATTCATGATTCATTTCTATTCAACCTCCGCTTGTACAGCCGCCGCGGTCCCGCAGGAATGGGGTATACAACCCACACGGACCGGGAAAAGCGTTGATCCCCGAAGTGCCCTTCACTAAGGTCGGGCCGTGCCTGTTCATCTCACGATTCTCGGCAGTGGTTCGGGCGGAAATTGCGCATACCTGGAGACCGAAGACGCGCGCATCCTCATCGACGCCGGGTTCAGTCTTCGCCAGATTCGGCATCGCCTCGCCACCATCGGCCGCACACCGGAAAATCTTACCGGCATCCTGATCACCCACGAACACAGCGACCACGTTCAAGGACTGGGAATGATCAGCAAGAAGCTCCAGGTGCCGGTTTATTGCAACCGCCCGACACAGGAAGCCATTCATTTCCAGCTTCAAACCAACTTCGACTGCCGCCTGTTCATTACCGGGGCGAGCTTTGATATCGGCGATGTGCTGGTGGAAACTTTCTCCGTGCCGCACGACGCGCAGGATCCAGTCGGTTTCCTGTTCCGGACCCAGAACGTGAACATCGGTTTCTTAACCGACCTGGGACATGTCACCAAGCTCGTGCTGGAACGCGTGCGCCCGTCCAACGCGCTGGTCCTGGAAGCCAATCACGATGTGAAAATGCTCCAGGACTGCGTGCACCGGCCCTGGAGCCTCAAGCAGCGAATCCTCAGCCGGCATGGCCACCTATCCAATGAAGAGGCTGCCGATGCCGCCGAACAGCTCATATCGGCCGATCTGCGGCATCTGTATCTTGGCCACCTGAGCCGCCAGTGCAATACGCCCGGCCTGGCGCGGCAGGCAGTCGAGAACAGACTGGAGAAAATCGGCGCGCATCACGTTTCCCTGGAACTCACAAACCAGAATGTCCCCTGCCCCACGTTGTCTCTGGCCCCATCTCCCCAACCGGCAGCAAGCCATGTGTAGCGGGAGGGACGAAGGTCGAAAGTCGAAGGTCGAAGGCGCCCTCACCCCGGCCCTCTCCCATCCGATGGGAGAGGGAGAGGGGAGCAAAACTTGCATGTTGGATGTTGGTTGTTGGATGTTCGTGTTTCGTTCGGATTATTCGGCGCCCTCACCCCGGCCCTCTTCCATCCGACGGGAGAGGGTGCCGGAATTGCCAAGATCGTGTGATTTTTTGACGTCGCACGTTTTTCTCAACCCTCACCCCCTTGGCGCGGCGAAGCGAAGCGAAGACGGCTCAACTCTCAACCCCCGCTAGCGTGTTTCGCGTTGAACCCATTCACGACCTGGAGCTGCCCGAACTGCTGCCTTACCGCACGATGCGCCAGTCGGTGGATCAATACGAACAGGGCCTCTTTGTGGCCGAAGGGGAAAAAGTTGTGCGGCGGCTGCTCGAGAGCCAATTCACCGTTGTGTCTCTTCTGCTGCCGGACAGGTGGGTTCCGGTCTTCGAACCCCTGCTCAAAACCCGGCCCGAACCGGACATCCCGGTCTATACCGTCAGCGACAAGCACGTATTGGAACAACTCACCGGTTTTTCAATGTTTCAGGGGGTTCTGGCGGTGGGCAAAATTCCGGTCCGCCACACGCTTCCGGAAATCCTGGTCCGCAGCGCCCGGCCGCGCCTGTTTGCGGCCGTGGAAGGGCTGGCAAACGCGGAGAATCTTGGCGCGCTGGTCCGAAACTGCGCGGCATTCGGCGTGCAAGCCTTGATTGTGGGCGAAACTTCCAGCAGCCCGTTTCTGCGTCGCTCGGTGCGCAATTCCATGGGAACCATCTTTGACCTGACCGTGCTCGAAACCCCAGGGCTCCTGAATACCCTGCGCGCGCTGCGCAGCGAAAAATTCCACTGCGTCGCGGCCCATCCGCGCGCCCCCGGAAGAATCGTGGCGCAGGCCGACTTCACAGGCGATTGCTGCATCGTTTTCGGCAGCGAAGGCCACGGATTAACACCCGACATCCTGGATGTCTGCGATGAAGCGGTGTCGATTCCCATGCCGCCCAGGGTGGATTCCCTCAACGTCGGCAGCGCCGCGGCGGTGTTTCTCTACGAGGCAAATCGCCAGCGCGGTTTCGCCCAATTGAAATCCCGTTAGGGCTGAGCTGCGCGCAGCCGGAGGACCGCAGCAAAGGAGAACGCGAAGCGCATGGAGTGCGTCCGGTTTACCGGCGCTTTGGATTGGACCTTCTCAAGGGCTGAGATGACGCGAGGGGCTGTAAATCCAGAGCGGCGCTGAAGCGCACGCGCTCCATGTGCTGGCGCGTTTGTCCAACACGCTTTTTTGGCGCGAAGCGCCTTGACAGGATTGGATGGGCTGGTGCGATTTGCCATTTGAATTCTCCCGGACCGCTTCATAGGATTGCCCAAGGATGAACACATCGAAGCACCGCGTGCGCCGCGCGACTGTGGATGATTTGCCGGGCCTCAGAGCGTTGTGGAGCGCGACGCGCTTGCAGGTGGATGATCTGGAAAAACGGCTTACCGAATTTCAAGTGGTGCAGGCGGAGGAAGGGGTCATCGGGGGGCTGGGCGTGCAAATACTGGGCCAAAACGCGTGGCTTCACAGCGAGGCCTATCAGGATTATACCAGTGCGGACGAGGTGCGGGCATTGGTGATGGAACGCATCCGGGCCCTGGCATCCAATCACGGGGTGTTCCGGCTGTGGACGCGCGAAAAAGCCCCTTTCTGGGCCCATCACGGATTTCGACCTGCGACGCCGGAGACATCGACATCGAAGCGGCTGCCCGAAGCGTGGGCAAAACTGGGGGGAGATTGGCTGACGCTGCAACTGAAGGACGAGGAGGCCCTGGTCTCGATGGAAAAGGAACTGGCGCTGTTCATGGACAGCGAACGGCAGCGCAGTCAACGCGCATTGCACCATGCGAAATTGATCAAAACCATCGCCACCATCATTGCCCTGATCTTCGCCATCTTTGTGGTCGGGGCAGTCCTCTATCTGGCGCAAAGAAATCCCGGAGTGCTTATTCCAGGAAAAAAATAGTCCGCTGCCCCGGCGGGTCAGCCTATCGGCACTTCATCGGCGTGGTAGGAACTTCTCACCATGGGACCACTGGCGACATGGACAAAACCAAGCTCCCGCGCCCGGCGTCCATAATTCTCAAAACTCTGCGGCGAAACAAATTCCATGACCGGCAAATGCTTCAGCGTGGGTTGCAGGTACTGGCCGATGGTGAGCAGATCGCACCCGGCCGACCGCAGGTCCGAAAGCGCTGCCAGCACTTCCTCCTCGCGCTCTCCCAGGCCCAACATCAACCCCGACTTTGTGTACGTAGCGCCGCCCCGCTTCCCCTTTACCAGCCGCAGCACGCTCAATGACCGGTCATACGTCGCGCGCGATCGCACCGCCGGCGTCAACCGGCGCACCGTCTCCAGGTTGTGATTGAAAATGTCCGGACACGCCGAAAGCACGGCGTCAATCGCCGCTTCGCGTCCATTGAAATCCGGCGTCAGCACTTCAATGACAATCCCCGGATTGAGCGCCCGGACCGACTCAATGGTGCTCCGGAAATGCCCGGACCCGCCGTCGACAAGATCGTCCCGGGCCACCGCGGTGATCACCACATGGCGGAGCCGCATGCGTTTGACCGCCTGGGCAACCCGGGCCGGCTCCTGCGGATCCAATGCCAGCGGTTTTGCCGTCGCGACTGCGCAAAAACCGCACGCGCGCGTGCAGCGGTCGCCCCCGATCATAAATGTCGCCGTGCCCTGGCTCCAGCATTCCCAGTGATTCGGGCATCGGGCACTCTCACAGACCGTGTGGAGCTGAAGCTCGTCCAGCAACTCCCGCGTGTGAGAATACGTGTCCGAAGTCGGCAAACGGATCCGCAGCCATTCCGGCAAACGCGGACGTGGATTTGAGACGGTCTCCTGAATGGATTCGGTGGATGGATTGCTCACGTTATCGCGCGCCGGATCACCGGGCTCCCCTCAGCCCGGCCGAGGGTGGGGCCGCGCTGCGCGCGGCCTGCCTCTCGGTCATCGACTTTGTTCAATGTCTTCCTTCTCAACTTTTCTCCAGAACTCCGCCAGCTCCTCAGGGCCGAAATCGGCAAGTATCTCGCCGTCGACGTCCAGAACAGGAGCCAGGTCCTGGCCGGAGAGCTGGATCATTTCGGCAAAGGCCGATTCGTCGGCAATCACATCGACCGGTTCATAATCCACGCCGTTTGCATCCAGCCAGCGCACGGCCTTATGGCACCAGCCGCAATATGGCTTGATGAAGAGTCGGACCCTTTTTGGTTTCACAACCTATATTCGCGGAGGTTTGGAACTTTTACAAATGCAGTCTCAGGATTTTATCCGCCGATCTGGGCCCGGTACTGCTGCGCGTCGAGCAGGGCCGAGAGTTCGGCCGGGTCGGCAAATCGGATCTTGAAAAACCAGCCGCCCGCGTAGGGTTCCGTGTTGACCAGCGCCGGGTTCGCGACCACCGCGGGATTGGTTTCCACAATCTCCCCGCTCAAGGGCGAATAAACATCGCTGGCCGTTTTCACCGATTCCACAACGGCGCTTGCCTCGCCGGCCTTCACTTTCCTGCCCTTTTCGGGCAGCTCAACAAAAACCACATCGGTCAATTCGTGCTGCGCGTGGTCGCTGATCCCGATCGTGGCGACATCGCCCGAGACCCGCACCCACTCGTGGGATTTGGCGTATTTCAATTCGGCTGGAACGTTGTTCATAATAAAGTCCCACAAAAAGCCACAAAGACCGGAAAAAGAGAAGCGCCAAATTTGAACTTCAAAGGCCGCGCCGTTTGAGCGCAATGCGCCTCGTCCCTGCTCCCGCATCATTTCGTCGTCCGCACCGGGTCCTTGGCACTCCGATAAATCGGCTTCGCAACCACCGTCGCCGGGAAGACCTTGCCCCGGATCTCGATCCCAATCGTTGCGCCCGGGCGCGCCGAGGCGGACGGAACATAGCCCATGCCTATCCCGATCCCGAGCGATGGGCTTTGGGTGCCGCTCGTCACTTCACCGACTTTGGCGCCTTCGATCAGCATGGGGTAATGCGGCCGCGGCGGAGGCGATTTTTCGGCCATTTTGAAGGCCACGCATTTTCGCGCCGGTCCGTTTGCCTTTTGCTCGGCCAGAACCGCGCGGCCTGTAAACTCGGCCTTTCCCAGAGCCACAAAAGCACCGACGCCAGCCTCGATGGGCGTGGTGTTTTCGTCCAGTTCATGCCCGTACAAGGGATAGCAGGCTTCCGTGCGCAAGGTATCGCGCGCGCCCAGGCCGCAGGGTTTGATCCCGAAAGGCCGGCCGGCGGTCAGGATGACATCCCACATCTGGCGGATGGATTCGTCGCGGCCCACGATCTCAAAGCCGTCCTCGCCCGTATAGCCCGTCCGTGAGGCCATGACATTGGCCTTTCCGAACGGGAACCCGGCGATTTCATTCTTGCGCAAATCAGTGATCCTGCTGACTCGCTTGCCGGAGCATGCGATGCCGGGAATGCAGGAATCCATGAACTCCGCCACGCGCGGGCCCTGGACAGCCACGGCGGCATACTGGTGCGAGGCATCGGTCAGGCGCAGATCATCTCCCCCCGCAAAGGCGGCGGCGCGCGCCCAAAGCCACTCCACGTCGGCCTGCGTCCGCGAGGCGTTGACGATTAGAAAATAAACCTCGATCGAGAGCTGGAAAATATACAGATCGTCAATCACTCCTCCGCGCTCATTGCACATCAGGGTGTACTGGCCGGTGCCCGATTCGAGCTTGAGAATATCATTGGTCAGCACGGAATTGAGAAACGGCCTGGCCGCGGCCCCGCTCACGGTGACCTCTCCCATGTGCGAGATGTCGAAAATCCCGGCCGCGTTGCGCACCGCCAGGTGCTCGTCCATGATGCTCGTGTAGTGCACGGGCATTTCCCAACCGCCAAAATCAATTAATTTGGCTCCCAGCGCCTGGTGCGCCGCGAACAGTGGTGTGTGTTTCAACATGGCTTTGCGCGAAAGACAACCGCGACAAACATGAATACACCAAATCCAGCCGCCAATGACAAAACAAAGTTGACCGGCCCATCCGCCGATTTACCTTCTTATTCATGCTGCATGCCCCTGGATTCCTGAAACTCGTCAATGAAACCCGGCCTTCGGTCAAGGAAATCACCGTCGACCAGGCGCGCGCCCGGCTCGCTGCCAATCCAAAAACGGTTCTCGTCGACGTCCGGGAAGACCGTGAATGGGACCAGCAACATGCCGCACAGGCCGTGCACCTTGGAAAAGGCATCCTGGAACGGGACATCGAAGAAGCCATTCCCGATCCAGATACGGAAATCATCATGTACTGCGGAGGCGGTTATCGGTCGGTCCTGACGGCGGCGACAGCCATGAAGATGGGGTATCGGCGGGTTTCCTCGCTGATCGGCGGCTACAAAGCTCTGCTGGCGGCCGACTGGCCGATGAAGAAATAAAATCCCTGGCGCCGGGCGCTACTTCACGGCCGCTTTGACTTTTGCCGGGCGATGAACGCAGACGCGCTTGAGCGCATTCAGCAGGGACACGGTTTTTTCGCGCGTGCATTCGCCCATCAGGCAAATCTGGACCCAATTTTTTTTGCGCAGGTATTCACTGTTGAAGCTCATCAAATATCCGGCTTCCTGCACGAGAGTTCCGATCGTGGCCGAGCTCTGGTCGGGCGCCAATGCAATGGTCACCACGGCGGGAGAGGTCTCCGCTTGCGACCCCACCAGCTCGAACCCAAGCTCGGAGAGCTCGGCACGAAGAAAGCCGGACAATTCAACGAGCCCGGCAAAACGCTTGTTCCAATCCACGTGCTTGATGGCAGCGTGCAAGGCATGAAGCAGGTTTGAGGAAAACGTAAACGGCACGCCTTCCTGCTGCGCGTAAAACCCAAGGTCCAGGTATCGAGGCAAACGCTCCGGTTGCGGCTGCACTTCGTGGTGATGGAAAACCATCGACAAGCCCGGATACCCCCGCAATCCCTTGCCGCTGGAGCACGAGGCCAGGAACACTCCCGTCAAATCCACCGGCGCAGTCCCGATGGAGCTGATGGCGTCCACGCAGAGTTTCACATCGAATTCAGCGCAAAGCGCCTTGAGGGCGGCCAGGTCATTGAGGACGCCGGTGGATGTCTCGCAATGCGCGCACCACAGCCAGCCCGCGCGCGCTTGCTCCAAAGCCTTCCGGACCATCCCGAGGTCCAGCGGCCGGCCCCATTCAAAATCAATCGGCGTGAAGTCGAGCCGGAACCGCCTCGCCTGGTCCACCAGGCGGACGCCAAACTCGCCATTGCTCAAAACGATCCCGCGGCTTCGCTCCAGCGACAGTTGCCCCCCGACCACATCGTTGGCGAGGGTTCCGGATCCGACCATCAACTGCACATTGCCGGCGCGAACCAGTTCGCACAGAACCTGTCTCGCTGACGCAAAATCCTTCATGAACGTGTCCGCCCGGTGCGACTCCGGCGCCTGCTCGAATGCCCGGCGCACCTCGCGCCGGACCGTGACCGGGCCCGGCAGAAAATTGACCGCGCTTTGCTGGAAGGAGCGCGAGGGGGAGGACCGCAGGAATTCGCGCGCCGTGGATTCGAACATTTCCAGCGTCACAAACATCGGCTGGAACTGGGCTTCGCCCGCGGCGCCCACCAGCGGACCAAAGGGCACAAAACCGAGGTGCTGGTATAATTTAAATTGCCGTGTAGTGCCCGAAATGATGGCCAGATCGTAACCCTTTTCAATGCCATGCTGCCAGAGCAGCGCCAGGATGCCTTGCAGCACCTGCGCGCCGCGAAATTTCTTCTCGACCGCCAGCAGCCGGATTTCACACACCTTGCGCCCGGCGGGAAGATACGAGTCCAGGTTTTCCAGTTTTTGATCCAGGGAAAACGGACGGGCGCCGCGCACGGCCAGCATTGCCAGCAGCCGGCGTCCGCACAGGCAGATCAGGTAGGTGTTCTCGGCATGAAACTTGTCGACCAGCCGGTGCGCCGGGGAAGGCTGATGCTGCGTAATCTCTTCAACAAATGTTTTGTAGTTGAGCCGGTGAATCTGCTCAAACTCCCAATCTTCACTCGCAAATTTGAAAACAAGAGGTTGCCGTGACTTCATAGCGGTGGTCGGTCGGTTTTGGGTTCCAGGTGTCGGCGGGAAGCCAGTTGCAGGAATTCTTCAGCCAGGTTTTTGCGATGCGCGATCACGACCAACCCGGCCAGGACGGAAACGAGCACGATTTTTGTGTGCGTATGGCTCAGCAGCAGGCTGGCCAGGGGCAGGCACGCCAGGGCGAGCAAGGACGGCAGCACCAGCCGCCGCATTCCCACGGACAGGCACAGGGACAGAATGGCGAAAGTCGCGGCAAGCTGTGGATCGTAAACCAGGAGCGCGCCCAGGGAAGTCGCCATCCCCTTGCCTCCATGGAACCGCAGTTGCCCCGGCCAGATGTGCCCCGCCCCAACCGCGAGCATG
>Ga0075520_1000286_pt1 | contig 21140 bp, 15 predicted proteins | sample NGEPerB_FD_75100 | JGI IMG/M metagenome (GOLD analysis project Ga0075520, IMG submission 75100) | Arctic peat soil microbial communities from the Barrow Environmental Observatory site, Barrow, Alaska, USA - NGEE PermafrostAB12-B | ecosystem: Environmental > Terrestrial > Soil > Wetlands > Peat ... | reverse complement strand
GCATAGGGATCATACGTGAGAGTGCCCGAAGGTCCGCCCAGCACGACAATGGGTAGTCCCCGGCCTGGTGATTGCCAGCCGTACGAGTTTACGTTCTTGGCGCGGACGAAGAAGCCTAGATTATGCAATGTGCTCGCGTTCAACCCTAGGTTGCGTGCCGCCGGGGTGACCGCTGCAAAATCGAAGAGCGCGGATGCAACCACGTGTACGTCGGTAGCGTCGAGCCCACCTGCTTGGTCAGTGAAGCTCGTTGTGCAGCTATCATTCGGGTCTGCACATTTCGCGGTCCAAGTTGCCGCCGTTTCGCCGACTCGCGTGCCCGTTGGAAGTACGTAGAAGTCGCGCGATGCAATCGAACCGAGATAGCCGTCGGTTACCGTTACGTCAGCGGCATAAGCACCCGGTGCGGCAAGCGTTATGGCCTTCTTCGAAGCCGCCGCACCTCCGAAAATGAGCGGTGGTAATGTGTTCAAACCATAGACGGCGTCACTCCTTTGGAAGAGCCACGTATACGCGAGCGTTCCACCCGAAGCCGAAGCCTTTGAACCTGAGGCATCGAACGTCGTGGAACGGTTCATCGGAATGACCGTGCCTGGATTCGCCAACGCAGCCGTAGGTGGTGTGCGACCCGTCGCGCCAGAAAAACTTCCGATCGACGAAGTAACGCCAGTTTCCGGCCCGTACACGACTTTCGACGCAGTCAGGCTGTTGGACGCGAGCACGACTGATCGCGAGGACGCCACGTAGACGTCATAGGACGCGTTGTTCGTGAACGTGTTGCGTTGCACGAGCAACTGACTGGAATTCCAGAGGGGGCTATCGGAGGCCGGCGCGGGTGGATACGAGTTCTGGTAATTGCGTCCGGCGAGGAAGAGACCCGCGCGGCCGCTGTTTTTCAGAATATTGTCTTGGATAACGGCGTGACGGTCCTCAGAAGCTTGAATCGAGATTCCGTCGGTACGATTGCCGTCTGCCGTATTGCCGGTAATGACGCTATTGTCCGAGCCACCGAGCCACAGACCATAGTCGCTGAACGAGGCGGTATTGTTGGCAAACTTGTTGCCGTCGCACCAGCACTCGATGGCGTTGTGGGGGCTGTAGGAAGTATCGTTGCCGATAATTTGGTTCCCTGTAGCGCAACCGCCCAAAAGCGATCGAATGAAGATGCCGTCGCCACCGTACTTGACGTTGTTGTTCTGTATCAAATTGCCCGTAGAACGGCCGTCGATGACCATACCTGCGGAGTCTCGCGTGTCCCAGCCGTACCAATTGTTTGGGTAAGAGAGGCCACCGCGATAGGCCCAAGAGAAGTCGTTGTTCGTCACCGTGTTGTTGTTCGCGGCTACGAGCAGCGCTCCCCAATTCGCACAATGATCGGCGACGTTGTTGTTGACGGCAATGCTCAAGCTGCTCCGTAGTTCGACGCCGTTCCAGTTCCGCTCGAAGCTCGAATTCTTGATGGTGCTCGCGCTGACGTTCTCAAAGCGCACGCCGCCCCCCTGAACCGAGTCCTGTACCCAATCCTGGTTAGGATCCGTGTAGTTGTCGTCGAAATGGACGCTGTCTAGTGTGATGCTCGAGCTATTCTGAATCACGGCACCATATTGGAAGTTGTGCGCCGTGCACCCCAGTAACGTAACCCCCGTTTGCCCGACGATACTGAACCCGACATTGGGGCTTACGTCCGGGCCAACCGGTCCCTTACCTTGTAGTGTCGTCCCGCTACAGGTTACGGTAATATTGTTGGCCGCGACGGTAACGGCAGCGTTGCCCGCTGCAACGTTCATCGAGAACGTGCCTGCGCACAGGGTGGTGTTCGATGTAATCACCATGCCCGCGGTGGGGTTCACACACGTCGTAGCCGCAGCTTGCTGAACGGCAGGGTTCTCGGGATCCATGCTTGCACTGCAAGCACTCGTGATAACGCATAGCGCTGAAAGCAGATTTCTTCTTATGGGTCGCATACTTGCCTCTCCTCGGCTCGAACTTATCGGTTGTTGCTTCGACGAGTTTGGGTCCCCATTTCGTCGACCCCGGCGCAATCCGACGGGCTTCGAATTAGAGTCACAAGCGGCGCATACCTTCGCACATGACCAAGAATTGATCGAAGTCTAGCCAAATACTTGTCCGTCGCTCCCATGGGCGCACTGACTTCTTGCCGTCTTGGGAACCGCTCAGTCACGAACATTTCTGCGTTCTGTTCCGAAGGTTCACGCGGGTGCCTGACTCTAAGTGGTTCGAAAGCGGGCCCGCTTGCGACATTCAACACTCGACCCTCAACTAGGAGTAGGCCATGCAACCCATAACAATTAAGCGGCACGTGCTGCGTTCCAGCCTAAGCTTCGCCGTATTGGCGGCAGCTTGCGGACAAGCCGATCCCGATGCAGACACGCTGAGTGCTGCCCAACAGGCAGTGACCCAAATCACCATTTCAGGCCGCGTCACGCTGAGCAACGGCACAGCCGTGCCCGGCGTTCCGGTGCGTCTAACGGGCCGGAGCCAGGCAACGGCCATCAGCAGCTCCACCGGCAACTATTCCTTCACCGGTTTAGCCCCTGGCTCGTACTCGCTCCACTCCGAAAAAACCGGGTGCGCCTTCACACCCGAAGTCGCGAATTTGAACAACCTCACCGCGAATGCCACGCGGAATTTCGTTGGCTCGGGCAGCCAATGTATTACGACGGGGCCTGCAAAGGCGCTCGTCCTCGTCGATTCACGGCTCTATGCACAACTCGGCAGTACCTTCGACACCTGGAAGACGCTGGTCGAGGCGCGCCGCGGCTTCGCACTCGATGTGAGAAAGACGCAACAGTACGATTCGATGAGTTTCTCCGCAATCAAGAGCCTGCTCGTTAGCGCTCGTGCGGCGAATTCGGCGCTCGAAGGTGTCTTGATGGTGGGCAACATTAAGCTCCCCTCTTTTTATAAGGTGCGGCCAGACATAACGCAGACCCGACTCCTGCCACGCTACTACGAGGACCTCGATGCCCCGTTCACGAAGATCTACGGGGATAGCGAGATTGACCCGGTGTGCCCGGAGAGCGCCCCCGACGGTACGAAATGTGTCATCTCGCCGCGCGCCGACGGCGGCGCAGGGCCCGTCACGACCATCCGCCACGACTTCGACGATACAGACTTCGGCCCGAACCGGTATCCCGAGCTTTGGTCTTCATATATGCCGGTGGGCGTTTCCGGAACATCGAACACATACACCGACTTCGGCAACCAGCTTCGCCCGTACTTCCAGAAGCTGATTCGCTTCTACAACCATGAGCTCTATTCGAATGGTCGCTACTACCTCGTCGGCAACAATCCCGGTGACCGCTTCGATGAGGTCTGGAATGCCTTCGGCAAGTCTAACCTCGACTTTTACGGCAAGGCCGGACCGAACCGCGAGGTCGGAACTGATTGCATCGTGGGCTCGCAGAATCTCTGCTACGTGCGCTGGAACACCGAGGCCTACGCCACATCAACGGACTTCATAAACGCGTACTGGGCGAACCCCTTTGTGGACGAGGGCTGGCAGCAGCCGAGTGTCTTCATCTCGCACATGAACGCGACCTTGTACGACGTAGTCCACGTCTGCACCCACGGCAGCGACACGTGGGCCCTGGTCGACACGTCGCAGGTGCGCGCTCTCACGAACGCTGGTCTTGTCGCGGTGCTCGATGGTTGCGGTGTCGCCGGGTTCACCCAGCCGGCTGCGCCCGCACAATCGGGTGTCGACGTGAGCACATTAGCCTCGGACAACGTGCTCCTTGCCTATCTCTATGGCAACTCGAAGTCGCTCGCGGCCTTTGGTGCCCCATTCTGGCGCGGCGAATACATCGAAGCCCCGGTCATGCTCAACGCGCTAAAGGTCAACAACGCTCCAACGAGCAGTTACCTAGGCGCAGCGAATATGGTTCGCCTGAGGCGCATGTATGACAACTCCTCAAACAAATACGTTCTGAAGTCGAGGCAGAACGAGATGATGGTCGGCGATCCATTCATCGATCTCAAGCCGTAGAGCGGTCCCTTTCGCGAACGACGAGCCACCCTGCACGTCGGGTGGCTCGGTCGGATCCCTGCGTAGTCTGAGTTGTCTGACGTTCCGCGCCCGCTAGTTCGTCTTCGTAAGCAGTCCCGGACGATACGGACGTAGGTCGTAAGTGGTACTCGCCGTTGGGCTACGCCCCTGGTAGAGGAGCTGCATGTTGCAGGGATCAATGGTCTGGGTTTCGTCAGGATTGTTGCGAACTAAATCCCCGTGGCTGATGTCGCTCGTCCAGGCGGTGCCGGTGAAAGTGACGTTGCTCTGGCTGGCGAAGGTCCCTATTTTTGTGAAAGTACCACCGAGACTGCTTGCGCTCCAGGCAACGAAGGAACGGGGGGACCCGTTCGTCTCGGTGATCATGAGATACTGGCCTGTCCCCTTGACCGCATAGACCTGCACCGCCTCGAACGCGCTCGCGTCATTGATGATAGACGTAGGACCGCTGAAGGTGCCCGGGAAATTGCCGATTGGCATCGACGCTCGGTAAACGTGCGAGTTGTCTCCCGCGAAGAAGAGGTAGCAGTTCGTGCTGTCGCAGATCACCGTCTGGTCGATTGGGCCCGTGCTCGACCCCCCGGTGGGATCCTCGCTCAGGAGCGTATGCCCAAATGACCAAGATGTCGCACTGGCGGGGTTGGTCGATGTTGCGTAGCTGAATTTCGTCGGCCCCCACTGATAGGCGAGAATCCATTGACTCTTCGGGGTAAAGTAGAAGAGCGTCGGCGCAACAGTTGACGTAGACAGCTTGGTCTGGGTGGCTGTGGCCGCCGCAGGCCAATCGCTGAAGGTCATCATGGCCGAGCCATAGTTCGAAGCGTCGTGCATCGACATATAGACAATGTGCTGACCGTTATAGACGACGTTGGTGAAGTCCTTGAGCGAGACCCATCCATTAGCCGGCTGAGCGATTGGTCCGCCATTGTCCTTCCACTTGAACGAGGTTGGGAATGGGCATGATGACCCGCCACCCGCAGCGCTCGTGCCGCCCGTTGGATTCGCGCCGCCGGTGGCCTTCGTGCCGCCGATCGGTGCCAACCCTCCAGTGGCATTGGTGCCTCCGGTTGGCGCTCTGCCTCCGGTTGCGGTTCCGGTCATACCGCCTGTCGCAGGCATCCCTCCCGTCGCGGGCCTGCCGCCCGTTGCGCCGCCGCCGGCGGACGTCGTGCCGCCCGTTGCGTTATTGCCCCCAGTCGAAATCGCGCCGCCTGTATGGCTGCTTCCCCCTATACTTGCCGAACCGCCCGTGGCAGCCGCTCCACCGGTATTCGTTGCGCCGCCAACGGACACAACGCCTCCGGTGCTGGTGACACCGCCCACTTGAGTCGACCCGCCGCCTACCCCCATTGATCCGCCGCTGCTTGTGGCGCCGCCGATATCTCCAGTTCCGCCAACGCCGTTGGCTCCCCCGTTCGGACCCGAACTCCCATCCGAACCGCTGCAACTAGCGACGCCCAATGCGGCAGTCAAAGTGAACAATTGAAGTGTAATGGTACGCACGCGACCTCCAAGTGGTGGCTCAGGGCAACTATTTGTCATTTTTCGCAAAAACCTATCATTTCTAATGCTCCTAATTCCCGCAAGTCGGAGGGGAGATCACGCTGCACGCTGATAAGGGTGCGCGGCCGACCGCCGCGATTGGGGGTCAGCGCACAAGTCAATAGGGAACCTGCGCCGCGTCCGCTCAGAGCGCGCGCGATATCGCGAGTGAAGCGTGAGCGGATGCTCGCGGTCGCTAACAGCGTTTTCGATGTACCTTATCTTCCATTTGTGATTACGGACGCACGTTGCATAATTTTCGGGCTCGACATTCAGTTGGTTTAGACAACACCGATTGGGTGTGGCCACGGCGCCCATCGACTGGCGAGTGCCGCAGCAACATCATCAGAATACCCGCGGTTCAGCTGTTGCTCGGTACGCACAGTTGCCATATCGGTTTCAGACGGGCATAGGGTTGTATACCACAGAGCTCGCTTTTCAGCCATTTCCACCGCGTGACGTCAAAGGGGTGCTGGTACAACCGTGCGATCCAGTCTGCTAATCGGGTTGCTGCGTGTACTTCCAGCGAAGGGACTGTCTCGGTGGGAAGACCAGCACTATGGTGATACGCCGCTACCACGGTCGCGTCGCCGTAGCCCCAACGGTGCACAGCCAAAGCGGCCAGGCTCGCGTGGAAGGTGGCGTCCTCGGGTAGCCGGTTTTCCGCCGATTCAGCAAGGGAGTCCAAGGCTGAAGGCAGCTCGGAAAAGTGCATGTCAGCGAATAGAGTACGTACGGCATCGCCCAGCTCGGGCGAGTTTGCCGTGTGCCAGAAGTTGAACACCAGCGAGCGGCGCGGCTGACTCACTTCGGTGACGCTGTGGTACGAGTCTTCGTGCAACACAAATCCAAACGCGACGTCGTAAATGGGTTCCAGTAGAACTACGGCAGGACGATCGGGCGACTCGTGGAGTTGAAGGACTCCTCCGTGTTCAGGACGCCAGCCAGCATTGAGGTGTACTACCAACCGAGCAAACTCGTAGCCGAGCATCGGTCGATCGCTGTGCACGCCGATGGACTGCCCGGGCTCGACTTGCTGGGCCGTGACCTGAACCGCATCCATCAGGGGGAGCGTGGTGATCTCTCGCATCCGGCCGAGCACACCGTCGAGCAGCGTCTGCGGAATTTCGTTCGTGGCGTCTCGCAGAGAACACCTATAGAAGGCACCGTCCCGATGTTGCCAGCCGTTCTTTGCCGCGAACAATCGTGCGAATGTGGCACAGTTCTCGACTCCGAAGGCCCCGGTACACAGGAAGAATTCGAATGGGCGGTGATGGTGGCTGGGGTCGGCGAGCACGGGATTCGGAGCTGATAGCATGGACGTGCCTCGGCTAAGGGCTCGAGTCGGTGTGCCCCTCGGGGACCCTCTGGTTTTGACGTCACCGGTAAGTCGCGCCGTTGCGCGGGACCTGAGTTGCAAGCCAAAGCATGCTAGAGCCGCCGCTTGATGTCTTCCCATTCCGATCCACGCCCAAGGGCCGTACTTGTCGGTGTGCAGCTTCCCACGGTGCTCGACGTCGAGCATGAAGCCTCCCTACTGGAGTTGGGACGCCTCGTAAAAACACTTGGATACGACGTTTCCGGCACGGTTTCGCAACGCAGGGATTCGCTGTCGTCAGGGTCAGTGTTGGGGGAGGGCAAGCTCATGGAGCTGGCTCAATACACGGGCGGTACTGGCATCGTACCTGGGTACGTCAAAGAATCACAATCCAAATCGCGTGCTCGCTTCGAAGCGGCTGTTGTTGGCGAAGAAGAAGACATCGACGACGTTGGTGACTCTGACGATGCAGATCCCGGTGATAGTTCCGAAACCGATGAGGATCCAGCCGCAGCGAATCCGAACGCCACCTTCGACGGCGACGGTGAGCGTCCCTGTCTCGTCGTTGTCGATCACGAGATCAGCCCGAGACAGTCACGCAATCTCGAGCGGGCGACAGGGGTCGAGGTGCTCGATCGGACTGGGGTCATCGTTGAGATCTTCCATCGTCACGCGCAAAGCCGTGAAGCGCGCTTGCAGGTCGAGATTGCGCGCTTGAAATACGTGGCCCCGCGCATGCGTGCGTCCGCCGGGCGCAAGGAGCGGCAGCAGGGCAAGGGGGCCGGCGAATCAGCGCTTGAACTCGATCGGCGCAAAATTCGTGATCGTATTGCCGAACTCAAGGAAGAGCTGGATGCGATTGCGGTACAGCATGAAAATCGCCGCCAGGCGCGGCAGGATCACTTGCGCATCGCGCTTGTCGGATACACCAACGCCGGCAAGTCATCGTTGATGCGAGCATTGACGGGCAGTGACGTGCTCATTGCCGACAAACTCTTCGCCACGTTGGATACGACGGTCCGCGCCCTGTACCCCGAGACGAAACCGCGGCTGCTCGTCTCCGATACGGTTGGGTTCATCAAGAAGCTGCCTCATGATTTGGTGGCTTCGTTTCGGTCGACACTAGATGAGGCACTCGAAGCGTCGCTGCTTGTCTGCGTTATGGATGCCTCCGATCCGACCTGCGATGAACAGCTCGAGGTGACTCGGACAGTGTTGGCGGAGATCGGTGCGAACACGATTCCTTACCTGCTCGTGTTGAACAAAGCCGACCGTCTCGATGAAAACGCCCGCATATCTGCTTTGGATCGGCACCCCACCGGGATTTTAATATCCGCCAAGCAGCCCAGCGACGTGGCGGCACTACGGCAACGAATGATCGATCACTTCGAGACTGCGATGTGCGACGAGGAACTCTTGGTGCCGTACTCGAAGCAAGGTCGATTAGGGGAGATTTACGCGCAGGCGCGCGTGTTATCCGAGGCTTACGACGAGCAGGGGGCAAAGCTGCTGGTGCGTGCCTTGCCTGCTGCAATTGCGCGACTAAAGCAGGCGCTCATGGATCGGTGATACGGCACCCCGCCGCCGCGTCGATAGCCATTCTGACGCGTTGCGAGTAGAATGGAGTTGTGGCCCGCGGCTGGGCGCCCCCGTAAAGGAGGAAACACGTGACGGTACCGAGTAAAGTTCGTTTGTTTGCTTACGGCACGTTGATGAGCGGGCAGCGCGACCATTCGATTTTGGACGGCGCCGAGTTGTTGTGTCGAACTCAGACTGAAGCTCGTTACACCCTGGTTGATATTGACGTCTACGCAGTACTGATTGACGACGGCAAGACCGCCGTCCACGGCGAACTCTACCTTATTGATCACATGCACTTGGCACGTGTCGACGCGCTCCGACAAGTACCGCATCTTTTTCAGCGTCACAGTGTAACATTGGCGGATGCGAGCTTGGCCGAGGCTCACTTTATGATGTTGGAACAGGTGCGCGGAAAGCGTCGCTTGGGGCACGGCAATTGGCTTGAGCGGTTCGCACCACGTAACGTCCCGCATCGCGATCGGCCGTTCGCCAAATGGGCTCGGCAACGCTCCTCAAAGAGTTAGCTGCGATCACTACCGGTGACGCCTCGCACACGGCCTGGGGTTGGCAACACGAAGTCGAACCGGGCACATTTTCCGATGACCAACCAACAAGTGCCGTCAGCTTGAGCGAATTGCGCGCACTTTGCGCTCGGCATCCTCACATGCGGATCCGACTCGGACATCAGTCGTTGTGAGGCACCGGAGCCATAATCACACGCGCTGCCTGGCTGGCTCCGGTGACGGAAGCTCCCCCGTCTGTCCCCGACGTGGACCCGGTGGAGCTAGAGCCCGTCGCAGCCGACGTGGCGACGGTCTCCCAGGATGCCAGGTCAAAAGATCCGCTTACAGCGACCACAACTGCGTCACCATTGGAAACAAATGCATAATGACGCGCCGAGCCAACGCCGTTTGGCTGCGGTACAGAAGTCTGATTCGTTCGAATCACGAAAGAACTGGCTTCATCGGGCGAGCTCCAGCGTACGCGCCAGATTGCGGCAATGTTTTCCGTCGTTCCATCGTTATAGATCCACAAATGGTCCCCGCGCCAGCCGCCCACTTCTAAAATTGCCGGCTGCACCGCAGCCGACAAACGACTAAGATATTCGTACGTCAACCACGCACCCAGCGTGTCGTCGGCAAATAGCGATGTACCCGAGATAGCAGCGGGAGCCGAGTTCGAGACGGGATTGAGCGATGGTTCCACAATGCTTGTCTGGCTCAGGATGTACGGCAGCGACGCCACGGGCGGGCTTGCAAATAGCGCATCGATTCCCGGGCGCCCCGTCGCCTGCAATTGGAGATAAACATAGGGGCCCCCGTAAAAATAGGGAAAGACGCGCGGTGTAATGAGGAAGGGCGAATCCGTCGCGTATTTGTTCAGCACGTAATCAGCAGCACTCGTGAACCGCTCAGCATAATTTACTTTGTCCGGTGTGAGCCCGTCAAAGGCGGCACGCAGCATGGTTTCGTAGAGAATTGCTTCACCCTCCACGACGGAATCCGACGCCAAATTGGCGTCGTAAGTAGCGCTGTGGTCCGAATGGAATTTCTTGAGACCGTAGCCTTGGTCCTGCAAGGCATGAACCAGTTCGTGAGCTAACGTAATGCTTTGCGAGTGCAACTCAGCGGGTGTGGGCGTAGTTTCCGACCGAATGATGGTGACCTTCTGATCGTCATCGGAGTAGTAGGCCGAGACAGTATTGACTAACACGCTAACTTGGTTGGAAACGGTCAAGTCACCCGGTGACGCAAGACCAAGCATCACAAGTGCCGTCTCGTGACGTTTGAGGTCATCGGGATTAAGGTCACTGCTGCTTTGTGCCAACTGGTCTTGGTACTCCGCAGCAGTGATGGTGGTTATGGGCGGCAGCACGCCGTCCGGTGTCTGGCGAACACATTTTACGAGCTCGAATATGTTCGCCTGACATTCAGGCGCGGTGATGTCGCACGCGCTGTAGCTGTACTGTTCACAACCTTTGATCGGCACCGAATAGTTATCGAGTGGCGAACCTCCGCTGCTCCGATTATCCGAACTGCCGCAGGCCGTGCCACCTAGTCCGATAACTGATGCTGCTATGCACAGCAGTGGAAGGCCTCGCTGCTTCGCACTGGTCGCAGCTCCAGAAGAATTGGATGTCAATACATTCCGTGACATTGCTAGGTTGTCCCACTAAAGGCATTACTCAAACAAGTGTTCAGGTTGGTGCATGCAGCCGTAGAGCAAGCTTTGGCCCGCTGCACTGCCGCATCGCTCCAAGAGGCGAAATCACTGGCGCAAAACGTCAGGTCATCATCGGCAAAAAAGCAGTCGAAGAATTCTGACGACATTGCTTTGCAAAAATCGATAACGGAAGCGCTGGCAACAACGGTCGGTGCCGTCGACTGGTAACAAGCATTGCTCATCGTTTTCCAATCGCTCGCGCAAGCCACGCCCTTGATGCACGGAGCCACTTTATTCAAGTAGTCGTTGTTCACGCCGCTAAAGTAACCAGCATTCGTGCTAAGGCAGGAGGAAACACAATACGTAGCCACGGGTCCGGTGCAGCGCGCTGAATAGCTGCAAGCCGCTTCGCACCAGGCAGACCGACCGTCTTGCAGACTGCTGGCTAGGGGCGGATTATCCTGCCCCGTGCCACAGCCGGACAGGAGCGTAAGTAGGCCACCAAGCAGAGCAAACTGCGATAAGTGACGTTCAATCATTGTCCACCGCTCCCAAGCTTATACGCGTAACGCGCCGACAGGCGAGCAAATGCGATCTACCAGGCCCTCGGCTGCATCTTCGCAGCGTATCTTATCCGAGCCGCACCGACAAGATAATCGGCCCAATCACGTGCGCCCGGGCAGCAAATTCACCTGGCAGCAACCAACGGGTGCTAGAACGTCTGGGTATCACAGCCAAAGACGACCTGAATCTTGGCATTTGCATCTTGCTGAAGCGCATTGTAAGTTGAAGAGCATAGATTGATGGCCTGGGGCGCGGCTGGATTATCGTAGTACCAACCGAGCGTGGTCCCGCTGCAGGTGGCGGCCGCACCACTGGACGTCCGGCGCAGATTTTGGACCGATCCACTGCCGGCTACATAACTCAGGTTGAGCTTGCTATAATCAATAGCTGCAAGTCCACTCGGCTCTGGGATTGCGAAGCTGCAACTGATGGAACTGGTTTGAATCCCATCAAGAGAAGCTTTCAATGTTGCTGCAGCCTGTGCAGGCGTCAGCGAAACCAAGCTGATCGGCGGATTACCGCTGGCGGCCGCCCACTGAGTCATTGTCGTCGTCGACAAGTCGCCCGTACCGACGACGTAGATTGACTTCGCTGGCGCCGCTTGAATCGCGGCGGCCACGTGAGCTGCGTATGACAAGAATTACCTGAAAATGACTGAGCTCAAATGTGCTCTGATTATGACTTGCCGGCACGGAAACGCGCTAATGTAACAAGATTCAGCGACTGCCGCGGGAAACCATTAACTCCAAGTCTTCCTTGAGGCTCTGCAAGTCTTCCTCGTGCTCCAAGATGGTCAGAGCCATGCTGTACGTGACCACCACCGGCCCACGGCAGCCGTCCTCCTCACCTCGAAATCCCTTCATGCAATGGTTTTTCGGCGTTTGAAATTGAGCATGAGGCAAAGTCAAAGGAATAGAAGTCTTCCGCCCCACCGGAATTTTGAAGATTAAATCCACATTTGAATGCGTTCTAATCCGCGATTTGGATGAAATAATTGGCGAGGGAGGGCGGAGCGGCAACACTGGATATATGTTGAATCGATCTCTCAATGCTTCGAGAACGAAAGTTGGCATCTTATCATTAGGTACGGCTATTGCGATCGGTTGTTCGGGTGGCAATGGGGGCGGCAATCGCCCAGACAGCAATTCAAGTGTGGGCGGTACCGTGTCCATTGGTGGGTCGATCAACAACGCTGGAGCGACATCTCTGGCTGGCAGCAGCGGCACGTCCGATAGCGGAGGCTCAACGTCCTCCGGCGACACCTCGAGTACGGGCGGAGTGATGAGCAGTGGTGGAGCGCCAAATACGGGTGGCAATGCGAGCACTGGTGGCGCCGCGAACACAGGTGGTGCTGTGGACGCCGGGGGAGCGACACCTTCGGGTGGCGCTTCTGGCACCGGCGGCGGAATGCCCACCGGCGGCAACATGAGCGAGGGCGGAACGTCGAGTGCAGGGGCCGCCAACGGCGGTACCTCAAGCGCGGGTGGGACCAGTAGCACTGGGGGCACAACGGATTCGGCAGGGGCGACATCCACTTCAGGACTGCCTCAGCTACACGTCGATGGGAATCTCGTCAAAGATCCCAATGGTAAGACGATTATCTTACGTGGGGTGTCGCTGATCGATATTGGCAATTTGTATTATGCTGGGCAACAGAAAGCCACGGGCATTACTACCCGTATCGACAAGATATTCGCAGCGGGTCTGTTGCCCCATGTACTACGCATGCCGGTATACCCGCGCACCTGCGTTAACGGCACCAGCCCCGCTTATTCGCAAGTTCCGTTCCCGATTGGTCCGGCTGCGCCATCGGGTACGCATATCGCCGTGACCCAAGATCAGTATCTGAACAATGTGTTGAAACCGGCGGTGGATTACGCAACCCAAAATGGAATTTACGTGATTGTTGATTACCATCAAATTGACAATGCGACGACCGGAACATCCGGCGCAGACGCCACGACATTCTGGCAGTACATGGCCGCTCAATTCGCCAGCTACAGCAACGTTCTCTACGAGCCCTTCAACGAGCCGATTGATTCGGCCGTTACCTGGGCAAATTTCAAATCCGTGGCGCAGGGCTGGATCGATACGATTCGCGTCGCGGCACCCAACAACATCATCATCGTTCCTTCGATGAGTTACGATCAACACCCAGGTGACGCGGCGAATTCGCCGCTGACCGGCAGTAACCTCATGTACACGGCGCATATCTACCCAGGCAACTGGAGTACGGCATTCAAGGCACAAGTTGCCAACGCCGTTACCAAGGTGCCAGTATTCATGACGGAATGGGGCTACGTTTTGAACGGGACCGATCGCAATCTAGGCACTGCCGTAGCCACCTGGGGCACGGATTTCAGGACCTTGGTCGATAGCGAGGGGGCCAGCTGGACTGCTTGGGTCACGGACAATGGCTGGCAGCCGAATATGTTTACGAATACGACACTAACCACGTTGACCGACTTCGGATCCGTAACCAAAACATGGCTGTCGGACACGGCGACGAGCGATTGGGTTCAGTAGTGAGTCGGGCAACCAATCAAGTCTTGCGGCCCCACAACCCTACCAGTTAGAGGCCTGGAAGCGCAGTGGACATTCCTTCCTAGGACCAAAGGTTGGGGGTCCAAGCCGAGCTTAGCAAGAACAACGGCCCGATTGCCGAGCTCCGCAACGTGCAGTTCATGAGCCCAAACGTACCGGGCATTGCGCTCCAAATAGGATATGCGTTCGGGTTTTGATAGCCTATGCTATCCTGCTGCCGATGGCACCACGCCACCCTGCGGTATTGGCTCTGGCGGCGGTCATGTCGCTGAAATCGGGATTTGCGCTCGCCCGTGAGTCCTCGGCTTCCGGCGCGCCCTCCAGCTCTGGCGCATCGAAACCGAGTACCCGCGTGAACGCGACGGCAAGCTCGAGCGATACCGGGATGGCAAATGCCGGTGCTGCGACGGTTCCCCCGGTTACTCCAGTCGAAAAGAAAGCTGCTCGACTTTCCAATGAGGCCCTGGGCGTAGACTTCTCAGCTGGCCGTTTCAAAATCAGTGAGAAGAAGTTGCGCGAAGCGATTCGAATCTGCAAGCCCGAGGTTTGTTCAACGTCATTTCAGGCGCGATTGCATCGCGACCTCGGATTTGTTTATGTGACTGCTCTAGAGCGCGTTGATGACGGAAAGGACGAATTCGCCATCGCTCTGAATCTAGATCCCACCGTCGTGTTGCCCTTCCTGCAACAAACGGGTGCGGCCACTAAGGCCTTTGCCGACGTCAAAGCTCGGCTGGCTCGCGGCGAAATTTTGCCCAAACCGGCACCGGTTGTTACGCCAAAGGAAGAGCCTGCACCGGTTGTCACGCCAAAGGCGGCGACCACACCGAAAGTTGCGCCAAAGGTAGCGTCAAAACCAAAAGCCGCGCCAAAGGCCGCGAATACGTCCAAAGCCGTGATAGCGGAGGAGATTACACTGGAGGAAGCGCCTGAGGCGGAGCCTTCACCAAAGGGGGAGGCCGCGACGGAGCAAAAGGCTCCACCGTCTAAATCATCGGACGCCGCAAGTTCCGACGCTTCTGGCGACAATACTCCTGGGGGTCGAGTAGTGAATTGGTTGACCCTGTCTTTACAGCAAAATCTTGTGATCCACTCAAGTACGCCTGGCGCCTGCTCTGCTGGTAGCCAGTACGAGTGCTTTGCATTGGGCCAGCGCACGACACTCGGAACCGCTGATTTCACGCCAGGAGGCAACCAAATATCAGGGACGACAATTTTGCCCGGTACATTCCGTGTTCTGCTCGGTTACGAACGAGTCGTATTCCCAGATGAGTCCGTCGGCATCCGAGTAGGATCGGTACTGTACGGCAAGGGCCAGAGAATGACTACGGACCCAAGCTTCTTGTATTTCCACGTCGAAGGAAGGGTCACATTGTGGATGGGTCAGGATGTCTTCTCCAAGGCGGGATTGCGACCGTACGTCTATGTCAACGGTGGCTTGGCCGAGGAAGACGGAAAAATCGTCGTGCACTATATCCCTCCGGGTAATTCAAAAACGTACAATTTGAATGCCTGGAAGCGCAGTGGACATGCCTTTGTTGGGTTAGGGCTGGGGCTTCAAGTCGCGTACAGCAAGAACAGGGCGCCGCTCGTCGAACTTAGCTACTTGCAGTTCATCGGGCCAAGCGTGCCGGCGCTCGCACTGCAACTCGGATATGCGTACGGGTTTTGACGTGGGTATGAGCTAAGCGCTCACGCCGCTTCCAGTTCCGGTGCCGGTGCCCGAACCCGTGCCTGTTCCTGTACCGGTACCTGAGCCAGTGCCGGTGCCCGATCCTGTACCAGTGCCGGTGCCCGATCCTGTACCAGTGCCGGTGCCCGATCCCGTGCCCGTTCCTGTACCAGTTCCAGTGCCCGATCCTGTACCAGTGCCGGTGCCCGATCCTGTACCAGTGCCAGTGCCCGATCCTGTACCAGTGCCGGTGCCCGATCCTGTACCAGTGCCAGTGCCCGAACCCGAACCCGTTCCAGTGCCCGAACCCGTCCCTGTACCAGTTCCGGTGCCTGTTGTTGTTCGGGTTCCCGTGCCTGTGCCTGTGCCTGTGCCAGTTGTCGTTCTAGTTCCGGTGCCAGTGCCAGTTGTCGTTCTAGTTCCGGTACCAGTTCCGGTGCCAGTGCCAGTTGTCGTTCTAGTTCCGGTACCAGTTCCGGTTGTCGTTCTGGTTGTCGTTCTGGTTCCCGTGCCGGTGCCGGTTCCAGTTCCGGTGAAGGTAAACGTGAACGTAAAGCTGCCCGTGCCAGTTCCCGTTCCCGTTCCCGTTCCGGTGCCCGTAGTCGCTCTGGTTCCGGTACCGGTGCCAGTGCCAGTTGTCGTTCTAGTTCCGGTACCAGTTCCTGTACCAGTACCAGTTCCCGTGCCTGTACCAGTTCCCGTGCCTGTACCAGTTCCCGTGCCTGTACCAGTACCGGTGCCCGTCGTCGTTCTGGTTCCGGTTCCCGTACCAGTACCGCTTCCCGTCCCCGTTCTGGTGCCCGTGTTAGTTGAAGTGCTTGTGCCAGTGCTACTACCACCCGTACCAGTACCCGTATTGGGACTTGCCCCTCCTGTTCCATTGTCCAACTCGGGGTTGACATTGTCCGATGCGCTGCAACCCCAATAGTAACCGACACTCAAACCAACCACCGCGATAACGAGTTTTCGTCGTGGTGCCACTTTCCGCACGATAACCTCCACCTCGGGTATCAGTCTGACTAACTCCCCGTCGACCCCGATAGTGTAATGCGAGTTGAACAACGGCTCAAAGTTGATCGCCGTCTAACTAGTATTGCAGCGGCTTTACGCCTCAAGTGATACTTGCAACGGATCTTTCTTTTGGGAAGCTTTGACGCCTGCTGGTATCGTCAAATTATTCTCGTGATAGTGGCGAACTCGGCAAGGCCGAGCCAAGCGAGCCTCAATTCCAATCTGCCGTACCGCTCCAAGGATTATTGCCGTCAAGCTGCCTTGGCGGGTGGAGCATTTGGATTAGGGCCTGCTTTTGCTCCTGACTGAGTCCGAGTCGATCGATGGTGCGCACCATGGCCCGAAGCTCTAGTTGTCGTTGGGTCAGCGCCGGCAATTCCTTGTATTCGATCAGCCCCGCGGAATTCTCCGTTACTGCCTGGTAGGTGCGCTGCTGAAGCTCGAGCAAATGTTCGATCCGCTCTGCCAGCTTGATCTGCTCGCTTCGAAACTCCAAATCATGACGCTGGCGTTCGGCTAGCTCGGCGCGAATGCTCGCCACCTCTGCTTCCAGCCGCGCGTTGCGAGCCTGGGACAGTTCTGCCGCTTGGCGTTCTTTTGCAAGGGCTAGTGCCGCATCATCGCCCCGCGTGGCCGGTACTGCACAACCTGCCAACGCGAGTATCAGCAGCATCCAAATTCTCGGCATTCCGCGCATCGATGTCACCAACCGAATCCGTTAGGAATTATAGCACCCCGCCCCTGCGCACGCGAGGCAGTCTCGTCAAACTTACCATCTTTGCGCAGTTTGTACCTAAGATGACTTTTCTGGCGTTAGCCCTTGCGCCACACACCCGACCTGGGCTGCGAGCAAGAGCAGTTCTGCGTCTCCCATCTATGTCGTCGATCTGTTTTCCGCATTGGACGTTTCAACCTACCTGCCCAATTCAAATTACACTGCCGATGGCGTCCATCCTTCGGTAGTGGCTGCACAATTGATGGCCGACAAAATGTATTCCGCCATCGTTGCCCAAGGGTTGTTCTAGGCTACTCTGGACCATTTGGTTCCTACTGCTCCAACTGCTGCCCTCACGCTTCAGTGCCGTCAACGCAAAAATGGGCTAACCCTCATTGGCATGCCAAAGCGAAACGGCAACGTGGCTCCTCAATTAACTGTCGAACTCGAGCGCGCCAGCCTTCGAGCGCTCGGTCAAGTATACGATGAACTCAATCGGAGCCTATTCAAGAATAGGCTGCAACGTGCCACCCTGATGTTCATGGATCGTGAGCAGCGTCTTGGGCAATGGTGCTCTGATTCGCGACGGATCGAAATGGCACGCCTATTGCTGCTCGTCCAAGGTTGGGGAACACTTGTGGAAGTGCTCAAGCACGAAATGGCCCACCAATTCGTCGAAGAAGTATTAGAAGTTACCAATGAAGGGCCGCATGGGCCTGCATTTCGGCGTGTCTGCCAGGAACGCGGAATAGACGCGAAAGCGACAGGAATGCCACATGCAACGCCGGTTGACGACGAAAAGCAACGCGTGCTCGCCCGCGTCGCTAAGCTGCTCAATTTGGCGCAGAGCAGTGATTTGCACGAGGCCGAGACTGCCATGAGTGTCGCTCAACGACTGATGCTTAAATACAACCTAGAGCACGCAGCAGAACCGGCGGCCCGCGGCTACCAATTCGTGCACTTAGGGCGTCCTACGGGCCGCGTCGGCGAGTCGGACCGGTTACTGGCCGCGTTGTTGTCGGAGCACTTCTTCGTTGAAGTCATTTGGGTGCCGGTGTGGCGCCCTTTGGAAGGCAAGCGCGGCAGCGTGCTCGAAGTATGTGGAATGAGCGAAAATGTCGAGCTTGCCAGTTACGTGCATGCTTTTCTAACGGAGACAGCGGAGCGGCTTTGGAATCAATACCGGGTGGAGCGCGCGTTGTCCGGGAATGCAGAGCGGCGCGAATTCGTTGCCGGTGTCATGACGGGTTTTCGTGACAAACTCGCTAAAGACAAGCAGCGGCAACAAAAGCAGGGGCTCGTATGGGTGGGAGATGCAGAACTCACTTATTACCTCAAGAGCCGTCACCCTCACGTGCGTTGGATGCGCGGTACTGCACGTCGCCGCCCTGAAAGCTGGGCGCATGGGCGAGAGGCGGGCAAACACATCATTCTTCACAAACCCGTCCGTTCCGCTTCGGGCACGGGCCCCAAACTTTTGCCGGGGCGGTAAAGCAACAACAGTTAGCCTTCGGCGGGTGCAGGATCTTCTTCGTCAACTTCGATGTGGCGGGGGCGGCGCTTATGCAATAGAAGCGCCAATATCAATGCGTAAGCGGCCAACATGAAGGTACCGGACATCAAGAAGTGCAAGCCGAGGTCATTGACCAAGACCGTTCGATACTGCGCCACGCACAGGCCGAGCAGCGTAGCCCAAATCCAGGCATCGCGGCGTGATACGGGGTGAACGCGCAGTTTACCTGTAGTGCTACGTTCACGCTCGATTACGACCAAAGACAATAGGAAGAATGCGTGAACATAGTAGTTTGCGGGCGAAAGGATTACCGGTACAAAAATGAGCCCCAATATCGCTGCCTGGTGCAGGCGTCGCTTGCGAGCAGCGGCAAACACCGCAATTATCGTCAACGCGATCAGCAGGCCAAAGATGGGCCGATGTGCGTCCCAATTTCGAATCAGGCCTTGTCCCCAATCGAGTTGTGGTTCTTCGCCGAATAAGGCCTGAAGCACTGCGGTTGGGTCAAAGGACAAGAACATCCTTAGGCTTTCGTGGTTTGTATGCGGGTCTCGTTCCAAAAGGTTGACCTTGTGCCACCACTGTGGCCAACAACTCAATCCAAGAAATATTGTGGATGACACTACCGCCGTCACCACCGTAATTGTAGCCGCGCGGGCCACCTGGAGTACTGAGCCTTGCGCTTGCCGCAAATCCGTTAATTTAGGCAAGCGTTCTTCTTGCTTGTAGTAAGTGTAAGCCCAGGCCAAAGTCGGAAATGTAAATGCAATCAGAATAAACGCGGGGAAAGCCCGAATTAGGCTGGCCATCGCGAGCAAAACGCCAGCTTGCCACCAACGTTTGGTTGCCAACGCGCAGACGCCCAGGCCAATGTATGCCATCCAATCATGGCGCAAGGTGGCGCCTACCCAGTTGGAGCCGAACATGTAGAAGTCATTGGCGCCAAATAACGTGATCCCCACGAGCATCGTGCGCCAACCAAACGTGCGTTTGACTGTGTAAAACATTAATCCCAAGAGCAGCGGGTCGAGCAGGGCGCCGAGTATCAGGACCGTATTGTTTGCCGTCGTGAAGTAAAACAAAAAGCGAGCAATCAAGAACCAGACTGGAGTCGCATTGCCGCCGTGGTCGTGCATACTCCCCAAGTAGTCTCCCGTCCCCATCGTCTCGCGGAAGTAGCGCATGTCTTCTGTGAAACTTTGCCAGCGGTCGGGCGTGAAGCGTTCACGCACCGCGTTGATCTGATCATGAATGTCCCCGACTTTCACCATGGCGTGGGTGTTCAAGTCCCGAATCTCGACGCCGTTAAGCGAATCGAGATTGGACCCGGGCACGTCGTCAACGTACGCGGCAATACTTGCCATGTATAACCCGTCGAAGTGCAATTCGCGAAAGTACTTTGCAACCGGGTAGTAGACCCGCATGTCAAAATTGTGAACAACGCTCTTATGATTTTCGCGGTGATCCCAAAACTGGGGGTTCAGTAAATTGAAGAAACTTAGACTGGCAAGTACTGCGGAAACTGAAAGGGCTCCTAGAATTACCCGGGTATGAGCTGCGTATTTGCGAGGAACCAATGCTTCGCGAAGCACCGCAAAGCCGGCAATGGCCGCAACTGTCGCTCTTAGCAGACTAATTTCACGGGCCCCGATCGGCCAAAGCTCCCAGGTGAGACTGAGCCCCCATAATCCAACTCCCACGGGCAACGCTGCGAACAGCAGCAGTGTCGAAGGCTTTTGGCCGCGCCGAGCGAATAGTATGCAAACGGCCGCCGCCAAGCCAAACCAAATAATGCGGTCTTGCAATTGATCCTCGACGGGAGTGCCTTTCTTCGAGGCTAGCTGTGAGCCTAAATCGGCACTAGCATCGGAGGACAAGCGTAATTCGCTCAAAGCGTAGGACCTATCGCCCCCGTGTACCTGGAGCCGAACATACCGGCCCATTCCGTTCAACTCGTGTGTTGAGCGGTCTCGCATGCCGGGTTGGCTGACGACTGGAGCTACCCAAAGCGGGCGATAAGTCCGATTGTCCGAAGAAACGGTCAGCACGTGACTGTCGTTGTTGTCGCCCTGCAGATAGGCTGAACGCAGCGCCACTTCTTGCCCCAAATCCCAGGTAACCGAACCGTTTGGATCACCAAAGACTGAGGTAAGCTCGGTTCGCCAATAGTCGCCGTCCTGCGCAATTTTCCTATCCACGAGTCGCTCTGGATGGGTTACGCCGACGACCGATATGACCTTTGCTTTCTCAAGCAGACTCGGCAGAGGGTCTGGTGCTCTGGCAATTGATTTGTGAGTGCCGAGCAAGACAAAAACAAAAACAGCCAGCCATTTGACGTGAAGAACTACGGCTTGCTGCAAGACCGAGCGAAGAGATTTGGACGATGACACAAGCGCTCCCTTGGGGACGGCAAAGGCCCGTTCCGCGACGCCGGAGCCTAGCCCAGGATTTGTCGTTTGAGCACGGTAACCGACCGTGAGCGGCCTG
>Ga0075520_1000285_pt1 | contig 21276 bp, 16 predicted proteins | sample NGEPerB_FD_75100 | JGI IMG/M metagenome (GOLD analysis project Ga0075520, IMG submission 75100) | Arctic peat soil microbial communities from the Barrow Environmental Observatory site, Barrow, Alaska, USA - NGEE PermafrostAB12-B | ecosystem: Environmental > Terrestrial > Soil > Wetlands > Peat ... | reverse complement strand
GGATTTATCCTAGCTCGGTGGGTTGTGCTGCGTGGGATTGCGCCCGACCTCACCATGGGTGACTTTATCCGGCCCCGTGCGGTTCGCCAAAGGAGCGCAGAAACAGGTCGTAGATTGCGCTGCGCCCTTCTTCTGTCAGGCTTTGAGTGCCGACACCCGCGAACGCTTCGGTCGTGATGACAGGCGGTTGGGTCATCTCCCAGGCCCGACCGCTCCAGCGAAACCACGAGCGTCGTTCCTGATCAAATACGAAAAGGGGTTTTTTCCAAAGACGCGCTAACTCAACCCCCCAGCCTGTCCCGCCCCAAACCACACCATCGTTCTTAATCACGCCTACGGCGAAGACCTGCGTGGCATGGGTAATTTGGTGCCAGATTGTCTTGAGTACATTGCGGACCAAGGGGATGTCAGTCAGTGCCCGGTTGAGGCGCTTTGACGCGTAGACAAGGCTAATATCGCCCCGGTTAAGCTCTTGCTCGCTGAGAACGACGACACCGCGCATCCGTTCCAGCATGCGATGCCCTTTAAAGCTGTAGTTGACTTCAGGCATGCCCCAACGCTCGGCGTAGGCGCCGAATGCAGCTTCTGCCCCACGGCTACCCCCGGAGATCAGACGAAACCGACGCGGGTCCCGCGGCCGTTCGGTTGTCGGGGGCACATCCTCGTCGACGACGTTAAGTGTCGGTAGATCAAGACGAAGATTTAGATCTTGTAAGTCGTGATTCTCGTGATCCTTAAGCAGTCGCAGCCTCACGATGTCTTGCTCGGGCTCGAGGAACACAACTACGTCGACCAGGGACGCAAGCCGATCGAGGGGTGACGGTAACTGACCAGCCTCTTGGGCCTTGGGCTCGGTGTTAGTCGACACCCACAGCTCTGATTCAAGCTCCGTGGCCAACACCCGCAGGGCTTTGAGGGCTTCGTCAGTCCCGTTAACTAAATCAAAGCCATCAATAATGATGACTGCCGGGTGGAATTGAGCTGTATCTCGCGCGAATTTAACGGCATCAATGATTCGAGTAATCGACGAGCGCCCCCCTCGCTGCGACAATGGGCCGTCATCGTGGTCCGTCATCAGAGAAAAAATCATTCGATTGCGCTCGATCTCGAGTAATTCTGCGTCTGGATTGCTAAGCTGCAACGAAAGGCACAAATCGTGAAATACCTCGCTATAGAAGGTCCTCACGTGATCGACGGCATGTTCGTGGGAGATATGCAGGACGCGCCGGTCGCGCAGTAAGTCATCCAGGGCGATCTGGACCAGCAATGGAGTTTTCCCCATGCCAGGCCCCGACGCGACCATGCCGACGTTGCCCCGCCCGAGGCCTCCGTGCATCGACTTCTCAAAGACCCGCATCGGGCTCCGCTCGTTTACCTCTTTACGGTACATTGCTCCGAACTCCTCACTTCGCCTTCTTGGCCTGGTCCTTTAGGTACTCTGCGATCAATTCGTCGGCGAGGGCAACAGGGAGCGGCGCGTAACGCGCAAACTCCATCGTAAACTCAGCCTTGCCTTGTGTGGCCGAACGTAACGCGGTCGAAAAACCGAACATTTCCGAGAGTGGCACGTCGGCCTCCACGCGGGAAAATCCATCTCCCTCCGTCGTGCCGATGATGATACCACGGCGTTGCATGAGCAGGCCCACCATGCCGCCCTGGAAATCGCTAGGACCCTCGACAGCGGTTTTCATCAGTGGCTCGAGGATTTGAGGCGCCGCCTTGCGGTATGACTCGCGCCAGGCCCCGCGGGCAGCCTCTTGGAATGCGATATCCGAGGAGTCCACTGAGTGTGACGCCCCATCAGTAATCGTGATGGATACACCGGTCACCCGCGCACCGACTAGCGCTCCCTTCGCAAGCATCGACTTGAAGCCCTTCTCGACCGCGGCAATATACTCACGTGGAATGGAGCCACCGACAATCTCATCCACGAACTGGAACGGTCCTTCCGTCCAGGGCTCCATGAAGCCCGCGACGCGGCCAAATTGCCCGGATCCGCCGGTTTGCTTCTTGTGCGTGTAGCTAAAATCAACGCGACGAGTGAGCGTCTCCCGGTAGGCCACGCGCGGCGGACTGGTCACGACTTCGGCCTGGTACTCACGCTTCATGCGCTCGACATAGACGTCCAGGTGCAGTTCACCCATACCGCTAATGATTGTCTCGCTGGTTTCAGGATCTGCTCCAACATGAAAGGTTGGATCTTCCTTAGTAAACCGGCGCAGGGCTTTGGACATGTTGTTCTGCGACTTGTTGTCCTTCGGAGTTACCGTCAAGCTAATCACAGGGTCAGGGACATACATGGATGACATAGCGAAGTTGACGGTTCCGTCCGTGAAGGTGTCGCCGGAATTACAATCGACGCCGAACATCGCGACAATATCCCCCGCAGCTGATTGATCGATTTCCTCCATCTCATCGGCGTGCATGCGCACTAAGCGTCCCACCTTGTGGCGTTTGCCGGTGCGAGTATTGGTGATTTCCAGTCCCTTCCTCAGTGTCCCTTGGTATACTCGAAGGTAGCTGAGTTGACCGTAACGGCCATCTTCCAGCTTAAACGAAAGCATAACTAGAGGCTTGTCCGGGCTGCTCTCCAGAATGACCTCGGCTTCCTCCAAATCAAGATCGACGCCCCGGTTCACGACATCGCCGGGATGCGGTAGGTATGCGTTGACGGCGTCGAGCAGCAACTGGATCCCCTTGTTTTTGTAGGCCGATCCCATCATGACCGGAGCAATTTGTAGACCAATTGTCGCTTTGCGCAGGGCAGCCACGATGATATCTTCGGTGACATGCTCTTCGAGAATTGCTTCCGTTAGCTCGTCGGAGAACATCGAGAGTGCATCCAGCAAATCTTCGCGCGCTTCGGCGACTTCCGTGGCCATTTCTGCTGGAACCTCTCCCTCAACAATGATCTCGCCATTAGGCCCTTCATGGCGATAGGCCTTGAGGCGGATCAGATCGACGACTCCCTCAAACTTGTCTTCGAGCCCGATCGGGAGTTGGAGAAGCACCGGATTCAGTTTAAGCTTCTCCCGCAGCTGGTCCTTGACCCGCAGCGGATTGGCGCCGGAGCGGTCGCACTTGTTTACGAAGGCGATGCGGGGGACACCGTAGCGACGCATCTGACGGTCCACCGTCAGTGATTGCGACTGCACGCCAGCCACGGCACACAACACGAGGATCGCCCCGTCGAGCACGCGCAGGGCCCGTTCGACTTCTATAGTGAAGTCCACGTGTCCCGGCGTATCGATGATGTTTACGTGGTGTCCGCCCCAGGTGCAGTACGTCGCCGCAGACTGGATGGTAATCCCGCGCTCTCGCTCGAGATCCATCGAGTCCATCGTAGCGCCTACGCCGTCCTTGCCCTTAACGTCGTGGATCGCGTGGATCCGCTTGGTATAAAAGAGCATGCGCTCGGTCAGCGTTGTCTTGCCCGAGTCGATGTGAGCGCTAATTCCAATATTTCGAAGTTTCGCCAGTTCGGTGATCACGACTCCACCATGCTTGCCGCGCGTCCCTGGTCAATCTAGGCCCCAGGGCACGTGGCTCGGTTAAGTTCGCGCGCCCAGTAGTGTGCGAATCGGGGGCGCGCCAGTAAAATCTCTCGGCCGCACACTATCCCTTGACGTCGCGACCGGGAAAATCAATAGGGATTTTCATCGTTAGGCCATTCAACTGATACAGTTTGAATCCGGAAAGGCGCCATTTCCGCAATCATTGCTGTACCCCGGCTGGAACGGTCGGACGGAGTGACGAGGACATAGCAATTAGCGAATTCAACAGAAGGGAGGGGTTTCCGACTTCCGAAAGCCGGGCCTCACCCGGCGACGCGTCTTTTGGAATTCTTGTCGTGACGGCACGGTGACAAGGTTGGAATAGACCAACCGTAAACGCCGCGCCTCGATCGCGTCAATTGGCAGCGCACAGCGGGAGATTGCGCAGATATTTAGAAGAATCAGGCCTATCTAAACTCGGCCCATTTTCGAGATTGTCTCCACCAGGGGCGGCTGCTTCGAGTATATAGGGCCATTCTCAAGTGCATTTTCGTCACCAACCCTCACGCAGGCGCCCACTGTTCGAGTCGTTCAAGCGACTGCCAGCGTCGGTGATTGCTCTGAGTGTTCTTGGCGCGACTCCGGCACGGGCCCAAGTGGCTCGCCCCGCGGGTCACACGGAAGACGCGTTCGATCTGATGAATGTCTTGGCGCAACACGGCCTACACGACATTGATGACGAAACGTGGAACGCGTACGGTCAAGTCACCTGGATCTCCAGTTTCAAACTGCCGTTTCATGGGGCCCCTTACAACTTGCACGGGAGCAACATGTCGCTCGTGCCAGACTTCGAACATAGCTTTACGGGTAGTGCCACACTGTTCTTGGGGTTACGGTTATGGCGGGGTGGCGAAGTGTACTACGTGCCAGAGGTGATTGCAGAGCGCCCGCTTTCACAACTGCGGGGCATCGGTGGCTCGATTCAGAATTTCGAGCTGCAAAAAGGTGGAACCGAGACGCCCCAGCTATATCGCGCCAGAGCCTACTTCCAGCAGACGTTTGGCTTGGGTGGTCGCCGCGAGCAAACAAATTCCGACCCAATGCAGCTAGGTGCCACGATCGATCGCCGCCGACTAGTGCTGCACGTGGGCAACTTCACGATTCTCGATTTCATGGACAAGAACGAGTTCGCGAATGACCCGCGTCAACAGTTCTTCAATATGGCGTTCATGACTTACTCAGCCTTTGATTTCGGCTCGGATGCCCGTGGTCTGTCCTTCGGCGCCGTAGCGGAGATAATTGCCGACGACTGGGCGCTAAGGCTTGGTCGCATCACACCGCCCAAGAATCCGAATGATCTTACCTGGGAACTGAGGCTTTATAAATACTTCGGCGACCAGATCGAGCTCGATCATGAGCACCGCATCTTCGGGCAATCAGGTGCGATACGGTTACTCGCCTATCACAATCGGGTCAATGCCGGTCGCTTCGATGAAGCGATTGCGGCATTTGAGTCCGATCCCGCGGGCAAGAACGCGGCAAGCTGCCTTGGGACCTCACGTTACAATTACAAATCCACCAATACAGGTGCGCCTGATCTTTGCTGGGTGCGCAGACCCAACGACAGGGTTGGCATTGGCCTTGCGCTGGAGCAACATATCAGCAACGACGTAGGTCTTTCTGTTCGCGGCATGATCTCCGATGGGCAATCCGAGGTCTATGCCTACACGCCAACGGATCGCTCACTGGCAGTTAGTCTATTGGCAAAGGGTGCATCTTGGGGGCGCCCGCGCGATGTGACCGGTATTGGAGGCGCTATCAATTGGATATCTTCGATTCACGCTCGCTATCTCGCCATGGGGGGTGTGGACGGCTTCGTGGGTGACGGTTACTTGAGAGCCGCGCCCGAAGGCGTCCTGGAAGCCTTCTACAGTGTAAATGTGCTCAATCCGCTCTGGATTTCGGCTGACTACCAATATCTCGTGAATCCTGCATTCAATGCGGATCGTGGCCCGGTTCATATCTTAGGCGGGAGGGTTCATGCCGAGTTCTAGGCAATTCCTCAGCGCCATTGCGGGTGCCTCCGCGGCACTCATGGTATCTTCGGTGATCGCGGCGGCCCAACCCCTTGCGGACGGTTATGCCGTTGAGCGCTACTATCCGAGTGCGCCGGGTGCCGGGTGGTTGGTCATGGACCATCTCGACTTGTACGGCAAACTGGGTGGGGGCGTGACGCTTACGACCGGCTATGCGCGCAACCCGTATTCCGTCGCAGCGGCAGATGGCTCGTCGAGCCTGCACGTTGTCTCGAACCAAGCATTCGTGGACGTCGGGATGGCCGTTTTCTACGACCGCTACCGCATCTCGCTCAACATTGCCGATCCACTGTACGCATCGGGCAATAGTGGCACGGTTGCCGGCCATGAATTCAGCGCGCCTTCGGTGGACCCTGGGAAATACCCGGATAAAGTCACTGATGTTCGGCTTGGCTTCGATGCTCGCCTACTCGGTGACGCAAACGGCCCGCTGCGAATTGGCCTCGGCGCGCAACTTTGGGTACCCTCTGGCGAGCGCTCTCTTTATGCTACGGATGGCACGCTGCGCGCCATGTTCCGCACGCTCGTTGCCGGCGACTTCGGAATGTTCACGTATGCAGGCCAACTTGGAGTGCACGTTCGCCCGCTCGATGAGTCGCCCGTGCCCGGAGCACCGCGCGGCAGCGAACTGCTCTTCGGCATGGCCGCGGGCTCGAAGTTCGCCATTAGCCGCGCTTACAACGCTGCATTCGTCCTAGGACCCGAGGTATTCGGTGAAACGGCCTTTCACAGCCCGTTTGGTAAGCATACATCCGGCGTCGAAGCGTTGCTCACGGGGCGGCTGCAACGCGCCGATGAACATGGCGCGCGCGAGACCGTGAAGCTCGGTTTTGGTGAAGGAATTCACGCGCAGTTCGGTGCGCCTGATTGGCGCGCCGTTGTGGCTGTAGAAATTTACGATCGTGTTCGCTGAGGCGGCTTTTAGCATGATCCCGTTGCAAAATCATTACATTTGGGACATCAGAATCAGCGAGTCGTGCTAGATTCCGCTGATGAACGACTGGCTTTATCGCACCCCATCGGCATTTCGAGGCAAGCAAGTATTTCGCCTAGGCCTTGCGGCGAATTTTGGCATTGACGAGGCTGGTGTACAGGCGGCGATTGACCGGGGTGTTAACCTGTTTCTCTGGACGCAACTTCGGGACAAGGGGCTCGCAAATCCGCTGCGCGGCGCACTCAAGGAGCGGCGTGAGTCCGTGGCGGTGGTGGGTTATGCGGCGTTGGGTTGGTTTGGCTGGGGCGTTCGCAGCGGCGCGGAGAAGCTTCTGCGCAAGCTCGGCACCGACTACCTCGACGTCTATCAGTTGGGTTGGCTAGGAGTCACCTCGGCGTGGACGGCTGCGACGGAACGCGAGCTCGTTCACCTGCGCGAGAGCGGTAAAGTGCGAGCCATTGGAGTAAGTATCCATAACCGATCGCGCGCGGCGGAGCTCTCGCGCACCTCGCCACTCGATCAACTCATGGTTCGCTACAATGCCGCGCATCCCGGGGCGGAGCGAGACATCTTTCCACAATTACGCGACAAAAAGCCCAGCATTCTAGCCTATACGGCAACGTCTTGGCGTCGCTTGCTCAAGCGTCCGAAAGGCTGGAATGGCGCGGTCATGACGGCGGGTGATTGCTACCGGTTCCAGCTCTCAAATCCGCACGTAGATCTTGCTCTAATGGGTCCGGCGAGCCGTGCGCAAATGGACGAGAATCTAAATGCCCTCGAGAAAGGCCCCCTTTCGCCCGACGAGGAAAAGTGGATGCGGGACTTTGGGAAAGTGGTCCACGGCTGAAGGAACGACGGACTCGCAGAGATCAGCCTAACATTGATCTTCGTACAACTCAGGGTCGACAGATTTGGCGCTCGACGTCATTGGGCTGTCCCTTGCCACGAAATGTGAACCCGATGCTGGCCCGGTGTTGCAATATCGAACTTAAGCGAGTGATTGACAGCGTCAAACGTGAAGTCTACGCAGGTGTCGTTCACGGTGACCGCTTGTGGCCTATGTCCAGACCAGGCACAGAAAGTTCCGCAGTCTCGGAGCGTCATTTCACAGTGTTTTTCGGATCCCCAGTTAAAGTCTTTCACAGCGGCTGCGCTGTTGAATTTATCGACTAGTCCGATAGGGGCAAAGTCCCGCTGGACGGGCACTAGCGTAATGAGCTCGAACTCTCGCGGCCCCAGTGAAACGGACTGCTCTTCTTCCAATCCGAGCACTTCCAATGTTTGAGCATTATGGGAGTAACAAGCAAACCTTTCACCTTGCAACTCAGGAACATCCGCGGGCCTAAAGGCGGTGATGGGACGCGAGGTCGGTCGCCCGTCCGCTACGTATTTTGCATTGAATACGCCGATAATGCCTGCGTTGCCATTTCGATTCCAGATTTTCAGCAACACGTCTTCAACCGTGGGGTTGACGCACAGCGTGTCCAATGTGGGGACCGCAGGCCCATCGCAACGAAGTATCGTTCCGTCGCTGCAGACAAGCTTTCGCAATAGATCAAAATCATGTATGCCCGGCTTGTCTGAAACGTAAACAGGACCACCAGATATAGCCCTGCCTGCGGCATGGTAGCGACCCCACTCATGGCCACTTTGGAACATGTCCCAATCCGGCTGCATGAATTCTCCAAACCACAGGCCCACCTGCGCGTTCGTGTAAATGTGCAGACCGTGACTTTCGGGGAGCCGTGGGAAAAAGTCGATTGAACTACGAAGCAAACTCGACTCTTGTGAACCGTACCAAGATTCTTGGCCATTCGACATGCAATTAATGAGTCGACCCTCGAAATGAACCTTTACGCTGGCTTCGAGGGCCTTTCGATAGACGCGCGTTACCCGGACGCGGCCGCCGTGGCCTTGGGCAATTGCCTCGAGCAGCGCTTGACTATCCACCTTGACGCCGTCGACGCCTTGACTCTGAAGATATTCGTGAAAATCCGAGTAGAATTCCGCGATTTTCTCGGGTGCAATAAAGCCCACCAAGCTTCCCCACCAGTCTTCATTGAATTTGGGCGCGTGCGCCATGATCCCCTCCCCAAATCGACGGATCTGATCAGTGACCGAGTATCCAGGAAGACTTTCTGAATCGACTCCACCCCAGTATCCGACGATGGTGTGCCACACGAGAAACACCTTTACGCCGAATTCATCTTTCGCCAACTTTACGGTGGAGTTTAGCTCCGAGTTGAATTTCTGATTGGGTCTAAACTCTGTCTGGCGATATTCACCTGTTGGCATGAGCTTCGTGCTCTGCCAACCGTCGTCGAGTATCAAGAACCGCGGCTGCACGCCGCCCTTTGCAAATTGTTGTAAGCCAAATTTCACACTCTCCGCACTCACTTCTTGATAAAAAGCATCCCAAGTACACCAGCCGAAGTAATCCGTGAAGTCGGGCAAAGCCTTGTCGCAGCGAAGCCGTCCCATATTCAATTTTTCGCAAACACGCCGAGCTCCCCTTCGCACCAGTTCAAACGGGTTGGGTCCGTGCGCTATATAAAGGCCGACTCCGCCATTGCCCGCGGTGTGAGGGTCCCCCGTTTCAGCGAGAATCTCAAGATGCTGATCGGCTCGCCCACGCAGGGAAAATCGAAACGGGTCGTCCAATAATGGTACGCACATAAGCCAAAGTCCGCTAGTTAGCTCTGCTAGCAAGAACTGGGTCTCTGGGGGAATGTCGGCGACGCTGGTGCCAGCCTTCGGCTTCATCCAATAGGGCTCGTAGCGGTGACAAAGTGTGAAGCGTTTAAGGCTCGGAAGTTGGCCAAGCTCAAACACATGCCTTGACCCGGTAGCGGGCTTTATCGCAACAAGAAAAGCATCCTCCGCCCCAGAATCCGCGTCCAGGCGGATTTCTTCGTTCAGGCCTACAACAAGTATGCAACCAGCGTGATAAAGGTTCTGACCGGAAACGGTAAACGTCATGATTGGAAATCCTGGGCCGGCAAATGACGTAGGATGTAAGCAGGATGTTGAGGGACAGTCCACAAAAAGCTCGACAGGGTTCGTCCGCTCTGGTTCACTCTGGCCGCCTTAGCGTTCGGCGGTCCCATGTCGGCGACTCAATTACCCTCGCCTGCAGTTTTATCAGCAATGCCTCTGGATGTCGCCGCGTCCGAGACAATCCGTCTAGGAGCTGCTTCGGCAACGGCGACTAGCGCCGCCGAAACCATTAGTCGCATAAAGCACTCAGCGACACGCCTTCCTTTTTTGGATTTTCTGCGAGCCATTGCCTCGCAACTTATCGTGCTGCACCACTTGTCTTTCTACGGCCCGCTTGCCGAATGTGCCTACCCTGCAGCCCCAACGTTGATGGATTGGTTGATGCGGCGCGCGCGTATGGCCGTTCAAGTCTTTTTCGTATTGGGAGGTTTCTTCACCGCCAGCAGTTTAAGCCGAAGCAGGGTGTTGAATTCAAAGTCGGTCGCCCTAATCATTGCGGGGCGGTATCGCCGCATCGGGCTGCCCTACTTGGCCGCTTTGATCGTTGCGATCCTCGCGAATGCTTTGGCTCGTCGTTGGATGACGCATGAAGCAATATCTGCATCGCCCACTTGGGGACAACTGTTGGCGCATGCAACATTTTTGCACGACATACTCGGCTACCAAGCGCTTACTGCGGGTATTTGGTATCTAGCCATTGATTTTCAGCTATTTTTGCTTTGTTTGGGCGTGTTTTGGGCGAGCCAAGCATGGTTGCGACGCAATTCACCATGCACGAATGAAGCGGCTTTGAGGATGTTGCTTAGAGTGCTCAGCCCATTGGCAGTGGCGTCACTGCTTTGGTTCAATCGACATGCCAAATTCGATGCCTGGGCAATCTACTTCGTGGGAAGCTACTTTCTCGGCATGTTGCTGCATGAACTCCTTCAAAAGCGAGCAAGGTTTTCCTGGGTCGTTGCTTATTGGGGACTGGTAATCGTAGCTGCAGTTCTTGACCCTCGGCCCCGCTTGCTAGTCGCATCTGCCACGGCGCTCATTGTGTTTATTGCTGCGCGCCTAGGAATTCTGCAACAATGGCCGAAGAATCGCGTTGTCGACTATTTGGGACGCATCTCGTACAGTCTGTTCTTGATTCATTTTCCTGTACTGCTGTTGGTTAACGCTTGGGGCAGTGAGCGTTTGACGACGTCCACCGGTCTAGCGGTATTCGGGCTAATACTGGCCTACGCACTCAGCTTAGTCGCTGGGGTATTATTGTATCACGGTGTTGAAAACAGAGTACGCTGAGCGCTCAACAACGGACCTTTTGAACTCTTCGCGTCCTGCAGTGGGGTGGCGTGGGGTGTGGCAATGCTTTCCAACCAAGCGAGGCGCGGGCGAATGCGAGCGACGATGCTTCTTCGGGGTGCATTCTGCATCTCCGCCTCCCAGCTCCTTATTCTGGGGCGGCCCGCATTTGCGGCGAGTAAAGTTGGCATGCGAGTAATGGGGTCGTTGGCGACGATGAAAAACGAGTGGTAGTGCAGGCGGTTGTCGTCGCGCCGTCCCAAGATGGCCACGACGTCACCCGGTTGAAAATCCGCACGGAGTTCGAAAAGTCGCCGGAAGAAGCGACGTCGATCAGCAAAGATTATGCGCTCTGCTTCAGGGATTTCCAGCAGTTCGAACCAATCGGGGCGGATTTTCGCAAAATCAATGAGCCTGTCGACGCTGCGCCGGTTCTCGATGTCGAGGGCGTCGAAATCAATGTGACCGATCTTGCGCCCTCGGCCCTCAGCTCGTCCTAACCAGCGAGTGTCCGCCATTCGCTCCCAACTATCTAAAATGAAGTCCACACATACCTGAGGTATCTTGGGCCGACCCTTGGAACCGAATACGGGATAGCGATCCCCATTGAATTCGAAACTCGAATGGCCCTGTAAGTAAGCGGTTTTCCATTCATGGCGCAATTTACCGTCCTGCTGTCCCTCCTCCGTTTTCGGCTCGTCGAAGGGCAACGCTTCGGCGACCTCCTCATCGATTGACGCCCGAAGCAGACCGAGCACTCTTTGCTCACGTTTCGCCAATTCTCGAGCAGCCTCGACCTTTGACCGCATCTCAGGCCGCAACACCTCGCAGTCGAAGACTAGCTGATTCTCGCGAATTGTTAAAACTGCCGGAACTCGCGCGTCGCCGTAAACAAGCTGAGCGAGCACGGCTCCTGGCGTCAATCGTTCGATCTCAATTTGTGATGCCCCCGTTTGTACTCTCACCTGGCTGAGAGATATGTGCTTGGCCGGGCCAAGCGTTCCGCCCGCTGCAGTGACGCGATCGAACAACCATAACCGTGCTGGTGTTCCAAGTTCGGGCCCGTCTGTCCAGAAATATTCGCCACTCTTTCGTGCTGCATGCAGTGTCTGGTCACCTCGCTTAACGGCTATTTCGCGCTCGGTAAACAATTGGCTGAGGGCGACACTGCTTCCTAGTAACGCAGCTACGGCGGGCTGCTCCGCGTAAAGATAGCCGTCCGTGAGCAAAACTTGGCGCAGCTCACGCGGGTGATTGCGAAACCGGGCATACGCCTCAGCGAATGCCTTCCAAGGCGCTCCGCCCCGATAGAGTCGCTCGCGCAATGTCTTCACTATCGAGGATGTCGCATCGCTGAGGGGTGCCCAGAGAAAAAGAACAGGCTCAGCCTTTGCGCGTGCTACAACCTCGGCGCGTAATAACTCGAGGTTTGGTGCTCCTGGTAATGCGGGCTCAGCCTCAATTGCCCGGCGTCGGCGCAGACACAGCTCATCACTTGATTCAGCAGAATTACGACGAATCTCCGATACGACCGGTAACGGGCGCTGTTTGTGTGTACGACTGACCTGTGATCCATCAACGGCCAATAGGCTAGACGCAGTGCAAAGTAGTAAGACTTGCAGCGCGGAACCGGGCCGCCATTTTCGTACGCTGTACATTGTCGAGCCACCAAGGTCGCGATTGCGCCGAAGAGCCGAACACACCGCGGTTCAATACACTAGTAGCGCGATTCATCAGAACTGATGGGTCTTTCGGACCGGCCGCTTCGCGGCCATCGCGCCACTAGCCTTATTTTCTTGGGCATTCGCCCAAACCCAAAAATTCGCTTCGCGAATTTCTAGTACCTCAATTCAATAGAATTGAGGTACTAGCCGCAACATCCAACCCTGAACCGGCACCAAGCGTTACGATTTATAAAAGTGTTCAATTTCAGCCAATTGCACATGCTCCCACTTGTCGGCTCGGGGGCTCGGCCCTAGGGGTCCGGTTCATGCAAATAGATCTTCAAGGGCGACGTGTATTAGTCGCTGGGGTAGCTGACGACGGGGGTTTTGGCTTTGCGATGGTCCGGGCTTTTGCCGAATGCGGGGCAAACGTCTGTGTCGCTACTTGGCCACCGGCATTGAACATTTTCGAGATGATGTGGAAAAGGGGGAAATTTGATGCTTCGCGTCGCTTGTCTAATGGAACGCTTTTCGATATCGAACAAGTGTTTCCCCTTGATGCGGCCTACGACAGCCTCGATGAGGTACCTGCCGAAGTGCGCAACAATCGCCGTTACGTTGAGCGTGGAGATTTCACAATTCAAGGACTGACTGACTCAGTCCGACGCCGTTGGGGCGCCTCTTCGCTCGACGTTGTTGTTCACTGTCTAGCCAACGGTCCGGAAGTGTCTCGACCGCTGATGGACACTTCGCGTCAAGGGTACCTAGCGGCCATTAGTGCTAGCGCGTATTCCAATGTGTCCCTAGTAAGCCATCTTGCCCCTTTGATGCGCACTGGCGGTTCATTTCTCTCGCTGAGCTACTTGGCTAGTGAACGAGTCGTGCCCGGCTACGGCGGCGGTATGTCCTCGGCCAAGGCCGCTCTCGAATGTGATACGCGCTATCTCGCCTTCGAAGCGGGCCGTCGCTACGGTGTTCGGGTGAATGCCCTCTCCGCTGGGCCCTGTGCCTCTCGCGCTGCGAGCGTCACTGGCATGATTCACGAGGTTGTAAGCTATTACGAAAACAACGCTCCGCTGCCACATCGACTGGAACCTGCCCAAGTAGCCAACGCGGCAGCGTTCATGTGCAGCCCACTAGCCGCTGCCATTACCGGAACGACGCTTCACGTTGATCACGGGCTTCACGCAATGGCAAAAGGCTTAGGGCCCAACGATTTGAATTGGCTGGGTCTTGAGCAAGACATCGCCAAGATTGCTTGACTTGCATTACTAGCGCGCGTGAATAGGTGGAACCAGCCCCTCAGGCCAATCGTTACTGCGCGAATACTTGGCATCAAGTGCTTTCAACGCTTTGGAGCCAATATTTTGTTCGCGCCAATGACGTCCCGGTGGTGAAGCGTCAAGCCAGTGAAAGCTCTGGTCTCGGACATCCAAGTGTACGAATTGGGTTTTGGGATGCGTATAGATGCCGACACCGACACGGGGAATCGTCCTCAAGTATGCCGCCAAGAGAGGTGGCTTCACGCCGCTCAATTTGAAGTCGATGGCGCGCCCTTGCGCATGTAGCCCCTCTCTTCGGCGGCCGGCTTGGCGATACGCGGAGACGACGTCAACCTGCTCCGTGGAAAAATGATAGGCCGCACGAAACACCAATTGCAACAAGCGCCGGTCGAGCGTCGTCGTCAATTCATGTTCGCGATCCCTGGTATCACTCAAAAGGGCATCGAGTCCCCGCGCTGCCCGCTCATCAATTTGGCCGGAAGGATCATATAGGCGCACCGCCAACATTTGCCGAGTATTGGCATTACGAATCTGCAATTGTGCCAATTTCGCAAAGGATGATTGCGACACATCCGGTATCTTGCTCGCCCTCGCCGCTGGCGGTTTGCTGGCAGCTGATTTCATTCCCGGGCGTGCGTTATGACTCGCCGATTGACTCGCCCGCGAAGCAATCGTAAAAATACCGATCGCAATCAGTTGCAGGGCTACCCTGGCTCGAGGCATGCGCACAATGTACCTAACGGGACTCCTCCCAACCGGTGGGACCATGTTTGCCATTTCTATTTGAAATGCCGGCACGCCGTGCGATTGGTTTTCATGGGCGACCCGCTCGTCCGTTCCGACGTTTTGATTGTGTTGGTTGTCTGGGCCCCGGCCCAGACAACTGCGTCCTGAAAACTTGACTCAAACGTCATGACTTTTTCGCCTTAAGGTCGCTAATCAGGAGCCCCTCCCAACTGGAATCCTCATGTCTGCCTTGCAAAACCCAAATGCCGACCTCAAGTAGCCTATGCTACCGAGCTGCGCTTGCGCCGTCTAGGGCGATCTTTTAAGATTCCGGCACAACTTATGAAAGAGAAATTATGACGGCGATTGTTGACGCTCAGCCGCGGATCCTATTGTTCGATATTGACGGGACGCTGCTCACTGCGGACGGCGCTGGTCGGCGCGCACTCTCCATGGCGATTCGTGATGTCTGCGGTCGCAGCGATGCGGTCGAGGGTATTGATTTTCGCGGTATGACTGATGCACTAATCATCGAGCACGCTCTGCGCGCCGGACCAGGCACGACGGACGATTACAACATACAAGAAATTTATTCCTCCTATTTGAGGTACCTAAAACGCGAACTTGCAAAGAGTCAAAGTGTTCGCACGCTTCCTGGCGTCGTCTCCGTGCTCAACGACCTTCGCCGTCAACGCAATCTTCTGGCAGTGGGTCTTGGCACAGGGAATATTGAAGAAGCGGCGTATATGAAACTTGGTCGTGCTGGTCTGAAGGAATATTTCACTTTCGGAGGCTTTGGTTCAGATCATCACACAAGAAGTGAACTGCTTCGCATTGGAGCCGCCCGCGGCGCCAAGCACTTGGGCTTTGCCTTGGCAGACTGCGCGGTTATCGTTATTGGCGACACATATCACGACGTTGACGCAGCTCTTGCGATCGGGGCTCAATGCATTGGTGTCGGAACATCGGGTAAAACTCCGTCAGAATTGCGGTTACGCGGCGCCACCCACGCCTTTGAGAATCTGGAAGATCCAAAGGTAATGGAGGCGCTGCGCGGCCCGACTTAACGGGATGGCACACGACTGACGACGGCTGTCTCGCGGCGTCTCGGCTCGCTTCCGCCGGGATCGCACAGCAAAGACATAATCAGTGACTCGGACTGATATGACGGATAAACACGCGGCAGGCTGGGGCTATGTGAATTGCCCAAACTCCCGAGCGCAGTCAATCAATCGTCTTCCGCAGCCGCAGGAATCACACTCTTGGTGCTCGCCTTGGCAGTGGCGACTCGGGCTTTGGGAGCGGTCTTCAGCGTGATGCGAATGAAGTCGTGTACGTCCAAAAGATCTCGTGGAACTTCACTTTGGTCGGCAAGTTTCTTGGCAATTACCCGCGTGAGGGCCAAGCGCCTCGTGTAGCCGGCGCTACTCGGTTGGGCCGCAGCCGTTTCACGCGACCCTGCGGCCTTGAGCTGTAGACGGAAAACCATAGGGTGGATGCACATGTGCTCCGTGGGATACACGGCTGCCGAGAGCGCCGTTGCGAGTTCCCAGCGTGTCGGCTCACCAGAATAGGCTGCCAGCGTCGCGACGTAGCGATCGAAGCGCTGCTCGAACCGCGCTTTACCATAGAGTAACTCGTGCACGGCGATAGCAAGGTCTCGCAGCCGTTCCGGGCTGGCGGATTTGGGCTTCTTGAGCTGAGCCGGGGGCACGAGATCCGTGTGTCCCAAAACGCCGACGACCCGGTCCCATAGCTGCTCGTAGCTCTGACTGGCGATAAGCGAGTCGAGCACTGCGGCAGACAGTTGCTCCTGCGCCTCTTGAATTAGCGCTGTCCGATGCCGCAGTGTCCGTTGCTCGGCACCTTCGCCCCGAACCTCCTGCACCCATTTCGGATCGAGTAGACCCGCGGGGTAGATATCTCGAAACCTCGCGAGCTGAATGGCAAAAGTCGGCCCATTGGCTCCCGGTATTAGAGATTGGGCATTCGCGCGCGCGGCGAGCAAACGTTGAAGGCGAAGCGACGCCGACTTCTGGTCCGGACTCGGTTGCTCCACCTTGCGCATCAGATCGTGAAAGCCGCTGGCCATGGTGCGTTCCTCGCCATCCTCGAATAGATAGCCGCGCTTGCCGCCCGTTTCCCAAGCCAGTACCCCAATTCCCCAATCTTTTCGCGAGGCGTGAGCATAGAGCGAGGGTAAACGTGTGTTGTCAGTGGCCAGGGTCATGAAACCTCGTTGGAAATGCAGTGACGCAGACGGAACGCAGGTTCCAAGTATCCGAACCACTGCGGCTAGGGACGTGCGCGGCCGCTAACGACGGTCAGTCCGTCGCATTGAGCGCACCGAAGAACTCAGCCTAGCACAAGCTCTGCCCGATCTCGAGCTTTCCCTCTACGATCGAGGTTTAACCGCAGCTGCTCGCCAGCCGCCACACGTTCCGGTCGCACGGTAGTGGTACTATTCAGGTTTGCTCGGGCTCTGCTTTTTGGCCTTGCGGGCCTTTTCTAGCTTGTCAAGCAAGTCCAATGGATTGTCATTGGCCTTGGCAGTGCCAGCGCCTGCGGCGGCAGGTCTATTTACTTGGGCAGTATCGGTGGCCCTTGTGTGCTTTTTTACCTCCGCCCAGTTCGAGTTGACCGCAGCTGCATGTTTGACGAAGGCATCGGAGAATGACTCACTTGCGGGGCTCGCGTTGACGGCTGGTCGCGCGTGGGCGGCGGACTCAGGCGGTCCGATTTCTGCCGGTACTGGGATGGTACCTGTTACCGAAGCGCCGGCACTTGGCAACGCAGGATTCGTCACTGCCAGCGGTGCGGCGCGTTCGGCTTGGATTGGACCAAGCTTGGCCGACACCGGCGCTTGATCAAGCTTGCGATCCGAGTGTTTGACTCGAATTGCCAACAAGGTGCAAAGGATAAGGCACAATAGGGCACCCGCAGCAATGACCATAAAGCGCCGTTGGCGAATTGCGGACATTGCCGAGGATTGCGGCCCAGAGGCAATCTCGACCTCCAGCTCCTGCTCAAAGGCGACATCGATCGAGACTTCGAGCTTTGCCTGTGGAGATGCGCTAACGGCGCGCACTGCTTTCTCTGCGCGCACGCCCTTTGCGCTGCTGGCCGCCGCCTCGTCTTGATCAATTGAGCGGGCCTGATCAGTTATTGCAGGCGCAACTACTTGGACGGGGCTCGCGTCATTTTCGATCGGTGTTTCAACACCCTGGTAAGCGAGCAACTTAGGTTTCTCGGTGACGGGGACAAATGGTTCCGAGCTGCGGCTTGCGTCTTCAGACCGAGTCTCGGCTGGGCTGACCCGAGGATGCGATGTAGACCGAAGTGATTCAGGAAGCGAATCAGGTTCTTCAGGGGCAGCCAAAGCCTCGGCTGGGTTAACCGGAGGAGGCGATGAAGACGGAAGAGACTCAGGAAGCGTGTCTGACTCTTCGGGTGCAGCCAAAGCCTCGGCTGCGCCTTCCGGATTGCTATCGACGGACTCAGCCTGCGCTGGTGTTTTCTCGATCGTTAGCGATTTCGGTGGGGCGCTTGCCTGGGGACCAGCAGCAGTAGATTCAGATTGCGGGGCGGCCGCTGCCGCTTCGTCAAGATCATCCCAACCCGCATCCAAATCCTCGTGGCTCAATGAGGCCATAGCCATTATCTACCCCAAATTGACCAACCCCGCCCCCGATTCGCATCCGGGGCCAGGCGATTCTTCAGCTTGGCACGGTGCAGCGGGGGCGATCTGAAAAGTTGACTCAAGATCGACGCTATTTGCGGCTTCGGCAGGCCGTTCACCCCGCGTCCAAAGGGTCACCCGCCACGTCGGGGATTGCCGTCGGTGCAGTCACGCCACCGTTCGGGTCGGCGCTGTCGGGCATGGGCTGACTCGGATCGCCGGGGGGAAGCTCTTCTGCACGTAGGTTGACGTCGCAAGCGGTCTCATCGCCAACCGTGCTCGTTACTGTGCAACTAGCACCCCCGAGACCGTCGAGGGGGCAGTTTCGGACGATGCGATACGTTTGGTCGAGGGCGGCATTCCAGCATTGGCTGATAACCCAAGCTTGCCCTGCGGGCACGTCACCGCTCGTGACAATCATGTCGCTGCGCCCACCAATCCCGGCGCTGTGTCGCACGCGGGCAAACACGAGTTCTTCGGCCGCCGTGGCCGTACCTTCGACATTGCCGCGGTAGGCCAAGCGCACACGATTGACTTCGTTCACCAGATGGACTTCCTGCAAGAGTGCGTCAATGCCAGGTTTCACCACGGGATCTCGCGTGAAGTTCTTGAGCCCGAATGCCAGCGTCGTGCCCAGTTTACCATGCGCAAAACCAGCCAGAATCTGTCCCTGCGCGTGCACCGTCGGGTCTACGCTGTGCAGCGTGTCCAAGTCGAAGCCGGCTGTGCCGACGCCACGTCGCGGTCGGAGTCCGACCGCAATTTCCCCCGCCGCGATGCGCGAATAGGCCGCAGTTCCGGCGAGGCGTCCGTCGAGGCGCCACCTGAAGCTGCGAGGTGCCGGATGCCGCATAATGAAGCGAAACTCTGTTTCGCCTCGCAGGACGGGGCCCCAAACGCGCAAGTCTCCCAGCCTGTACGTAGGGTTGCTATCGCGCACGAGCGCTACAATCGATATCAATGAGTCGCGCAGCGCTTGATTGAGGTCATGGACAGCCTCACGAGCGCCGTTGAGATCGGGCGTGCCCGCCCCTGCGGCGTCATTTGTAACTGCAGCAAGCTCATCGCTGGCCAGTGAATCCGCCTCGACGGTGTCATCCGCCGTTGCCAAGGCTTCAGCATTGCCGTCCCCAGTGATTCGCATTTGAACCGCGGCCAACTCCGGAGCTCCTGCGGTATAGTCATCGCCCGACGACGGATTGGCGGTCGAACCACAAGCGGCGACGAGTAGCGATTCGGACAGAACGGAAAGGGCGGATAGGGTACGAAATGAATTCGATTTCATGTTCTGGGACTCCTTAAAATTGCGATACGATTGGGCAACAAGCAAAGGATGGCGGGCGTTTTTGCGCAAACTTGCGCGTCTCCGAAGAAATTCGGCTCACGATAGAATCAAATGGGAAGGAATTAATCGAGGCTAGGCAGGCCCTGCCCGATCCAGTCTGGGACCACACGCTCCTCGGGATCGAGTTGGCGATTATTGTTTGGGTCGGCGTGAAGTGTGGTGCGGCCACCGATGCGCTGGCGAATTGCGTCCAACAATAAAGGATGACGATCCACGTCAATCACGATAACGCGCTGCACCGTGTTCAAAGTTTCGGTGTCAGCCGCGTCCAGTTCGGCTGGTATTAGCCAGCGATGCGGTCGAAAAGCCCACAGCACGGCCGGGGTCGTCGCCGAGTCCCAGATGACGTTAGACAAGGGGCGCATGTGAAGCGTGCCCTGCATTGCAGCGTAGAGGACGAACAAGGTGCCGTCACCACGCAATCCCGAGAAAAGAATTGATCGCCCTTGCAAAGTGGGCTCGGAAGCGGTCGTCGTCAAAGGAGCATCGAGCCCGCAGAAACCCCCGGGAGGCACGGGCACGGCAGGCAGCGGCGGTTCGACTTTACTTGTCGCCAGGTCGACGACGAAGGGTCCCGGCAATACGACGTTGCCGTCGGCGATATCACAGGGGATAAATCGCAGCTCGCCGAATACGAGCACCGCGTGGCGCAATGCGGAAGAAGGCAACAGTGTTTCCGGATCGGTCGCTTGAGGTTCAGCCGAAAGATCATTGACGACCGTAACACCCATCTCGCTAGGATTGCCGACGCCCGTCGAGCTACAGGCCAGCGCCAGCAGGCTGAGCAGCCCCGCAAATTGCCTTAGAAATCTCATTGCGCGGCGTCCTCCGGGTCGCGGGAAAGCGGGAACCATTGAATGTTGAGTTGGTAAACAGCGGTTCCTTGGGGCTCCGCGTCGCATAGCTCGGTTAGCGCTTCGCGAAACTGATGGATGCGCTCTTTGACTTGGGATGCCGTCCGAGCGCTCACGCACACGGTCAAAGCGGCCAAATCCCGCAGCCGCGCTGGGATATCGTCGATCGATTCGGCGGCTCTTTGCAGCATTTGACGGTGAAAATTCCCCGCGCCAAGCGCCGTCACTTCGTGTTCAGTCGTGAGTGTAGGCTCGCCGCGCAGCAGGCGGCCTGAAGCCGCATCGCGTTCGAGAAGACCGAGACTGAGCAACAACTCGAGGGAATGGGCCGCCTGCGTTGGAGAAATTGCCGGACGAAGTTGTTGAGCAATCCACTTCGGATCCTCAGAGAAATCATGCCGCGCCGCGAGCTCTCGAATCGCTGGGTGATACCAATGTGACAAGTAGGTCAAGAGCAAGCCGTCAATCCGTCGTGCGGTCCGGAACCGCCGCGAAGCGGCAATGCGTTCAAAAGCCCGGTTCTTTTCGGTACTGTCTGCCGCTTGATCAAAGGCCACAAGATCGGTGAAGAACTCGCGTTCCGCTCCGCTCAGCCCGAGGGCGTCGGCAAACTTCGGAATCGAATCTGCACCCAGATTGCGATCGCCATCCATCACCAACTTGAAGAAGTTCGGTGACCGCAGCCCCGCACGCTTTGAGAATGTGCGAAATGAAAAACCCGCTCGCCTGGCCTTCTGCGCCTCGTAGTAGCCACGCAGATAAGCCCGAAAGTCCAAGAAGTCGAAGACGCTCGGCGCGACTTCCTTCGGGCTCTTTGGGGTGCGACGCGTTGTCATCTCCAAACACTCTGCATTGGCGAAAGGGGTTTAGCAAGACTAATGGATCAATTTCAGAATACAGACTGAATACAAATTAGC
>Ga0075520_1000283_pt1 | contig 21434 bp, 12 predicted proteins | sample NGEPerB_FD_75100 | JGI IMG/M metagenome (GOLD analysis project Ga0075520, IMG submission 75100) | Arctic peat soil microbial communities from the Barrow Environmental Observatory site, Barrow, Alaska, USA - NGEE PermafrostAB12-B | ecosystem: Environmental > Terrestrial > Soil > Wetlands > Peat ... | reverse complement strand
CAATTGCATACAGCTTAATTAAATTAGAATATGAGTAAAAATAAGAAATCGGAAGAGTTACTCATCGCAAACAAAAAACTTTCCATCCAAATCGCTGAGAAAGAAAGATTGGCAGCAGTTTTAGTCGTAGCTAAAAAAAAACTAACCTCTCAAAACGATGAGAAAGAGAAAAGTGCAACAGAATTAATCGCTGCTAAGGAAGAGATAGAAAAAAGTGCAGCAGAGTTAGTTATTGCAGATGAAGAAAAAACAAAACTTACGCACGAGTTAATTATTGCTGACCAGGAGAAAGCAAATCGTGCAGCAGAGCTGGTCATTGCTAATGTAGAAAAAGCAAAACGTGCAGATGAATTAGTCATTGCTAACGAGGAGAAAACAAAACTTGCGGCAGAGTTAATCATTGCTAAATCAGAGAAGGCGAAACGAGCAGCAGAGTTAGTTATTGCGAAATCAGAAAAAGCAAAACGTGCAGCAGAATTAGTTATTGCGAACTTAGAGAAAAAAAAACGAGCAGGTGAATTAATCATAGCTGACAAAGAACTTGCTTTTCAAAACAAAGAAAAAGCAAAACGTGCAGCAGAGTTAGTCATTGCAAACGTAAATAAAACAAAACGTAATGCAGAATTAGTCATTGCGAATATTGAGAAAGCTAAACGAGCTGCGGAGTTTGTTATTGCTAACAAAGAACTTTCTTATCAAACCATAGAGAAAGCAAAACGTGCAGCAGAGTTTGTCATTGCTGATGCAGAAAAAGCAAAACGTTCAGCAGAGCTGGTCATTGCGAACATAAAGAAAGCAAAACGTGCAGCAGAGTTGGTCGTTGCTAATGTAGAGAAAGCAAAACGAGCAGCAGAGTTAGTTATTGCAAACAAAGAACTTGTTTATCAAAAAAGTGAGAAATCAAAGCATGCTGCAGAGTTAATCATTGCGAACGTAGAGAAAGCAAAATATGCTGCAGAGTTACTTATAGCGAACGTAGAGAAAGCAAAACATGCAGCAGAGATCGTCATTGCGAACAAAGAACTCATACTGAATAAAGAAAAAGAAAAACTTGTAATAGAGTTAATCTTTACTAACAAGGAACTCGCCTTTCAAATCAAGGAGAAAGAAAAACGTGAAGATGAGTTAATCATTCTTAACGCAGTACTTGACCATCAAAACAAAGAGAAAGTAAAACAGACAGCAGAATTAATTTCAGCTAAAGAACAAGCCGAAAATAGCAACCAGCTCAAATCCGCCTTTCTTTCTAATATGAGTCATGAGATACGTACCCCCATGAACGGTATTCTTGGCTTTGCTGAACTCTTGAAAGAGCCAAACTTAACAGGCGAAGAGCAACAGGAATTTATTAAAATCATCCAGATAAGTGGCGCACGTATGCTCAATACCATAAACAATATTGTTGATATTTCGAAAATAGAATCAGGACTGATAAAAGTTGATGTTAAGGAGTCGAATATAAACGAACAAATCGAATTCATTTATAAGTTTTTCAAGCCTGAGGTAGAAAGTAAAGGAGTAAAGTTTTTCTTTAAATGCGGTTTGCAATCGAAAGAATCCATCATTAAAACAGATAATGAAAAAATCTATTCAGTCCTGATAAACCTTATTAAAAATGCCATTAAGTTTACTAATGAAGGTTCAATTGAATTTGGATATAAAAAAAAGGAAAAATACCTTGAATTCTTTGTAAAAGATACGGGGATTGGCATTCCACAGAATCAGCATAAAATAATTTTTGAGAGATTCAGGCAGGGTAGTGAATCGCATGACCGGGGATATGAAGGCAGTGGCCTGGGTTTATCTATAGCGAAATCTTATGTAGAAATGCTTGGTGGGGAAATATGGGTGGAAAGCGAAGAAGGGAAAGGCTCAATATTTTATTTTACCATTCCTTACAATGGTATATCGGAAGAAAAAATAGAAATAGTAAATATTGTTTCCGAAGAGCATAAAGAAGTTGAAATAAAAAACCTTAAAATATTGATTGTCGAAGATGATGAAATATCTTATTCACTTCTTACTAAAACGCTCCAGAAAATCAGTTATGAGGTTTTACATGCAATAACGGGAGTTCAGGCCGTTGAAGCTTGTCGTAATAATCCTGACCTTGATTTGGTTTTAATGGATATTAGAATGCCCAAAATGGATGGAAATGAAGCCACACGTCAAATCCGTCAATTTAATAAGGATGTAATTATCATTGCTCAAACAGCCTATGCATTTTCTGGTGACAAAGAAATGGCAATAGAAGCCGGATGCGATGATTATATTTCAAAACCGATTAATAAGACTCTATTATATGAGTTAATCAAAAAACATGTTAATAAATAGAAAACTTATACTAAACTATAGTAGCTTCACTTTTCATAAGAAAAGTTTAATGAAGAAATGAAGAAGTTTTTAAGGGGAGAACAATGATTAAGAATTTTCCTAATATAAAAGTTGAGCTAGTCACTACCATTCCGTCGCTGGAAGCCCAAGCCGGAATGATTGATTAAACATTTTTGCTCCCCCAGCAAAAATGATCTTCACAAGCCACAATCAACTGGTACAGAGATTACATGAAGGCCAAACCCTCTGCCGAGCTCTAGTGGAAAAGTATTAGCCGCCAGGAGTGAAGCGAGAAATCGGCTAAGTCTTTCCTGTCAAAAGGGGAGGGGATGGCCCCTTCATCAGCCAGGCTGATGTAAATATTCTTTCTCTGGAGTAAGAATGATGTGATCCAGCAGGCTGATATCAAGGATTATTCCTTGTCCAGTATTTCCTGCACTTTCTTTTGTAACAATTTTTTATCTGGCAAGTAAAGCTGATACTTGGAAACAAATATTTTATTTGAAATTCCATGCAAAGCATATTCAACCATTACAGAATCTTTCTCTGCGGTAAGAATTATTCCTACCGGAGGATTGTCTCCCGAAACGTTCATTTCAGTTTCAAAATAACCGAGATACATATTCATTTGGCCAATGTCGCGATGCTCAACATCATTAATTTTTAAGTCTATCAGCACAAAGCATTTTAAAATACGGTGATAGAAAACAAGGTCAATGTGGTAATGTTTATTGTTCAGTGTTACACGATACTGTCTGCCGATGAAAGCAAAACCTTTCCCCAGTTCAAGCAAAAATTCTTGTAAATTGTCAATGATTTTTTGTTCTAATTCTTTTTCGGAATATCTGTACTTCTCTGGAATATTTAAAAACTCCAGCACATATGGATCTTTTACAATATCAGTACCGCTTTCAACGACATGTCCTTTTTTAGCCAAAGCTAAAATGCCTTTCTTGTCTTTGCTTAAAGCCAGTCGCTGAAATAGGGCGCTTGTCTTATGTATGATGCGACCAACTCAATTGGTGAGACACTGTCTCACTTTTCTTATAGCAAATGTAAAATAGTCGTATATAAGTAAGGTTGGAACGCGAAAATCCTTTACCTAATTCAATAGAAAGTTCTTTTGAAAGATTAATAAGCAACTGTTTCCCGTATTCTGCCTTTATATTTCCCTTTTGCTCAAATTCCACAATATGTTTTCCAATTTGCCAATAGGTAAGCAAAATTTCTTTGTTTATATTTCGGGTAACATTTCCCCTCGCTTCTTCAACAAGAGTTCTGATTTGGTTGATTAAAGACGAAAGGGAATTATCGATTTTAACAGGTTTCATATTTATATTATGAAAACCAAAGGTAACGCTTCTTAGTTATTTCTATTGTTCATTTCCCCATTTTCCTGATTCGGTTTAATATTCCCACTTTTTCAGAAAATTTGTAAATACTTGTTTACCCTGATTTTAAAAACTTAATGAAGTTAACAACTCTGTATTTGCATGTCTGTAAGATAGAAAATAGTATAAGATGATTTTCAAAGGCTTTTCTAGACTTACTCCCGTTATATGGCTTTTCATAGTAACTCCAAATACCCTCTTAAGAGGTCGCTAAGCGATGCGATTAAGCTTCTAAGGGAAATCTGCATCCCGAAATAGTGATAGATTAAAAGAAGCCCCTGAGAATCGTTTTTCAGGGGCTTCTTATTTCTTTAAGGCTTAACCATTAAAAAAAAGGGGTGTTACCCCCTTAATTTATTTTTCTTCAGATTTTGTTTTATTCTGAAATTCTACTGTATCAACGGTACAAGTAAGAACTGCTATAATTTTCTTAGCATCGTCCTTGTCGATGTATGCCCTTACTGTAGGCTCTCCCTGAATGGTAACGTGTGTACCAACCTTAAGGAAAGGAAAAACATTTTCACAATTCCATAATGAACACTCTACCCAAGACGTTTCATTAACTTTTTTACCGTCTTTAGCTGTAAAATGCTTATCTATTGGTATCCTTACGGTAAAGGATATGAAAATTTCATTGCTCTATGGCAAAATCTATATGGTTTTTCGAAAGGAATTACTGATTATCCATCTATTTGGAGAGAGATTTTCTGTTATTTGGCAGCAATTTATGAAGTTTGTTGGCTTTGTGATCCTGCAAGCGGATTAAAACATCAGTCAAACCGAGGGTTCAACTTCATTCATTTTACATGTGCCAAGCATATCTTCGTTCCTCATTCTACCTTATAGTGGATGTAAGATTTTTATCAGACAATGTGCAATCACTTTTTATTTTTCTATCTGTCATATTGTGTCTGGCTATGCTGTTGGAGATTCTGGGCTAATGGTAAAAACTATTGTGGGCGGCAATTGAAAGCCTATATTATTATCAGGGAACTCTATAATTTATGAAACTAAACCGGAGATATTCTTGTTAATGAAATACAAATGAATTACTGAATACTTTTATCACTGCCAATGAATAAAATACAAATTTCCTAATATATCATGATAAACGGCGTCAATATGTTTTAACGTTGAAATGTCTACGGGTGTATTTATCGTTAATGAACTCAGCCCTTCCACACAATTGCTACCACTTCCTCCCAGGCATCCACCTTTTCTGTTTAACCAGGGGGAATTATAAAACTGGTGTCCTACGGAGTCAGTAAGTTGAATCATCACATCAATTAATATATTTTCCGGATTAACAGTAGTATAATCTGAATGCTGATAGGTAAGAGAAATCGAAGTAAGTTTTCCATCGCTGTTGGTGTGAATTGTTGGTGTTACGAAAACTAAATTATATTTTGCATCAATATTCGAAAAACTTAAGGTATACTTTTTATCATCCAGCGTGAGATCATAAATCCCTTTTTTAAATGGAGCAGCTCCTATGTTAAATCCTGTGGTAAACCCATGTCCATTATTGTCAAAAGATTGTATGAAGCCACCCCGAATGGTATCATATGGACTTCCCTCAGGACCTGACATTGAACTTTTTGTAGGAGTTGTAAACCCCAGATCACCATTAATCCATGAACTATAATTTATTGTACTAATTGCGCTATCATTTATAACTGCCGGTTTGCTGTCGACCCCATATGTGCCGGCTACAATAGAAAAAGAGGAGATAATATACATTTGCTTATTACTTAAAACATCCAGCACACCATCATTATCTGCATCAATATTTTTGGCAATGGATTCAAAATAACCATCCAGTTCTTTAAAACCATTAATTTCGGCATCTGTTATAATTATTTCATGACCAAAAGGATCATGTGTCGGAATGACATTTGTTCCAGCCAGCGTGAGCGTTGATAAATCAATCGTAGTGGTATCCCCATTCGCCAGGGTTCCAAGAGGAAGCAAATCCAACCCTCGGGTAGAAAGTGTTCCGATATATTGATTGTTGCCATTTAGAAATACCAAAGCTGTGGCAGTTCTAGCATCGGGACAGGCAGTAAAAGAGCCATCAATAATATCCACAAATTTTATATCTACTTTCGCTCCTCCTGCAAAAAGAAGTACTTTCTTTGCGTCGGTCAGTGATAAAGATTCTGTTGAATTTGATTTTTGGATTTTTAATGATTTGGTCTCTGAAATTTTTCCTTTAATAGTAACTCCGGTTTTTTTGTTATCGTTATTTTCTTTTCTACAAGCAATAAATAAGAAAATGCCTATCAAACAAAAAATTGAGTTTCTCATGCTTTCATATTAAAATCACTGTATCCTTTCCTCAAACATAAGAAAAATTCATTGGCCTACAGCAAAACTAATCTGTTTTTCGAAAGAAATTAATGATTATCCGCCTAGGCAGAGAGAGATTTTCTATTATTGGGCAGTAATTCATGAAGTTTGTTGGCTTTGTGATCCGGCAAGCGGGTTAAAACATCTTTAAGCCAAGCCGAGGGTTCTATGTCATTCATTTTACACTGGCTCTTCCAGTGCTTTTAAGAGCCTGCAAGTCTTGCATTGATTTGGTAGATAAGTTCTCCAATTTCAGACAAATCATCAATTACATAATCTGCACCGGCTTCAAAAAATGCTTCCCTCACTAATAGTTTACGTCTCTCTAGTTCTTTTGTGTCCAGCATACTGATCTCTTTTTGTGTCATTCCCATTTCATTACTCGATAAAACTACACCAACACTCCACATACCGGCGTTTATGCCCTCCTCAATATCTGCAATTGTATCACCTATCTTTACGATTGCCTGCATTGGATATATACCTAAATTCTCTGCATTTCTGAAAGCCATCCATGGTGCGGGCCTGCCTGCAGGCACATCTGTTGCGCATACAACCGAATCTGGAATATAACCCTGCCTGGCAGCAAATGATGTCAGAATTTGCATCATTTCTTTATTATATCCGGTCGTAGAACCGATTTTCATATCCAATGAGCGGATTACTTCCAGTGCCCCCGGCAATTCAGGGATAATTGTCGAATGATCTTCAATTACTGATAGCTGGAGAGGAATAAAATTGGTGAACAAATCTTCAATGTCCTTTTCAGTACATTCACTGCCATAAAGCATACTCCATTCAGAAGCTATACGGGGATATTTTGTTATCTCCCTGATATGGTCACGCTTATGCTTTCCCATGGGTCCACGAGCTTCCTTCAGTGTGATTTCAATACCTTTTTGCCTGAAAACTTCAACAAATACTCCTGTTGGTGCAAAACAACCGAAATCAACAGTTGTTCCTGCCCAGTCAAAAATGACTGCTTTCAGCTTGCCTGAGTAAGGTCCTTTATTAATTTTGTTCATGTTTTTTGGTTATTTTACACGTAAGTCTATTTTCAATTCACGTAAAACGTCTGCAATGGCATCGACCAGCATTTGAATATCATCCGGAAACAATTGTCCTATGTTTCCAATTCGGAAACAATCCACTTTGCTTAATTTGCCAGGATAAATTACAAATCCTTTTTCATTGAGTTTTGAATAAAACATTTCAAATGAGAAATTGGGATGGGTTGGATAAATGAATGAAGTGATTATATAGCTTCTGATTTCATCGGGAAGATATATTTCAAATCCTGCTTTCTTCATTTCATTCACCAGTAATTTATTATTCTCTCTATACCTAATGGCTCTTGCATCAACACCACCTTCCTTATCAAGAAGATTCAGCGCTGTATGAAATGCCAGCAGGGCTTGTACCGGTGGAGTGAAACGAAACTGACCGTTTGAATTTAATCCGGTCCACTGATCGAACAGGTCGAGACTTAATGATCGGGACTGCCCTTTACATTTTTCAAGTTCAGATCGTTTAGCAAGTACATAGCTGAACCCTGGAATCCCTTCAATACATTTGTTAGAGGACGAAATTAAGTAACTGATATTTAATTTTTTCATATCAATATCATAAGCGCCAAATGTACTCATGGCATCTACAATAAGAGCTTTGTTGTATAAAGCAGTAATTTCTCCTAAAACTGAAATTGGATTAAGCAGACCGGTAGTAGTCTCACCATGTATTATGGCCACATGAGTTATCTCTGAGTTAACCTTTAGTGCAGTTTCTATCTCCTGTATATCAGGTAATTGATTCTCTTCATAAATAAGTTCGATTACAGGTATTGAATGAATATGTGCTATCTGGCTTATCCGGTGGCCGTAAGCTCCATTTATAATATTGAGGAGCGTGCCACCCTCTGGTAAAGCTGATGAAATTGCAGATTCAATGCCAAAAGTGCCACTTCCTTGGATTATTACTGCTTCATATTCAGGTGGTTCAACATGTGCTAGGTCTAATAGTTTTTGCCTTATCTGCTGCACAAGTGAAATGAAAGTTGAATCCCGTGAACCCAAATCAACAAGAGCTGCTTCTTTAACCTTCATTGCTGTTGTCAGGGGACCTGGTGTAAAAAGCAACTTGTCGCGAGTTTTTTGCATTTCTGGTAAGGTCATAGTTTATTTGTTTTTATACGGTTTTTATATTCACTTAATCGTTAATTAATATTAATTGTTGCTTTGAATTTTCTTTAAATTTCAGGTTAAAATACAACAATGATAAAAGTACAAGAAGACAACCAAATAGGGAAAGACCAAATGAAGTTGCCTTAAGAAAATTGAACCAGCTCATTTCTTTACTGTTAAAATTCTTGAAGATCAATGCTCCGACGCTTCCAAGATAGCCGAACGAATCTGCTATGTAAATGAAAAATCCCGCATTGGCAGCAGAGCCAAATGCAGCAATTAGTCTGTCAAACATGATACAATTATAAGGCAGATAGCCAAGATATATTCCTAAACCGAGCAGGATCATCCAGACCGTTGGATTTATGATGCTTAATTTCAGAGCGAGCGTGCTGAGCCCGATAAGTGAAAAACCCGAGAGAATGATATAATTATTCATCCGGAATGCTTTCTTGTTATCTTTTATAAGCATTAGCGAACTCATTACAATAAATACTATCATAGCGATTGGTAATTCTGACCAGGTGAAGATCATAGAGTTACTGACGTCAATTGATTTCCAAATGTCTGCTGCGAAATTATCACGTAAATCACGGTAAATGCTCAACAATATATAAGCTAAAGTAAGAAGCGCTAATCCAGTCGCAAACTCCATGAATATTTTTTTCCTCTGATTTTTATCCATCGGTACACGCTTCGTCCGGAGAAGCTCATCTTCAGCTGTTGGTTCAGGTGTTTTATCGAGTAACCAGACAAAGACGACCAGCGGGATATAAAATACCATTCCTGTTACCCATGGCATTTGAAAATCGGTGAGATGAAAAGTATTCATCATGATTTTGCCAATACTCTTAACGAATCCGGATGACACTATAAAGCTTATACTCAGTATTGTACCGAGAATCTCTGTTGTCCGCCTTCCTTCCAGATATGCAAAAACAAGTCCCCAGATCATTCCAAGTGGAAGACCATTAAGGAATAATAAGATAATATTATAAGGTGCAGGAATAACACTGAAAAGAACCAGAGAACCCTCTGCAATACCTGTAAGAATAATGATTGATAGAGCTCTGGAAGCTCGTGGCATCTCAGAAATTACTTTTATTCCGATGAACTTGGAAAGTGCATATCCTATTACCTGTGAAATAATTAATAATGTTTTGTAATCTATTCCCCAAACTGTAAGTCCATGAAATTCAGCCACAGTAAATGGTTTTCTGATTCCATACATGCAGGCATAGGTCATAAATGCTACAAACCCGATAAAGAGAGTTGAAAAAACCTTTTTTCGATTATTAAGCCAGAGAGTAAACGGGTGAATTTTATTCATATTATTTAGGTCGTTTTTCAAGCCTCCATACATCCTGCTCCTTGCTCTGACGGATCATATCCTGCGGATCATCAATAGCAGGGCTTTTCTTAAGTTGCTTCCAGTCAAATTTTTCATCTAACGGGTCAAGAGCTTTTTGCGGATCAAATATTCTTGCATCAACAGGAAGTGCAGAATATGAAGAATAATCTGGTTTACTGGTAAACATATCACTGCAATCATTCGCTCCTGCATCGTATTGATTCAGGTATGGAATTCCTAAAATATTCCAGAAAGTTTTAAATATGCTTCCGAAACTTGTGTGAACATGGCTTACATAATCTTTTTTGATATAAGGTGATATACACATTAAAATACTTCTGTGTGCATCTATGTGGTCAACGCCTCCTTGCGCATCATCCTCGGTGATAACGATTAACATGTTTTTCCAATAAGGTGTGTGTGACAGAAATTCGACAGTACGTCCTACAGCCAGATCATTATCAGCTTCATAACTTTCACGGTATGGGTATCCTGCTGCAGGCCTTTCACTTGCACCATGATCATTGGGTATTATTACAGTAAGCATCTGAGGCATTGTGTCTTTTCCGCATAGCCATTTTTCCTGAAATTCTTTTTTGAACATATCCACCCTGAATTGATCGGGTATTGCCATATTGTAAGTAGGGTATGTATAAGATGTCCGGCTCCAGAGTGAGGCCGGCATCGGAAAGTTTGCCAGGTGTTTTATTCCTCCGTATTTATATGTATCCTGGTAATCAGCGGGTTCAAACATTACACCGAATCCAAAATTGTAATAATTAATATTATGCCTGAACATATGATCCCACATCGAGCCGGACTCATTATAGTCTTCAGGATATATTGCACCGGCTGCTCCGTTCATTCCAAGGTTACCCGGGGCACTTGATGTGTCTCTGTATTGGCGGTTATTACCATAATTTGCAGGAGTTGTAGCTTCCACCCATTCATTCGGATATGTATTTGCGAGCCAGCGATGCCCATCGGCAGAGACATCTGAATCGACATAAAAATTATCACTTATCGCAAACTCCTTTGCAAGCCTGATATGATTAGGCATTACTGTGGCATTCCTGACCTCTGCAGTTTTTTTGCGGTTGGTGAAAGTGGCATTAACCCCATACCGGGCTATTGTTGAGTCTCCTCTGCCATTCATATTTTGTCCGAATATTTCATCGTAGGTACGGTTCTCTTTTGAGATAAAAACGATATGTTTAATTGGAGATTCTTTCTGTCCCGGGAAAAGGGGGACAGGACAATCTTTTCTTCCTTCGAATTTTGGAGATTCAACTTTATCAATGGCAAAATTATTTTTAATGACCTTTCTTGTAAAATCCTGTAGCTGATCGTCCGCAGGGATATCAATCATTTCAACGGTGCCTTTCATTAAACTACCAATGTAGCTTCCTTCAGGTCCTATTTTGAAGTTCCTGCCACCATTGGGTCCACTGCCAAAACCTTTAGCATTCGCCACAATCAGCTTTTTGCCATCGGGAGTAACCTTCAATTTCGCCGGGAACCAACCGGTGGGAATATGGCCAATAACTTTCAATGATTCCACATCAATTACGCCAACTGCATTTATACCTGACTCAGCTACATATATTCTTTTCTCATCGGGAGAAACAGCTACTCCAAACGGAATTATTCCTCTTAGTGAAGCAAGCTTTTCTTCCGGACAAAGCTTGATATGTGTCAGTATTCTTTGGTCACGGGAATTAAGCACTGTTATGTTGTCGTTGCTGCCGTTACTTATAAAAATATAAATTCCGCCTGCCACAATTGAGTTAGGACTAGAGCCTCCTACAGCAGGAATTCCTTCAACCATCTGTCCGATAAGAGTACCGGTTTTAATTTTAGAACGTACCAGTGGTTTTAAAGGCGAAGTTACATCAAGTGCCCATACAGAAAATGATTCATCAGCATTCACTGGTCCTAATCCGGGAATCTGTAGTGTGTCATTTGAAATTCCTGTCTCCGAAGTTTTTGAACCATAAGCAAATGCCGGTGCATCAATTGAACCCCTTTTCCATTCCCCTTTTTTTTTGCGCTTTATATAGCTGTACTGATACATGCCTACATTTGCAACATAAACGGTCTTTTCATCGCGGGACAGAGCTACACCAAACGGATATCTACCTACAGGCACAAATGATAATACTTTTTGTTTCTGTAAATCAATTATTATCAGCCTGAACCCTATCTGATCAACTGCATATAACAGCCTGCCGTCCTTACTTATTGTCATATCTCCGATATAGCCATGAGTGTAGTCTCCGCGACTGTCATTTGATTTGCAATCAATTGATCCTTTTCCAGCTCCTGTTGAAATATCGAAAATGTAAACCTTATTCTCCTGGCCACCGGCTACGTACACCAGATTATTGTCAGGGGAAATGGCCAAACCCATAAATACTGAAGCCAATACACCTTCATCACCCTTGGGTGAAGGAGGTATTTGTTGTATTTCAGGGTTTCCTGAAAGTAGGTTTCTCAGGATTGTGATTGAAAGCGGACTTGTTCCCGAGTTTGCCGTCACGGCAATGTTTCCGTCATTACTTAGTGCCAGTCCATAAGGGTGAGGGGCAACTGTAAAACATTTTCCTGCGGGAGTAATAATTCTCCCATTAGGTATTACGGATATCCCGCTTTTATCAATATGAGTGACGTCACTTCCTGATGGAGAAGAGATAACATATTCCGTCTTCTGTGCGAAAGTTTGAACAGTTAAAAGAAGAAATGATACCAGTAGGAGTATGCAGTAACCTTTCATAGTTATTATTTTTATAAATATATTCTTTTGCATCTTTTTTGTACCTGAATGGGCCGATCCTTTAATTATTTTCATGATAAATGATTTATAAAGTCAAAAGTTCACATTTCACAATAAATTTCATCACTCCTATAATGATTGTTGCTTGATAACAGAGGCTAATATAGATATTGCCTTTTCTAAATCCGCTCGGAGTATGGTGAGAGGAGGTGAAAGCTGCAATACGTTACCATTTGATATTTTGAAATTTAGTCCGTTACGCATACACTCATACATAATTTTCTCAGCTTCTTTGGTTGCCTTTTCCTTGGTTTCAGGATCTTTTACCAGTTCAATGCCCCACAAGAGTCCTAATCCACGGATGTCCTGGATCAATGGATACTGTTTTTTTAGCCGGTACAACTCTTCTTTCATCCATGTCCCGTCCGCTTTAACCTTCTCAAGGATGTTCTTTTTCTGGATAAAATCTATTGTTGCTATCGCTGCTATGCTTCCCAAAGGAGATTTTTCATGAGTATAATGACCGAGAGAAATATCCTGTGCTATATTGTACCGATCGCGCGTTACCATTGCGGCGAATGGGATTATTCCTCCACCAAGACCTTTTCCTAAACAAAGTATATCAGGTTCTATACCAAAATGTTGAAAAGCAAACATTTCTCCTGTCCTGCCCAGAGCTATTGGAATCTCATCAAGTATCAGTAAAACATTATATTTGGTACATATTTCACGCACTTTTTTCCAATACGCCACAGATGGGATCTGAACATCTGTGTTCCTTATTGTCTCCGCTACAAAAGCTCCGATATTGCCTTCTTTTTTGATGGTTTCTTCCAGATGTTCAGCATAATGAATCTGGTCCTCTTCAGAGTTGCCATAAATACCCCGGTAAGTGTCGGGTTGGGGAATGTGTGTTACACCGGGCATTAAAGGTTCCATGTATTTTCTGAAAACTTCTTCCCCCCCGACGGATATTGAATCCAAAGAGGCTCCATGAAATGAGTCCTGAAGAGCAATAATTTTATACCTTCCGGTTACAACCCGGGCCAATTTGATGGCCATTCCTATTGCCAGAGTTCCTCCAGGGGCATAAAGACTCCTGTTTAGATCGCCAGGCAGCAATCCGGCAAGCTTTTTTGCCAGTTCAATGGCCGGACGATTTGTGTACCTGCGCGGAGAAAACGACAAACTGTTTAATTGTCTGATTAACTGTTTGATCACATATCTGTTTCCATGACCAACCTGATGAACATTATTACCATGGAAATCAAGTAAATATTTGCCAGAAATGGTAGTTATCCCGCTGCCTGCGCAACTTTCAAGTACATCGAGGCACGGTGTTGACATTGATTGATGAAGAAAGTATCTGGCATCGTCGATGAGGAGCTCCCTCGTAAGTACGTCATTTATCTGATCATTCCATTTGTAGCGTTCTTCAGAGAAGTTAATATCACCTTCGGTTACTAATTTGCTGATATTCATTAGTCAGGAATTAATTTGTATATTTCAGAAAATATAGATTATGAATTTATTTCATGATTGCTGAAAATACAGCTTTGCCTGCTTTCGGGTTTTTATAATCTATTTTAAGGAGATTAGCGATTGTCATAGCAACCTGGCTATTATATAGCTGGCCTGAAACTGATATTTCACCAAGAGCCTTTGTATCGGGACCAATGATTGCTAGCCATGTTTGATCCGATCCTTTTATCTTTTCACCATGGCTATGCCACATTTCATTTTCACTTGCCCCGCGACCATGATCGCAGGTAAGAATAAGAGTTGTCTGATCCTTGTACTGATCCAGTGATTGCAACCAATTCCATAGTTCACCAATTACTTTATCAGATTGATGAGCTGTAAGCAGATATCGGTCGTATTTCCCTTCATGTCCATAGTCATCTGTTTCATCAAATCCAATGAACATGAGCCTCGGATGATTGGCTTTAATATATTCCAGAGCATAATGATAAGTATATATGTCATAGCGGACTCCATCCTCATAAGGTGCCGTTTCACTGATGAGATCATTTAATAAATTTACTTCGGCGCTGTTTTTACTGTTATCTTCTGGCTGATTACCTGAATTAACATAAATGCCGCTTCGGTTAACATTGAGTATATATGGAAAACAATCCCATGATGTCACTGCGGCAACCTTATTCTTTAAGGCTTCTGATTTGTTAGCCACTTCGAATACAGTAATATTCGGATTATTCTTCTTGTCATTTGAATTTACAGAATCATCAGCAAATCCAGAGAAAAGCTCATTGTAACCGGGATAAGAAAACCAGTATTTATTGGAAACATTTACAAAATTTTGATTATTACGGTTACCATATAATTCTCCTTTTACGGCAATTTCATTCCAGAAAAATGGGAGGAGCTTCTTTCTGCTCTCAATGGGATTATTAGTCCAAAACAAAGCTTTGACTTCTTTTAATTCTTTTCCACGTAACAATGATGAATCGGGGCCATTAAATACTTCCTGCCAGCGAAAACCATCCAGAGTAATAAGTATTACATTTTTTGTCTTATAAGACTGTGCATTTGCTGTCATGCAAATTATAATAAGTAAACTGAAGTATAGTTTTTTCATTTTATTTCTGATTTCTTGTTAAAAAAACGGAGCTTTGAAATTATTGGTTTCTAAAAGGATGCTTAAAAAATAGGTATAGCTGCCTTAATATGTTTTTATTGTTTTTAAGAACTTTTTATTCCTAAGTATTTGCTAACCACTTGTCTTCTTTGATCTTGCTTCCGCACATAATGTTAAATGTTCTTTACTGAAAGGATCAAATAATCCGAACCGGTCAGGCTTATAATGGCTGAAATCGAATGGATTGGTCCGACCGGCTGCAAGGCGGGCAATACCAAGTCCGATGCCTCCTGAAACTGATATTCCGGCACCCACACATCCTGTAGCTAAAAGAAGTCCGTTCATTCCGGGAACTTCACCTGCAATTAACTGGCTGTCGGGAGTGTAGCCTGAGAATCCGGCTATATAATTTTTGATTCCTGTAATCCCTAACATCGGAAAGAATCCGACTATTTTCGGGTAATTTTCAATCAGGTCGTCCCAGCCATTGTTCTGGCTAAATGGGAAACCGTGTATTTCTTCTGGTAAGTCGACAGGATTAATATACATTGAATTTGCTTCTCTAATTCCGAAAAGCAATGCCTTCCCCTGGGGCCTCGCATAAAAATTTGCCTCAGGAATCAGAACAGTCGGCGATGAATCAGGGAATAATGATTCTGACATTTCTGTAATCCAGTACTGGCTTCTTACTGGAGCCATTGGAAGCGATATACCAATTTTAAATGCAAGGTTTATTGACCAGACACCAGCTGCAAGTACTGTAATGTCAGCAAGATAAATTCCATCACTTGTTTCCGCTCCGGTAACATGTCGGTCATTCTTCAGCAATTCAATCACTTCGGTGTTTCTTTTGAACTTCACACCGATCTTTTTCGCTGCATTTGCAAAAGCCATCCCCAATAAATATGGATCAGTTATTGCCTCATCAGGAATGAAAGCAATTCTCTTTGCCTGTGAAGCATTGAGCCATGGAGCCAGCTGTTTTGCCTTGCTGGCTGTAATATTTTCTGAATCTATTCCTAAGTCAGAAGCAACCTTGAGTGTCTTCTCCAGCGCAGAAACTGTTTCAGCCTTCACAGCCAGATGAATTGCACCATTATAATATACAGGAAGCCGGTCGCCGGTTATTTTCTCCAGTTCAGGAATTACCCGGTAAGTTTCAATCGACAGAGGTATAACATGTGCACAACTTCTTACACGCGACATTAATCCTGCTGCAAAACTGGTATTTCCTGAACATAATTCTTTTCTTTCAATTACGATCACATCTTTGTAAGGATTATCTCGTTTATAATAATAGGCTGTAGAGACACCAAAAATTCCGCCGCCAATAATCAGAAGATCTGTATATTTTGGGGTCCGTATGTCCATTTGTCAGGGAATGAAAGAATTATGATTACTATGAACTAGCCGATTAATTCTCAGGAAGCTGTATAGTTCTTTTAAGAAAGTGTAAAAAGAGGGTGCCGGCGTGGATGACCGGCATTCCTCTTTAACCCTCATAAAACAACCTAAAACCAATTCTATTTCAGCAGCCACATGACTCCGTTAATATCATCATTTCCACCAAACTGACTGACCAGTGCAGCCTGATAGTTAGCTGTATTGGCTGTTTTATCACTTGACGGATACTGGAAACGCCAGGCAATTCTGCCGCTGTTACCGGTTCCGGGCCCGGTTTCAAATACCGGTACGCCGCCCAACACCTTCAAATTAGGATCTGTTATTGTACGGCGATAAGTAAAGTAGGATTCCAAACCTGAATGACGGAATAAAGCCAGGTATCTTTGCTGTAATATCTGCCTCAGACCCTGGGTAGTGTTTCCGTCATATTTAACAGCAACCTGGTTATAGTATGCATTAAAATCTACGGGTACCGAATAAGTATCATAAGTGCCCAGGCTTGCTCCCGGATGCAGGAAATATACAGTCAGGCTTCCGCTTTGCGGTATCCCATAAAAGCTCATTGATTCCTGAATACCCTTTTTATACCAGTTTTCGGCATCTGAAGCGCTATTCCCGGGAATCCAGCCCCTGTTGATTGCTTCGGCAATACTGAAGCACATTTCAGGATATCCGATCTGAATGCTTGGTTCACCAGTATATGTTTGATAATAACGATGACGATTTATAAGTGAATATTCGCCGCTGTTGGCTTTAATATACATAGCGCCCAGGTCCTCTCCAGAATTTGCTCCCACAAATACATTGAAGCTGGTAGGTGGCACTTTAAGTGAATCAACATAAGCCTGTGCTGGTTCTGATGTGACAAATAACCTTGGATCCTGGAATTTTGTAAGTAAACCTACATATGTATCCGAGCAGTTTTCGCGCAACGCATCATATCCGAATTGGCCTGGGTTTTGAGGATACAGATTTGTAGGATATATATAATTATACTGCAAATTGTCAGCAGAACTTCCCATTATAGGATATTTAGCGCTGTTTCCAAGAATCATGGCAAACTGCTGTGCTATTTGCATATCGGCATTATCATTCACTCTGTTGCTAAGGTGGATTAACAGACGCAGCCTATAGGTATTGACCAGCTTTTGCCATTTCGTGAGATCATTTCCATAGTAAATATCATTCTGTAGAGATTTATCACCTGCGGTGATAAGAGCTCCAAGCTGTATATTAGCGGAGTCAAGCCAGTTAAATGATTGCTGGAAAACCGATTTTTGCGAATCAAAGATTGGAGTGAGATTGTTGACGCCTTCGAGTGCAGTAGTCATTGGTATATCGCCCATTTCAAGACTCATCAGAGAAAAGTAATAAGCCCTGAAAAATTTACCAAGTGCATTATAGGGATTCTGAGTTGGAAGACCCATTCTCTTAGCCTCGGCTTCCATCTGAACTACATTTTTCAATGTCGTATAATATTGTGTTCCTGAGCCAAAATCGTAACGGTTATTTCCATAGTAATCATAATTAATGAGAAAGTACTGACACCACTTTTCATCCTGTCCCCATGGCGCTATATATAGATCATTTATTACACCATTAAAAAGAAGAGATGGAGGAACGCTGGTAGGCTGATTTGGGTTGCTTGTGATTACATCATTGAAGCTTTTTTCACAGGAGGTAATTGCCAGTGCAGCAATGATAAGTATGATTGGAAATTTTATAAGTTTTTTCATATTCATAAATATTTTTTCGTTAGAATACAACATTAACATTGAATCCATAGCGCCGGGTAGTTGGAGATTGCAAGCCTGTTGAGCTTGTACCATAATTATACTGATCAAGATCCACATCCTTGAATTTTGCATCTTTATAGAAATAGATCAGGTTACGTCCAACCAGTGAAACAGTTAATTTAGTCACACCCAATCTGTTCAGCCACGATTTAGGCAGGTCATATCCGATCGTCACTTCTCTCAGTTTTGAGTAAGTTTTGCTCATCAGGTTTGATTCAGATATACCGTAGTATTTGCTGCAATAATCCTGAACATGAGTAGGTGTGGTATTCGGGGCAAACTGCAGCTGTTCATAATTCAAAATGGCGCCGGTTTGTGTATCAAAATTAATTGGAACTGCATTGGAAACAACTACTCCTGGTCCGACATAAATTCCGGGGAAATTCGGATCGCCGGCATGAAGGTCATCAGCAGTACGTGCAGCTCCCAATGCGCCTTCAACAGTTTCAATATTTGAACCGCCACGCATGGTTTTGTTATGCATATAATCAACCATAACACCTCCTACATTTCCGTCGAACTGGAATCCCAGGGTAAATTGTCCATACTTGAATTTGTTACTGAGGGCCCACTGAAAATCACCATTCTGGTTGCCAAGATATTGTGGAACAGGATTGTTAATTGGTTTCCCTGCCGCATCATTCACGATTTCACCGGTTTTAGTTCTTACGAAATCACTTCCATATAACTTATCAACACGGTCACCAACTTTAAAAAAGGTATTGTACACTGTCTGTCCGGCCGGAAGTTCAAGATACACATCCTTGAAAGTGCTCCAGTTGAACAGCAGGTCCCATTGCAGCCCGTCAGTATTCTTTAACGGACTTCCGGAAATTGAAAGTTCGTAACCAGTCTTCTTAGTTTTTAAAGCATTTATTAGATAACCGGTATATCCGCTTTCTGTGGAGATAGTGTTCTGAAGAATTTGCGGACCATCGATATATTCAAAGCCAGTTGCACTGATTCCCAACCTGTTCTTTAAAAACTGGATGTCAATACCGGCTTCATAATTATCGCGGTTGAACGGCTTCAGATTTGGATCAATCAGGTTATCGGTATAAGTTGCTGCGGCCTGATTATTATAAGGTTTCGCAGTGCTGTAAACTGATGAAGTTGAGTATGTGGGACCTCCATAAGGCGACATATAGTTAGTTCCATATCCTAGCGGATAGCCATATATGTCATTCGACACACTTCCGCCGAGAGAAGTTATTGTGTTAAAGGGGGCAGTTCCTATGACTTCACTTGTATTCACCCCCCTGACGGAAGCATATGATCCCCTGAGCTTAAGACTTGAAATCACTTCCGGAAGAGTAATATACTTGGTAACTACAGTTGCCAGCGATACGCTGGGGTAAAAATATTTGTCATTATTTACAGAGAGAGCCGTAGATTGATCCTCGCGGCCTGTTAAAGATAAAGTGGCGTAAGACCCAAAACTTGCATCAACGGAAGCATATCCGCTGTAGACAATCATTTCGGAGTTAAAATTATTTGACTGAATCGGATTCTTGGAATTGCTGAAATTATAAACCTCCGGGACATTCATATAATCGGTTGTTGTGAAGTTTGAATTATAGGTAAAGTCCCTGATGTTTCCTCCGACAAGACCCGAAAGAGTCAAAAAGTCCTTAACTGAAAAATTATAGTTAAGCTGTAAGTCAGAGTTGTTGTCAAAAAGACTTCTGTGATCTTCCCTGAAGTCTCCCTGATTCTGTTCACGGCCATACGGGTGAGCTGAGAAGGGCAACTCTTCAGTGCGCAGGAGGTCATATGTACTTACCTGTGTGCGAAGATTAATATTCAGATGATCATTGATTTTATAGTTAGCGGATGCATAACCATCAATATCTGTTTTATAATGCCCGCGAAGCCAGTCATAGCTCATGAACCACGGGTTATGATAACGCTGGTACTCAGCAAAGATTGACTGAACACCCACTTTCCCCGGTTGCCATATAGCCTTAATAGCCGGATCGTTGACGTTCCAGTCAGCTCCTGTCCATATAGAGACGTTGTAAATAATGCTGTTCGGCCCGTATGTCACATCGGGGAAGTCCGGAGTGTATTGACGATTATAATTCAGGTTTCCTTCAATTTTTAATTTTTTTGTCACGTTAACAGAACCATACATATTGAAGTTGCTGATATTAAGCTGCATGTTTGGAATAATGCTTTTCTGATAAGATTGAGAAATGGAGGTTCTGAGAGAGTAGTTTTCCCCGGTGGCTGTGACAGCCAGGTTATCTGTAGTTTGAAAACCGGTTTGAAGAAAATTTGCGAGGTTGTTTGGCCCTCTGGCTATATATGGGGTAGGCTGAATATGCCCTGTCCATACTAATCCTCCGGGGAAAGTGGTTGTAAATGTCTGATTCGGGTCATATTTACCGTCATATTGCGGTAATAGCTGTCCCTTGAATTTAGGTCCCCAGACGTCATAATCATTATCATTTAAGCCTCCTCCCTTTCCGTCTCCGAATGCATAAAGTTCATTTTCTCCTCCGCCATATTCATTTTGTGTTCTTGGAAATGCCAGAAATCCTTTATCAAATTCATTGGTTGAATTGAATTCGACAGTGATCCCCTTCTTATCCTTATTACCCTTTTTCGTGGTTAAGAGGATAGCTCCATATTGGGCACGGCTTCCGTATAAAGCTGCAGCGCTCGGCCCTTTCAAAACTGTATAGCTTTCAATGTCGTCAGGACTAATGTTCCAGGTATCAGAACTTATGGGAACACCATCTACAACATACAGAGTGAGTGCGTTACCACGTAGCAGAACTGTAGGCTGACCCAACAATTCAGCAGATGGACCTACTGATAACCCTGCAATTTTACCGGTTAATCCGGTAAGTGGATTTTGGTCCCTTGCTGTGGTAATTTCCTCTCCTTTGATATCCTGAACGGAATATCCGATTTTTGATTTATCCTTTTTAATGCCAAGAGCTGTAACCACAACTTCACTTAGTTGTTGAGAGGACTCAAGAAGAATTACTTCAATTGATTTTTGAGTTCCTGCCTGGATCTCTTGAGTCTCATACCCCATGAAAGAGATCACGATAATGTCATTTGGCTGGGCAGGAATTGAAAACCGGCCATTTGCATCAGTGGTAACTCCCACAGTGGTTCCTTTAATAAGCACGGTGGAACCAGGCAGAGCTTCTTTTTTGGCTGTTTTTACTGTTCCTTCCACAGTAGTTTTCTGAGCGAAGGATGATGCTCCAAAAAGAAAGAATAGCATTAGTAATGTGTAAAGT